>Ga0315322_10002119_pt1 | contig 15317 bp, 14 predicted proteins | sample M110021515metaG_FD_203461 | JGI IMG/M metagenome (GOLD analysis project Ga0315322, IMG submission 203461) | Ammonia-oxidizing marine archaeal communities from Monterey Bay, California, United States - M1 100m 21515 | ecosystem: Environmental > Aquatic > Marine > Intertidal zone | place: USA...
AGTAAAAGTCTTGCAACACATTTCGGGCAACACGCTTTATCGTTGTAGTTTCGGTGGTACGTACACTTTCGCCTTGAAGTTCAATTCACCTCAAGTGATTGCGGATGATGCATATGTTGATGTGGTCATCGGTAAAACCGATGAAGTTTATCAATACAAAACAGTTTTGGGAGCGATTGCGAGAATTCCAAGATATTGGGAACTTTCCGGCAACGAGGTCGCTTTAATAAATAGAGAATTAAGGGCAAAAGCATTTGCTGAATTTCCAGAAAAGTTCACCCCTAAGCAAAAAATTTCTCAAAAGGAATTTTTGGAGAATTTAAAAATGGGACAAACCTATAAGGTTTCTTCGCCCATTGATGTCAAATGCACGGCAAACAGGTGCCGAGGAGGTGTAGTTTTGTATGAAGATTCTAGACGAAAATGTAAAAGCTGCGACAAAGGAAAAGTATCCAAAATGATACAATGCAAGATGATTTGGGATAAGAGTTCCAAAAAGTTAAAATGGGTTCAAGGAGCTGGTAAAGCAAGATATGGATTTCTGTTGGACTAGCCTTTGCTGCTTGCTCGGAGAGACATGGCAAGGAGCTAACTTGAGGATCGTTTGACTAAAACTGCCCAAAGGCATCCTGATATTTTTCGTCCTTACTCATACTCAAGATTAATATAAACCCCATCTCACCGTTTGGATGCGAATGCATTGATGCGTTGACCGATGGGGAGCGGGAAGTAGGGTTTGAGGGATGAAGAAACTACTTGCCGCCACGTCCGTCGCCCTGCTGATGGTTGGGTGGGAGGAGGAAGCCGATAAAACCGAGGAGACTGAACGCCTTAACGCGGAAGTAATTGAGCTTGTGGGAGAATTTGCGAGGCTCGAGGCGGAAAATAAACGTCTAAGGTCTGAAGCCAAGCGAGAATAGCAGAAGTAAAACCGACAAAAATGATGACTTCGTAGGGTGTCTTGTGGCCGTAAGCAAGAACAGCGGCAGTAAAGGCACAAGATAACACGAAATAGCCAATTAGTTCAAAAAAGTTTGCTTTCGCAAGAAACTCCATCACGCAAACATTCCCCTTCCCTTTCGGGATGTCAACCCTATCAACCAATGACCGATTAAGGGTTCTGATTGGCGAGGTGAAGTTTAGACCCTCGTCGGAGGTGAAAGGGTCTGATTAGTTAAGTGCGGCAGTCGTTTAGGTAATTCTTCCGAACATGGCTTTCCTTACTTCGTTGTATTCGCCTCTATCGTGGTTCCCTCCTTTGGCCCACCAAAAAAAACGCTTGAACCGCGAGATAGGACTGTGCAAGCGCATCCACCCTGATCCGCGGCTTTCAGAGACTAAAACAGCCTGGATACCTCGCCCTCACGGTCGATCAGCAAATTCCGTATAGACGATTGGGTCCACGATCCCAAAAGCTGTAAAACACACGCATTCCTACCCCGTCGGAGCGTTCAATCACCACATTATGAAATCAATTCACCTTGACCCACCCAGACAACCCATTAAAGGTGGGATAATTGCACAAGACGCGGGCATAGTTTAGCGGTAAAACCCCAGCCTTCCAAGCTGGTGTCCCCGGTTCGATCCCGGGTGCCCGCACCAGTTCAAGAGAATTCAGAGCTTTCAACCAATAAGGGAAAAACTATTTGCCATGCGTCCCATGGCATGCGCTGAGTAGTTGTTGATTTAAATTGGGTTAAGTATAATAACGCCATCATACAAGTAGCCGACGGTCTCAAGACCTTCATTGGTGCACCTTGGCGCTTATTATCCCCACCAAATGCCCCTCCAACTTTTGCGCCAACCGCTTGCCGAAAAAGCTGAAAGTCGGGGAAGAGCAACGAACATTCACGATTAGCCGAGACAAAGCAGGGCTTAGTAAATGAGGTATGAGAACGAACAATAATGAATATCTCCTCGTCAACCATGCTTGGACGACGAGGCAACCCCACTAGCTTTCCAACGGATGGCTACCAGCTCCTAAGCAGTTCGTCCCAGTACTTATTCAAATTGTCTGCATCGGAGAAAGTCTTTTGTACGGAAGCATCATCCGAAACTGGATCGTGGTAAAAGAAAGTAATGGTTTTCTCTGCTTCGTTTTTCTTAAAAAGGTAAACTTGGCTTTTATTAACGCATATTGGGTGTCCTTTTTCATCCACGCCTGCCTTGATCACCTTCAATTTGGCCTCGGTCTTATCCCAAATTGCTCCCACGAAAAGAGCTGCGGAAAGCATTAAGATAATTCCAATAAGTGTTCGATTGGATTTTGTCATGTCTAATTCTTCTCCTTGGTTGGTTGCTTGTCGTCAGAATGTATCATTGAACAAAACCAAGATGCTCCTCTTGGCAAAGTTATTTCGCAGGAATGATAAACTTTCAGTGAAGACAATATTCGAAAGGCGAGGGTCTTGACTATCTCATGCTAACCTCCTTTGCTAGAGTTTGTGTCATCAAATCGGACAGATTGGCATTGAACTTACTAAGCTAGAGAAACTCCATTGCGCGCATGAAAACAAAAATCATCTCGTCTATCCTGGTTTTCACGTTCGGGCTCACGATCTCTGCGCAAAATCGCATAGGCCTTTATGAATTGGCAGTCATGCAACGCAAGTCCGACAATTTATGCAAGACGGGTGACTACGAAACCGCGTTGAAGGGTTACCGGTACGTACTCGCCAACAGGTTGCCTATTCAAGGAAATCGGCACCAAGACATTGGAGTGGTTTACAACAACATGGGCGTAGCTCACTACTTTTCCGGAGAGAACCAAAAGGCTAAGAATGCTTTTGAATCCGCCTTGAAAATAATTCTCACCAAAGGTCCTCACCATCCCGATGTCGCCACAATCCGATGCAGCCTTGCCTTTGTGCTTGATGCGGAAAGCAAATATGACGAAGCCTCCGAGCTTTACGAGCAAGCATTGAAGGTTAAACTGCGAACTTTCGGTGAAGCCCATCCCGACGTCGCCGACTGCCAGGAAGGCATGGCTCTGGTTAAAGAAGCCCGGGGAGAAAGAGACGAGGCAATTGCTCTGCTCGAAAAAGCATTGGCCAATAGAAAAAAACGATATGGCGAAAAGCACACCGACGTCGCCGCATGTTATGCGGGACTGGCGCTTGCATACCTCAACAAGGACAATTTTGAAAAAGCCGGTACGTTCGACGAAAAAGCCAAAGCGATCTTTAGTCTGACAAAAGGTGGTTACCCGCCAAACCTTAACCCTATCTCTCGTCTTCGCCCCAAGCCCCCTGAAATGTTACGGGCACGAAGCAAGTCTCTCCGCAATCCCTAATCATTTCCAAGGACATTGAGAAATGCTCCGAGCAAACGAGGATAAAGACTCTGCCTTGCCAGAAGCGTGTCGCTCAAGGAGCCAAGTTAAACCACCGGAACAAAACAGCACCCTACCGGCATTGGAAATCGAACCATTCGCCTTGAGCAGAGTATCCCGACTCCTCTCTTGGACTGATTCCGAACGGGGACTAAAATTATGGTCCGGAAACACCTTTAAGGGAATCCCTACCTCACAAACGTTCATCTCACACCTGAATCGCGGAAACCTGCACCCATTCGCAGGTATTTCTCAAGAGGGGAATTTCGTAGCCTACGGTGAATTAGTCGGAGTCAAAAAGAGTGAGGGAATCATATGTAGAGTAATCGTTGAACCTAAACTTCGAGGACAAGCTTACGGACGATCGTTTTGCTCGAAACTTTTACATATTGCTTTCCATGATCTAAGTTATACACACCTTACGCTCAACGCCTTTCACTTCAATACACCAGCGATCCGTTGCTACAAGGCGCTAGGCTTTCGACAAATAGCATTTCGACCAAAGGCGCGACGCTTTAAAGATGAGAATTGGGATTTAGTGATTCTGCGAAAGGAACGTCCACTTTCCCCCTAACTCGAACCATTTTTTTCCTTGGCCAACAAAATCAGCGGAGGTCTTCTCCTGTTTGATCTCTCCAACGAAGGGGACGATACTCCTCGGATGCTGGTAGCCCATCCCGGCGGACCGTTTTTTCAAAAACGTGATGAGGGGTGGTGGAGCATACCGAAGGGAGAACCCGAGGAAGGCGAAGGGATATTCGCCGCCGCTCTTCGCGAATTCCATGAAGAAACAGGAAAAGAAGCCGAAGGACCGTTCATTAATCTAGGCTCAATCCGACAAAAGAATCATAAGCAAGTTTATGTCTGGGCTTTTGAGGGAAACTGGAATGACGGAAGTATTCCCAAATCCAATGAGATCACGATCGAATACCCCAAGGGGACAGGCAGGATGTGGACCTTTCCTGAAATCGACAAGGTCGAGATGCTTTCTCCGGAAGACGCTAAACGTAAATTAAGGGAAGAGCAGAGGCCCTTTGTCGACCGCCTGATGAAACTACTCCCAAAAACAACTACGCAATAGTAAGGGTTGCGACATCCCTTGGCTTTCTACAGAATTGAACTTTATGAAACTCGATACTTCCACACATCGTCGATCGCTTGAGGGATTCGCATTTTACCTAGTTGCGGCAAGCATTATCTTGGCCATTGGTTGGTCAAGGTATCTACCGATGGCACACTCTGCCTTTAACAACTTTTCGCCAGTATTGGCATTGTTCTTTTGTGGTGCCGTTTACTTAAGAGGATCAATCGGTTGGTTGATTCCCGCGGTGGCCGTCATCGGGTCAGACCTCGCCCTAAATCCCAGTTACGGGGAAAGTCTCTTCTCTCTCTTCATGCTAGCGACTTACGGATCGTACTGCTTGGCAGTTGCGGCAGGCACTTACGTGGCCAAACGAAAATCATGGCCCACTTTGGCGGGAGGAGTCACAGTATGCTCCCTTCTGTTTTACGGAATCACTTGTTCTTGCGCCTGGCTCTACAACCCGGTCTACCCAAAATCCCTCTTAGGTCTTTGGCAGGCTTTGACGCTAGGTGAACCAGGATATCCTCCTGCATACTTGTTCCTTCGAAACTCATTGCTGAGCGACTTGCTTTTCACCGGGGCTTTCGCCACAGCTTGCGAGTGGGCATTAGCCAAGCAAGCACAAGGCGAAAAGACGCAAGAAACAGCATCACCTGAAGCGACCTCTTCCAAAAAAACAGCCGCCGTCAACTAGAGCCCAAACTACTCCGCTGGCGAACGGCTTCAAAAAGGCACACGCCCGTAGCCACGGAAACATTTAGGCAATCCACATTTCCCTGCATGGGAATATTGGCAAGGTCGTCACAACAGTCAGCAGTAAGCCTTCGTATCCCACCACCCTCCGCTCCAACAACAAGAGCGAGAGATCCCTTTAGGTCTAGGTCATAAAGGGTCGACTTGGCTTGATCAGAAGTTCCGACCAAACGAATCCCGAGTTCCGACAATGCCCGCAGAAAAAGAGAAAGGTTTCGCACACGGGCAATGGGCAACGACTCGGCAGCCCCAGCAGCTACATGACGAACGACTTCAGTAATCCCGACTGAACGACCGGAAGGAATCGCTATGAGATCAACCCCAGCACATTCAGCGGAGCGTAAACAAGCACCTAAGTTACGAGGGTCCTGAACCTGATCCAGAATCAAAAGGAAAGCATCTTTTCCTAGTTTCTCCACCAACTCCAATGCGTCATCTTCATTCAGAGTAGAAATCCCGGAATGCAGATCCGCATGGGTTCGGCGAGCAACACGCTTACCACCTCCACGCTTTCTGCTCACCTCAAGTTATCCTTTCAGTATCTATGCAAGAAATATTAGTTGTGGAAGTCCGGACCTTGAACGGTCGCCTTCACATACCCCGCCCTGATGCAAAAGTCACCAAACCGTTCGCCAGACTCACGTTCGCCAGAATAGCGTACAAGCACGGCGGTCAACTCTTCGACGATTTCGTCATTGGTCAATGCCGGCTTGTAAAGTTTATTGAGACGACCACCATCAAAACCTGCCCCAAGATACACATTGTATTTTCCGGGCGACTTACCAACGAGACCGATTTCACCGAGATAAGGTCGACCGCACCCATTTGGGCAACCTGTAGAACGTATGGCGATGGATTCCTCACGTATGCCCAAGTCGTCAATGACTTTTTCCAATTCGTCGACGAGATCGGGAAGATAGCGCTCGCTCTCGGCCAATGCGAGGCCACAAGTGGGAAGAGCAGTGCATGCAATGGAGTTGAGTCTAAGACCCGACAGTTTGGCCGAGTCGGACAATCCATGAACAGCAAGAATCTTTTCCACTTCGTCCTTATTTGCATCATCCACCCGTGCCACGATTAGGTTTTGGTTGGGTGACAATCGAAAATCACCATCGTGAATCTTAGCAATCTCACGGATTGCAGATTTTGCGTTCACTCCATTGGCGTCTCGTAGACGTCCACCCTCGACGAAAAGGCAGTTATGCCATTTGCCTTCATGGTCTTGAGTCCACCCGTATCGATCGGTCGTCGCATCAAAAGACACTTCCCGTGAAGGTTCGAGCACACGCCCCAGACGGTGATTCAACTCTTCCTGAAACCAATTGATCCCCCTATCTTCAATCGTATATTTGAGTCGAGCATGGCGACGATCGGAACGATCGCCATAGTCGCGTTGTATTTTGACAATTTCCTCGGCGACCTGAAGAACTTGGTCGGGAGTACAAAAGCCAATGACATCGGCGATTCGGGGATATGTGGCATTTTTGCCGTGAGTCATCCCGAGACCACCTCCGACCAAGACGTTGTACCCTAAGATCTCTTCACCCCCGACAATGGCAACGAAGCCCAGGTCGTTTGAAAATACGTCGACGTCGTTACGCGGAGGAACCGCGACCGCAATTTTGAATTTCCTAGGAAGATAGGTTTTGCCGTAGATGGGCTCGACTTCCTCGCCTTGCTCAATGACCTTGCGTTCACCATCAAGCCAGATTTCGGCATAGGAAGAAGTCCGAGGTGAAAGATGTTCACTAATTGCCTTCGACAGTTTCAAGGTTTCGGCATGCGCTTTAGATTCAAAAGGAGTGGGCGTACACATCACGTTGCGGTTTACGTCTCCACAAGCTGCAAGCGTATCGAGCAGGGTATGGTTTATCTCCTTAATCGTGTGCTTCAGATTACTCTTTAGAACCCCGTGCAATTGAAATGCTTGTCGTGTAGTGAGCTTCAAAGTCCCATCGGCAAATTCATCGGAGAGTCGATCGACGTCAAGCCATTGAGAGGGCGTGCAAACACCTCCCGGCACACGAATACGAATCATGAAGGAGAAGGCTTTCCCCAGCTTTTGCTTTATCCTCTCGGAACGGAGGTCCCGGTCGTCTTGCAGGTAAGTGCCATGGAACTTGGTGAGTTGGGAATCATCAGCGGAGATTGCGTCAGTTGAATCATCGGCTAAACCTTCGAGGATAGTTCCTCGGAGAAAATCACTGGCTTCCTTGATACTTTCATTTTTTGAAAGCTTCTTAGGTACTTCTGAGTCGGAAATCATGGGTGTTTGTTTAGGAAAAAGATAAAATATGCAAGGATTCGAGGAACAAGGCAAGAACGAGCGACTTTGGGTATTTTTTCGGAAGCCAAAACTGATTGAGAATGTCGGCAAACATAAGAGTGAGGATATCGTTAAGTTAGTCGAAGAGAAGGCTGAAAAGTAAGCGAGGCAGAATCTTCCGAAACAAACTCCCGATCGATATGAGCGGCAAAGGCAATCATCGCGGCATTGTCTCCCGTGTGGCAAGGGTTGGGAGATAGAAATCTTACGCCTCGAGTCGCGGCTAATTCAGCCAATCGAGAATGAAGAGTCTTGTTGTTGGCAACTCCGCCGGAAAGACCTAGGCTCGCAAATTCACTCGACTCCAAAGCTTGCTTGGTTTTAGTCACCAATTGATCAACAGCGGCGCGCTGGTATGACGCGCAAAGGTCGGCGTAACCTGAACGAACTTGTTCATCCGTGAGCTTTTCGAGTGTGTACAAAAGGCTAGTCTTGAGACCGGAAAAGCTAAACCGCATCTCGTTGGGAGATGAAAAAGATCTTGGGAAATCAAAAGTTCGAGGGTCTCCACCCATTGCATGCCGCTCGAGGATTGGCCCTCCTGGATAAGAAACACCCAAAAGCTTACCTCCTTTGTCTAGTGCCTCGCCTACCGCATCGTCGACGGTTTCAGCTAGGATTTCGATGGATTGACCTTCATCCATGCGAAAAAGAATGGTGTTTCCTCCGGAAACAAGTAAACCGAGATGAGGAAGGTTGGCGCCAATGACGTCTACCTGCTCCGGAAAGAGCGGAAGAAAGGGAGAGAATGCGTGTCCACGCAAATGATTGATGCCAATGACAGGGACATCCCAGAGAAGTCCGAGGGTTTTGGCCAAGGAAATACCGACGGCGAGGCAACCAGCCAAACCTGGGCCACAAGTTACGGCGATACGAGTTACACTTTTTCTAAGGTCTCCCTCTTTTTCCGCCTCGTCAAGCAGAACGAAAAAATTGGAAAGGTGTTCACGGACCGCAATGTCGGGCACGACGCCACCATACTCTATGTGCTTCGCTATCTGACTGTTTACCCACTCACCGACTATTCCTCTCTTGGATGAAAAAAGGGCCAGCGCGGACTCGTCGCAAGAACTCTCGATTCCTAGAATCACGGAGTGCCTTCGCCTATGTCATCAGAATCAACCTGTTCTTGAATCTGATCAATCGACCGATTGGAAAACAAGCTAAGCCCAATATCAAATTGCCTATCGCGAACCGGGACAAAGCCAAACAGCTTTTCAAAACCCATGGGATCAGAGAATGCGTCTTGAAAACGCTGGATACGGAGCTTAGCTTCCGTTTCCTCATTGCAAGGAACGTTGACGTGAGGGATTATGCCACTTTCGTGTATGGTAGATCCATCGGGAAGATAGTACATCGCGGTGGTCAGTCGTAGACCTGATTCATCCTTGAGTCCGAAGACAGTTTGAACGGAACCCTTGCCGTAGGACTTTTCCCCGACCAACTTCGCTCGACCGGATACGCCTAGTGCTCCGGCCACAATTTCGGAAGCGCTGGCGCTTCCTTCATTAATCAGAATGACAAGTGGATAAGATCTCGGTGAACCTTTGGGTTTGGAATGATAACTCCTCTCAGGATAATTGTTTCGTCCTTTGATAGAGACCACGAGTTTGCCTTCCTCCAAAAACTCACTCGCGACATCCACGGCAGCTGAAAGCAATCCCCCCGAATTATCTCGCAAGTCCATAACCAGGCGCTTCACGCCATCTGCCTCCAAATCGGCTAACGCAATACGCAGTTCATCTACAGTACGAGCAGTGAATTGCTCAAGACGCAAGTAACCCGTACCGTTAGAGTCCACGTGGACATCGTCCACGCTGGACATTTGAATTCGTCCACGTGTCACTTTGACCTCACGAAAATCACCAACGAAATCACGCAAAACAATCAGAACAGTGGTATCTTCCTCCCCCTTAATTAAGTCGCTGACTTGGGAAAGGTTAAGGTTCGCAACAGAAGTTTTTTCTACCTCGGCCACAAAATCTCCCGGGCGAACGCCAGCTTTATCCGCTGGACCGCTGGGAAAAACACGCGCAATCAATATGCCGTCCTCGACCTTCCGAATAACGACACCAATGCCGAAGTATTGTAGCTTGGTATCATTCTGAAATTCCTCGTAACTTGGTGGCGAGTAATAGCTCGAATGCCGATCAAGTGCAGAAGTCATTCCATCTAATGCATTATCGACGAGAACATCGTACTCTACCTTTTCATCATCCACGTAACGAGCATGAGCAAGCCTCAGGGATTCCCCGAACTTGCCTACCGCCCTCCAGTAATCGCCTTCGAAATACGCTCGCGTCACGGGATTGTTCCACAAAGCCAAGAGGGCAATAAACAGCAGGAAAGGCGGTATGCCCCAAACGACAACCTGCTTGAGTTTCACGCCAAAACCTTTACCCCAAGAACTAGCAAAAGCCAATGTCAAACGAGAATACTCCATCAGATCAGATCACAGCACTTCGAAATGCAGCCGACAAAAAAAGGCAAATGGACTACCCCGCCTTTGTTAAAACAACTCTATACGATCCAAGCTTTGGTTACTACTCAACTGCTAAAACCCGTGTCGGCCATTCTTCCAAAACCGATTTTTACACCGCGCAAAGCCTTGGCCCCATTTTCGGTCAATTAGTCGTCGCAGCATGTGAAACCCTGTTGGGGAATACCAACGCCAGCGATTACACTTTCGTCGAAATAGCAGCAGAACCAGGTCGATCCGTTTTAGATGGAGTAGAACATGACTTCGGGGCAATTAAGACCATTCGGCTTTTCGATCATCTCGATATCCCTCCCAAAGCCATCGTTTTCGCCAACGAATGGCTAGATGCACAACCTTTTCGACGGTTTCGCTTCGATAAGGATGAAGGTTGGTTGGAACGAGGAGTAGAGGTAACGGATGACGGTCTGCAAGAAATTGACATACACCAAACCGTCGACGTCCCTCCATTCCTAAAAGAAATTTCGACGGACACTCCACGAAATTACCTGCTCGATCTTCCGACCGGAGCCACGGAATCTCTCGTTAACCTATGTTCGAAGGATTGGAAGGGGCTCTTTCTAACTTTTGACTACGGTCTATCATTGGAAGATTTTATAAGAAGGCGACCGGAAGGTATTGCTCGCGGTTACAAAGCTCATCGTCTTTCCAGTAATATCTTAGCATGCCCCGGAGAACAAGACATCACCTGTCACGTCTGCTGGGACATGCTCGAGTCAGTTCTAATGGACCATGGTTTCGTCGAAATACAAGTCGAGAGGCAAGAGTCCTTCTTCCTCAGGCACGCATCCTCTGCATGCAAAGCCATAGTGATGGGAAAGGCGGGAGAATTTGACCCTGACAGGCAAAGTCTCATGGAACTACTACATCCAGGCAATATGGGAGCAAAGTTCCAAGCGTTGCGAGGAATCCGTTCAGAAAAGCTCTAGGCGATTAGGTCGGAAACGACCTTGCCGTGCACATCCGTAAGGCGAAAATCCCTCCCGGCATAGCGATAAGTGAGTTGTTCATGATCAAAGCCGAGAAGATGCAATAACGTGGCGTGAAGGTCGTGAACATGAACGGGATTCTCGACAGCGCCAAATCCGAATTCATCAGTAGCCCCATAGGAAAAACCTCCTTTGACGCCACCGCCCGCCAACCACATACTAAAGCCATGATGGTTGTGGTCGCGCCCGTTTATCTTTCCTGCATTGGATCCCGGCTTGGGAAGCTCGACGGTAGGAGTTCGACCAAATTCTCCACCCCACACGACAAGGGTATCCTCCAGTAAGCCCGACTGCTTCAGATCAGTGAGGAGAGCACCTATTGCTTGGTCGCATTCCCTCGCAAGCCGCCGATGATTCTTCTCAATCTCATCATGACTGTCCCATGGTTGTCCCGCTCCATGCCAAAGCTGAACAAACCTTACCCCCCGTTCAACCAATCTTCGAGCAATCAAGCATTGCTTGCCGTGTACGCCGGAACCATAAGAATTTCGTAGATAGGCAGGTTCCTTAGAAACATCAAAGGCATCGCTCGCTTCGACCTGCATTCGATATGCCAGTTCAAAAGACTGAATACGAGCTTCAAGGCGAGGATCATCTCCCCTATCCTCGGCATGGTTCCTGTTAAGGGATCGAAGCAAATCGAGTTGACTTGCTTGCCTACTATCAGATCGGGCAGGTTTTAGATTTGGAATTACGTCTGATGGCCCGCCTTTTCCAGGGTCGACGTATGTTCCTTGATAAATACCCGGAAGAAATGCGGAACGCCAGTTTTGCGTTTCAGTAATCGGATAACCTCCGGGGCAGAGTACGACGAATCCGGGTAGGTTCCGGTTTTCAGAACCAAGTCCATAGGTCACCCAGGAACCCATGCTAGGTCTCACCAAACGACCGTCGCCACAGTTCATCAGCATTAGGGACGGCTCGTGATTCGGCACATCGGCATGCATCGAGCGAACCACGCAAAGATCATCGACATGCCGAGCTACGTGAGGAAAAATCTCGCTAACGGGCAAGCCGCTCTGACCATGGCGGCGAAAACTGAAAGGTGAACCGAAAGCAGCCCCTGTCTTACGTTCGGTCCCTAGACGACGCCCCTCGGGCAAGGGTTTACCCGACCATCGACTAAGTTCGGGTTTGGGGTCAAAGGTGTCCATGTGCGCGGGTCCTCCGTTCATGAACAAATGAATCACACGCTTGGCCTTTGGAGCAAAATGGGGGCCTCTCGCCATCATTGGGTTCGTCGCGGGTAGAGCAACGGCATTTTCGGCACACAATGCGCCTAATGCAGGCAAGGCAAGCCCCATACCGCACCTTGCGAGAAAGTCGCGGCGGGCAAAGGGTAAATTCACTTCAGGGGTCGGGGGCATTAATCTACGAAAAAGAATTCGTTGGATACGAGCAAGGATTGAGCGAAGTCGGCCAACTTGGTCTGCGAAGGAGTCGATCCGAAAAAAGCTTTTGCCGAGTTCAGCTCTTTTGCAGTAGGATTCCTAAGCAGAATTCTACGAAAGAGGAGACGACTTAATGATTCGGGCGTTTTTTCCGCCGACAAGTGAGTCCCTCTATATGATTCGGCGTCACGAGCCAATCTTTCAGCTCTAGCCAGAACAAATGGATCGTTAAGGGCGAAAAGTGCTTGTGGAGCCACGGTGGTCTCGAAACGATGAGGGGCGTGAATGTTCGGGTTGGCGAAATCAAAGGTGCGAAAGACCGCAGGCAGATTTTGACGCTCTACAAAACCGTAAACCGCTCGACGAACCGAGAAAGGCTTCTTGGTAAGATGGACGGCTTGGCCTCCCATGCTGAAGTCGAGCTCACTGGAAACGACGAGCATAGAATCACGCATTGCCTCGAAATCGAGGCGCTTTCGGTTCATTACGGATAAAAGTCGGTTTTCAGGATCACCGATTGGACCGACACCACTTTTCTGCCGATAAGTGGCGGAAGTCGTGACAAGGCGAATGAGATGCTTTATGCTCCACCCCTCGTTAATGAAACCATGCGAAAGATGATCAAGTAGTAGAGGATGCGTGGGGGAATCACCCTGCAAGCCGAAATCACTTGGGGTACGTACGATACCTGCTCCGAACAAATGCATCCATACGCGATTCACAAAGACACGACTAGTTAGCGGGTTGTCCGAATGAAGGATTGATTTGGCAAGTTCAAGTCTGCCGCTACCTTGCTCATAAACTTTGCGTTCGGTTCCGTTAGAGAGAGCAGCGAGAAAGCGCCTCGGAACCTCTGCACCGGGGGCATTGGGATTTCCCCGTTCGAAAATACGAGGATTACTAAATACGGAATCATCCATCAAAGCCATGGCTCTTGGCGGCGAACCCGGATGCTCGGAACTGTGCTTGGCTAATTTAGCCCGTAGAGAATTCGTATGATTGCGAACCTTGGTATCGAAATATTTCTCAATACCATCGACAGAAAAGCCAACGGGAAAGCCTGAGGATCTAACGAAGGACAATATCCCTTTGGCGTCAGAACTAGATTCTGATTTTGTCAAAGACACGGCAAACCACGAGGCATACCATGCTATTATTTCTTTAAAATCGTTTTTACGAAGATTTCGAAGACCACTCACAAGAAAGGGGGGCAAGGGTGGTTCTCGGTTCAAGAGAGACTTTGCCGTAATTGGGTACTTTTGAGGAACCGTCTTTTCAAAAGCGCGCCAGACTGCAAAAAACCGATCGTTTTGCAGAGCCTTAGCTTTTAAGAAAGCACGCCACCGACTAGCCAATTTAGGAAAGAGTTTTCGTTTAGCAGCAAGTGCCTCGAACCGGTCATCCGAAAGTTCTCGGCCATTATGAACAAGTTGTAAATAGGAAAACAATCCGTCTCTGGAACGCACTAATTCCCAATTGGATCGAATATGCTTCATTAAGACAGCATTCAATTCAAGACGTTTTTTCTCGAATTCCTTATAGTCCACCGAAGCCAAATTCAGCTTACCTACAAGAGGCAGCACCTTCGGTTGACGGGCTAAGTTGAAGACGCCGTAAAGAGAATAGTAATCTTCCTGCGGGACATGATCGAAAAAATGGTCGTGACATCTGGCGCAACTAACGGTGAATCCCATCAAGCCACGCGTAACAACATCGATTCTATCGTCAATAATCAGATGGCGACGATTGAGAAAACGGGGACCCACAGTGAGGAAACCGAGGGCGGCGAGGTCCGGATGATTACGAGAATTCACCATCAGGTCCGCTGCCAGTTGCTTGCTCACGAACTCATCGTATGGCAATCCTTCATTAAAAGCCCGAATAACCCAATCCCGATAGGTATAAGCAAATGGATAAAGCCTACTGGAACCACCTGCGAGATAGCCTTTGCTATCGGCATAGCGAGCCAAATCCAGCCAGTGCCGTCCCCATCTTTCGCCAAAACGAGGAGAAGCGAGAAACTTATCCACAGCTCGTTCATAAGCATCGGGACGCTGATCATTCTCGAATTCAAGGATCTCCTCAAAAGAAGGCGGAAGACCTGTCAGATCAAATGACAAGCGACGAAGTAAAACGGCTTTGGATGCAGGAGGAGAAGCTTCAAGACCAACCTCACTTAGCTTGGATATAATAAAGGAGTCAATGGAACTGGAAACTCCTTCAATGCGGGGGGGGGCGATGTGGTTGACAGGCTTAAAGGCCCAATGATCAATACCTTTACCAAGCTCGGAATCTTGATTCTTCAATCCATAAAGCGGTACGAAAAATAGTCCTAAAAGCAAAAAAAAAGGGAAATACGACACAGATGAAATCATGCCGTGAAAAGCAAAGAGAGACAACTCGTTTCTCAGGGCAAGACCGGAGCCAAGCGAGGAGGCGAGGCATAAGGCCTACCGATCTCGTAAAGACGACGAATTTCCTCTTCGTCAAAGGCTTCGTTGAAGACAAAAAATTCGTCAATGGATCCGTGCAAACCGTGACTTGGCTTGCCTTTATATTTCCCACCATTGTGACCAAGTTCACTTTTACCAAAGAAAAGGGGCAGGTTCGCCTGCATTTTCTCGCGACTGAAAGGACGACCGTCAACATAATGACTTACCATTTTCTTGTCCGCATCGTAAGTGGTCGACAAGTGAGTCCATTGGCCGATTCTTTCCTTTCGAAAAGCAACGGAAGAAACATATTGAATCATGGAATCAACTCCCTTGTGTCGAAGAACGACACGTCCTGTTCCATCGATTCCCCAGCAAGCAGTACCTAAAGTAGCGACCTTGGGATCTTTGACAGGGGAACAAATGATGGGATTCATAACGCTCCCGATCTCGGTCAAGCGCACCCAAGAAGCAAGAGTGGCGGATCGCAGTGGTTTGGGAAGTTTAAGATGAA
>Ga0315322_10002120_pt1 | contig 15314 bp, 14 predicted proteins | sample M110021515metaG_FD_203461 | JGI IMG/M metagenome (GOLD analysis project Ga0315322, IMG submission 203461) | Ammonia-oxidizing marine archaeal communities from Monterey Bay, California, United States - M1 100m 21515 | ecosystem: Environmental > Aquatic > Marine > Intertidal zone | place: USA...
GCCCCCCCCCCCCCCCCCCCCCCCACCCCACCCCCCCCCCCACCCCGCCCCCCCGAATCCGCGGTGGGTGAGTTTGCCTAGTAAGTCATTCATATCACGAACCAATAGACGTACTTTTGCTTCTGCCTTGGCAGTTTCTTCCCGTCGCACACGCAAACGCGTTTCCCAAGCTCGGCGCTGCCCTGGTTCAATGAAACCTTCTTCCCCGGGGAGTAACTTCTCCATCTCTCCAAATCGAGCCATTTCAACTGCCAATCTAACTTCCGATTCTTTGGCCAATTTCGCATCAATTTGGGAAAGGACGAGCTTTTGCCTAAGTACAAGCCACTGCATCTCCATTTCGAGGAGCTTTCTTTTTGTCTCCAAATCAGACTTTTCCGCGTGAAGGGCTTTGTAAGTTGCTCCACTCAAAGCGGGAAACCCTCTAGGAGAATGAACTTGTCCTTGGGGACCATAAGGCTGTCGGCACGAACCAAATGACAACAGCAAAAGGGCGAGCAATATGCGCCCTTTTTTTGAACTTGTTACTTCTTTTTCCAAGTTCCTTTAGAACTTTTAAACCAATGTCCTTTTTTACCCTTTCCGACCATGGCCTTGGCAAATTTTGCTGCCACATCGGATGACTTCCCATCGGCCTTTTTGGCTATACTGGCAAAAAGGGCCTTTCGGTCTTTGTTTTCCGATGTGACCATCTTCTCAACTTCAGTCGACACATCGTCACCGCGTATGTGAAGAAAGCCATCAACCCCTTCGCCAATGGTTCCATCACCCTTAGCTTTAATTACTTCGGGCAAACGTTCTTTCATACTAGTCGCAAAGCTTGTATCTGCATGAGCGAGGGGTGCAAGGAAGAGACTAAGGGCGGGTAAAAGCAATAGTGCAAGTTTAGTTTTCATGACAAATTAATCGGTAAGTATCGTGTTATTTGTTTACTAATTCAGTTTTATTCTTCGTCTTCGTAAAGGTCATTGAGGAAATCGTCGACTTCCTTCTCAATCTTGATCGTGATGGTGTGATCAAGAGTAATGTGGTGCTCCGTCTTAATGGTGGTACAACCAATCAAGGGAACAAGCGTGCAAACCAAAACAATCCTGATAAAATAGCTCATAACACTAAGATAACCCCAACAGGCTCACACATGCAACCGAGTATTGAAAATAATTCAAAGAGAAATGAAGGAAGATACTCTAATCAATGTTGAAGGCTGTCAGACCAAACCCGAAATTGCTTAAATCAATTCCCATTTTTTCAAAATCGAAATAGGCCCGAAAAATTTCAGGCAAACCTGCGATAAAATTCACATTATTATCCAAAGAGATGACCCTCTTCCCCGTATCCGATTTACCTAAAATCGAGACGACAATCTCGCGCTTTCCATCCAAAGCCTTGAAAAGAATCCTCATGGATTCTAGTTTCAAATCCCTCATCGCCTCTTCAGTCATCTTCATTCTTTCGTACTCTGAAGAGCCTTTCTTCAGTCCCTTGAGTAAAGCCCCATTCGATTTGCTACTGAGCCAAGCTTCAGAAGATTGGTCCAACATAACGAGACCGTTTGAAAAGTCCCACTGCCCTTCCTCATTCGAAAAGGTTATGTCTCCAGAAAAATTTCCATCAATCCGGACATCCTGTACAGCGAGTAAATCTGCAACTTTCTGACCGTCCACCCCACTAATTCTAGTATTGATACTAAAACCATCCCGGTACAGTTGGAAGTCGCTTTTTCTTAACCCAACCTCCCCCCCCCACATAGAGCCTCTCGCAATTTCGATCACGACAGTTTCGTCTGGATTAACACGGAAGGAAAAGCTTCCATCCTTTATCTCTAAGTCTCCAATCAATATCCGCTCGAAAGAGATCGTCTGCGTGCCCTTGGTTGACAAAGGTTCAAAAGACTCCATGGCAATAACTCCCTCGATTCCTTCAATGACGATGTCCTGCGTGGGAATTCGCAAAGTCGATCCCTTTAGAACAAACCTAGGTGTTCCGGGGCTATCCTCTGGAAGCTCGATCAGCATTTTTGCCGGATTAAGGTCAAAGGTCAGCCCACTCGCCTCGAAACTAAGAGCATCCATCAGAATTCTCTCCAAGCTTTCAACCCTAAAAGTAAAGGCTAAGTTTTCAACGATCGATTCGAGACCAAACATGATTCTTTCACCCGATACGACTTGGGGATGGGTAATCATAGGGAGCTCCTCCCAGTCCAACAGACCAGAATAGGAAAAGTTGACGAAGCCAATTTGCTCGAAAGTGGCGTCACTGGGTGGAACAGTCAACAAGACCTGAGTGCCCATTTCAGGAAAAAGGATGGAGACAGATCCTTCATTCAAGAAGAAAAGGTCCTCATCATAGGAAATCTTTTCATAGAAAAACTCTTTTTTCTGGGCAATCATCGATCCTGGTAAAGGGGATTCTCCAGCAATCAACTCTTGCAAATTAAAATCAAACGAAGGAAAGCGTAGGTTAGAAACCTCGATCTTCGGAAGCTCTCCCTTCGTGCGTACTTGATTAATTCTTCCATTCAACCCAATTTGTTCACCCTTTAACCTAAGACCCAGCTCGGCTCCAACAAGCTCGCACCATTCCGGTATATCTGCATTCGCATATGCCTTCGCCTTCCAATTCGTCATGGCCATTGATTCAGGAGAAAGGAAACAAAAGACCTTCGACACATTGGCCTCATGCCCGAATAAACCAAAAGCAAAGTTACTGGCATTTAATTCCAGAAAAAGGTCCGTGATGAAATTTTCACTCACCCGACCGGATGCACTGAACTCCAATTCTCCCCCAATCAAGGAAATTTCTTCGAACCCCAAGCCCTCTGCTTTTGAGAATTGATCTAGTGGAGGTTGCAACTTAGCCAAATCCCCGATTTTGATATGGGCTGTGGTAAAAGTACTCGACTCTTCGTACTCCAAATTCAACTTAGATTCAAAGAGGCAACCGACAAAAGAACCATCAAATACCAAGCGGATAATTTCAGGATAAAAATCTCCATGGAGGAGAAACTCTATCGGGTAGCTAACTCCATTATTAGTAAGGCTCATAAGGGATTCCCTTATCCGAAGGTGGGTCAAAGGGGGGGTTCTTAGAAATTGAGCAAGAACAGACTCGAGAGACTCGGATTCTTTCTCCTTCGCCTTGGGTGAAGAGAGCAATGGTTTGTCTAAAGAAAACTCCAAAGAAAGACCAGTCAAAGAGATCGCATCAACCTTCTCATCGGCGAGAGATCCAGGGGAGTAAAAAAGCTCGGCATGATCAATACCGAGGCTCAAATTTTCTTCTTTTTCGATGTGGAGACCAGAAAAACGGGCAAGCCACGGATCGATCTGCTCAACCTCGACATCAAAGTCTGAACAGCCATAATCTTCGGACTGACTTCTAAGTGCCCATTCCACGATATGAGGCAGGGCTAACCAAGCCGCAAAAAGAAATAAGAATAAGCATAGCACAAAGCTTACTATTTTTTTCCGCAATATGATTTTCTTCCAAAAAGTTACCATGAGGTGAAAAGACCTGTACATCAAGATGCGTACTTGAGGCATCTTGAAAAGCTAAAAGTCTTATTTCCTAGGTTGTGGTTGATAAAATTGCGTTTTCAGAAGATAAACTAGAATTATGATCAAAGTAGGTTTCATAGGAGCAGGTGATATTGCATACCTGCACGGGGAAGGCGTAAACTCATCGGCAAATGCTGAACTTTTCGGAATTTGGAATCGTACGCGTTCCAAAGCAGAGGAAAAAGCCGAACTTTTCGGGACCAAAGTTTTCGACTCCGCTGAGGAATTGATCGAAGCAGTCGATGTGGTGTACATTCTCACCAACATGGAAACCCATCATTCCTATGCCATGCAGTCCATCGAAGCGGGCAAGCATGTCCTAGTCGAAAAACCCACCGCAGTCACGATTGACGAAATAGAGGAAATCAAACAAGCGGCTGATAGAAAAGGTGTCCAAGTCGCTCCCGTACACAATTATATCTACGAACCCTCCGTCATGCGGGCCAAGGACTTGATCGAAAGTGGAAGTCTCGGTGAAATCGTTTCAATTTATGTTCTCTACAACATCCACCACCCCGAGGAAGTCGCTGGGCGGTATCCTGGAGTCATTAGGCAAATCCTCACCCACCATGCCTATTGTACGCTCTACCTTTCTGGAATTCCCAAAATGGCCTCCTGCATGAAGGCGACAATCAACGACGGAAGCGTTCCGCAGGAAAACCTCGCCATGGTCACCCTGCAAATGCAAAACAACTCTCTTTCCCACTTGTGTGCGAGTTTTGCATCCGACGACCACGCTGGGGACCCCTGGACTTTCATGATCAAAGTAATCGGAACAAAGGGAGCTACCCGCTACAGTTACCGGGACTGGGTAGAGAATGCGCCCGCCGTCGTGCACTCCCAAACCTATTCTGCCTATCCATATACCATTCGTTCCATGGGCAAACATTTCCTAGAGGAGGTTATAGGAAAAGGAAAATCGCCATTATCAACTCTGGACGATGCCATCACTTGCATGAGAATCATCGAGGCTTGCGAGCAATCGGTCGAAGAGCAAAGACACATCTCCCTCTGAGATTCGGGCCGCCATATTAAGACAGAAATGAATGGAGTCATCACAACTTGGCGTGGTGCCCTCCATCAAGTTCTCGATCTTTATGAGCGAAAGAGGGGTGCAATCCAAGTTTTTTTCCCGATCCTATTTCTCTTCTTCATCGTTCTTAACATAGTATGCTATTGGTGGGCCATCTACACTGCTTTCCCCCAATACATGCAAACCCACGAAGCCTCTCACTACATAAAACTCCAAATTCCCGTGGGGATTTTCGGAGCCCTTTTCGACAGCCTTTCCTTCTTTATTACGATCTGGATCATTCGACGGGCCCTTTCTTCAACAAAGACCTCCGAATACGTCTTCCATCTTTCGTTGGATCTCGTCATTGCGGTCTTGGCTACCCTTTGGGTGCTCTTTGTATTTACCTTCGGGGGTTGGATCATCAGCCTGTGGGAAAGCGCTCCAGAAGAACTTGCTCAGAGGGGAACCAAGTACACCAACCGGGCCGTTCAAGCTCTTCAGGATCCAACCGGGCGGGAAAATGCCAAGAACATTTACTTCGGTATGATCATGGGGGTATCCGCCGCCCTGCCCACTTGTCTTCATCTGTTCTTGTTCTTCCTGTCTTTGTTCAGGAAACTGAAAAGCTCTCTCTTGCCTTCAAAGAACACCGAGCCTGATCCCCAAGAAAAGCAATAAGCCAATTGATCTCTTGCCAAACTCTTGTCCTTGGCGGTATAGGATTGTTCCATGAACCGACGATCCTTCATCTACCAAGCAAGCGGCTTAACGCTCTGCCTTCCAACCTTTGCAAATAATCCCAGTCTTCCTTATCTCGACAAGGTTGGCCTCCAATTGTACACCCTGCGCAACCCGATCAAGGAAGATGTGGGCAAAACCATCAGGGAGGTTGCTCAAATCGGCTACAAACAGGTCGAACCTTACGGGTTCCCCTCTCCTCAAGCCATCGACCTGATCACGCAATCCCGCGACCGGGGCATACAGGTCAACTCTTCCCATTTCGACTGGAACTCTCTTCTGGCTCCCGACAAAAAGGGAGTGAAACCCTTTGAGAAAATCCTCGAGATTGCGAGTAAGCACAACCTCACGGACCTTGTGGTTCCCTACCTTCACGAAGTGGACCGGGCCGACTTATCCGCCTACAAAAAAACTGCCGAGTCGCTAAACAAGGGAGCCGCTCTAGCGAAGCAAGCAGGTATCCGTTTGGCTTACCACAACCACGCCTTTGAATTCAAACCTATGAATAAAGGTAAGACTGGGTACGATGTCTTTATGGAATCTTTTTCACCAGACATGTCTTTCGAAGTTGATGTTTTCTGGGTAAAAGTGGGAGGAGTCGATCCAGTTTCCATGATTCGAAAACTCGGACAACGTATTTCGCAACTCCACCTCAAGGACTTGAAAAAAGGAACCCTTTGCCCGAATTACGGAAAGCTTTCAAAGGAAGCATTCGATGAGATCGGAGATGGAATGATACCGATGAAACCAATTATGCGGGCTGCTCAGAAGGCTGGAGTAAAGCACTGTCATGTCGAGCAGGACCACTCTCCTTCCCCTCTGCTAAGCATCCGAAAAAGCTTTAATCATCTCAATTCATGATTTGGAAAACCGTTCTTTTCCTGATTATCATCATGTGCCCATCGGCACACGCGAAAGTCAAAAACATATTGTTGATCGTTTCCGACGACCTCAAAGCCGATGCCCTCGGATGCTATGGAAGCAAAGTTGCCCAAACTCCAAACATCGATGAATTGGCCAGGGAAGGTATGCTCTTCCAAAACGCCTATTGCCAAGGCACGGTCTGCCGTCCGTCCCGGGCAAGCTTCATGCGCGGACGCTACCACGGAGGAAAGGAAATTACCTGGGGCGAACACTTCCAAAAAAATGGTTACTCAAGTACTCGGGTGGGCAAAATCTTTCACATGCGCGTCCCGGGGGACATCATTGCCGGAACCGATGGTGACGATGTATCCGCATGTTGGTCGGCCAAGTACAACATGCCCGGCAAAGAGGCTCATACGCCAGGAAACTACGCCTGCCTAAACCTCAACAATTTCACCACCGAACTCAAGGGACGCCAGTCCACCAAGATGCCTTACCGAATGTTCGTTACGGTCGATTACATTGGCAACGGTTCGGACCAACCGGATTGGAAAGCCGCAACCAAATCAGTCGAGCTTCTGAAAACTTTCCAGAAAGACGACAAGCCTTTCTTTCTGGCAACCGGCCTCGTTCGCCCCCACTATCCGAACGTAGCACCCGAGCAGTATTTCGCCCGCTACCCCTTCAAGCAAATGAAGCTCCCCTTTGTGCCCGGGGGCGATTGGGACGACATGCCCAAAGCGGGCATCTCGAGTTCCAATTCGAAAAAATATGGAATCGACAAGTTTCCCGACAACCAAAAGAGGATGTGGGCAGGCTACCTAGCCACCGTTACTTTTATGGACGAGCAAGTCGGTCGGATTCTCAAAACCTTGAAGGAACTCGGCCTGGACAAGGACACCGCCGTATTCTTCACCAGTGACCACGGCTATCTGCTCGGGGAACACCACTTTTGGCAAAAGGGAAACTTGAGGGAAGAAGTAACCCGCGTTCCCCTAGTCATGAGATCCCCCGGACAGCAACCGGGAGTCAGTTCCTCCATCGTCGAATTGGTTGACATGTTTCCCACCGCCTGCGAGCTCATCGGATTACCCATCCCCAAGAGCGTTCAAGGCAAAAGCCTTCTGCCCATTTTGGATAACCCCAAGGCCACGGTTAAGAGCTCCGCCCTTTCCTTCGTGGGCAAGGGCACCTCCATCAGATCTCCAGACTGGGCATACATGAAGTATGGAGACGGCTCCGAGGAACTCTACGACATGAAAAATGATCCCAAGCAATTCAAAAACCTCGCGAAAGGCTCAGCCCTAAAAAAGGAATTGCAAACCCAACGCAAGCTCTTCGAAAAAAGATGCAAAGCTCTTTGAATATTCCGATCGCTTTTCCCAAAGCAGTATTCAGAGAGACTCCCTTGCCGCCGCGAGAAACAAATCGCAAAACGCGTCCACCGTATCTTCGATTGGTTTTGCATAGCCACCGCCCATGAAAACAAGCAGGGGGCGATCAACCTTTCTTCGCCACTCGAATACTCTTTGGTTTCTTTCCCGCATCCCCTCTCTGGTCAAAGTAAGCAGGCCCAACGCATCCGACGCCAATCCATCCACCCCCGCCTGAAAAAAAATAAGATCGAAGTTTTCTCCCGAAAGAAAACCAAGAACCTCATCCAGGGTATTTAAATATTCCACGTCTCCCGTTCCATCTTGAAACCCATGGTCCAAATCGCTCTTCTTTTTTCGGAAAGGAAAATTGTTTTCGCCATGCAAAGAAACGGTGAATACTCTCTTGTCTGCTGAAAAAATTTCAGCCGTTCCGTCCCCTTGGTGAACATCCAAGTCAAGAATCAATATCCGCTCAATCCCTGGACTATCCAATGCCGACTCGGCACAAATAGCCAAATCATTGAAAATACAATAGCCTGAACCCTCTCCTCGGAAAGCGTGATGAGTCCCCCCCGCCATATTTCCTGCGATAGGAAGACCCGAAAGAATCTCATCAAGCCCCTCCAGTGCTCCACCAACCAAACGGAGGGTTCTGGGTACGATTTCTTTTTTCCAAGGTTTCAGACCAATTCTCCGAATTGCCTTCTCGCTTAAATTTCCATTCAAAAAACTTTCGACATATGCTTTGTCGTGAACACGCAAGATTTCCTCCCGTGTGGCTAACCGCGGTTCCTTGACCGTGATCAGGCCAGTTGTGTCCAGTTTCCCCAAGCACTCCGCCAGCAAACGATATCGATCAACGGGGAATCGAGCTGTTCTATCCAAACCGTCTGAATATAAAGGATGATAATAAAGAGGGAATTGTGGCATCAAAAACACTCTATTTCTATTCTTCTGTTTGTCCACCCAAGGCATTACTACTAGTATAAGACCATGAGTTTTCAAAGTGCTTTTCTTGGTTCCCTTGTCGCCGACGCCGTAGCCATGCCAGTACATTGGTACTACAATGTGGATGCACTTGATGCCGACTACGGAGATTTCGACCATTATCTTGCCCCAAAAAACCCTCATCCTGACAGTATACTTTGGCGATCAAAGTATGAGCCAACGGGTGAAAAAGACGACATTCTCCGCGAGCAAGCTAAGCATTGGGGCAAGCCCGGGCTCCATTATCATCAATTTCTAGAAACTGGGGAAAATACTTTGAACCTCCAACTCGCATGCGAACTTTACCGCGAAATCATCAAGTGCGGTGAATTTGATCCGCTCAAATGGTTGGAAAGGTATGCCGAAGTCATGCTTACCCCTGGATGGCACAACGATACTTACGCGGAAGAGTACCATCGCGCGTTTTTCACAAATTACGCACGTGGAAAAAAGTTACCCCGTTGCGGTATTGCCGATATTCATATTGGTGGACTCAGCCTTGTCCCCGCTTTACTTGCGGCCCTTGAAGCAATCGGTCGAACCGAAGAGAATTACCTTTTGGAGTCCACCCGTTTGCTTGTCAAAGGAACCCATGATCACCCGGACACTCTACGCTGTGCCCGAGACCTTACCCGGATCCTAATCAACTTAGACAAGGGTATTGGTTTGCGCAGTACCCTCTGCGACCTACAGCTTTCGGACACCCCATTGTCTTCCTTGAAAAAATGGGACAATTTGCCCGATCGGCAAGTTGTTGGTGGGACCTTGAGCACTGCATGCTACCTCCCTGAATCTTTCACTGCTTCGCTTTACTTGAGTTACAAGTATGCTGATGACTTCACTCTTGCGGTATTGGCCAACGCAAAGGTTGGAGGTGATAACTGCCATCGGGGGGTAGTGGTTGGTTCGGTAGTTGGCATGCAGACAGGAATTCCTCAAAAGTGGCTTCGCGACCTCAAATCGTTACGAAACCTTAGTTGTGAAATCCCACCGTCCCCCTCCCCCGCTTGAAAAAAATAAGAGTGCCATCGGGTTGCTTTATTAAACCCCTACGGTTCATCTGAAACTGCGGAACGATTCCTAACCCGTCTTAGTTTTCTACACTTGTCAGAGCAGTAAAGCACTTGATCCCAGATTCCACGAAGGATCCATTTTTTGCGATTTTCGAATATGCGCCCGCATTTCAGACATTCCTTAGTCTTCATAGGAGGTTTCGGTTTCTTGCCCATTAGTACTGCAAGTAAGATACAAGAAAGATAAAAGTCCAAAGAAAAGTACGGAGCCAATTTGTCCTTACGAGACGATGAATCACCTTACTTTTTTTTCCATCCCTTGCCAAAACACGATGGCAAGGAGCAGAAAGTAAGAAGGTTATGAGCCATGCAGCCAAAACGCCTCCAAGCTTTAGAAAAGCAAGCGTATCACCGACAAAAAAGGACGAGCTTGCGGCCTCAATTAATTGAAGGAGCATCAAAGGTAGGACAAAAAAACCAATCTTACTACAGTACTTGCTATGCCAAGAAATAAAGGTTCTTTCTTGGACATGATGGAAAGCTGGATAGACGATTAGCTGCACGATCCATATCACCACAAACATGGCAAAATCGATAGACAAAGCGTGCTCATGGCAAAGCTCCAAAAGATAGATCATGGAGTAATCAATTTGTTAATTCTTTCTTTCTTCATTGCCTGATGATGGAATAACAGTAAATCGATATTTCCATCCAATGACAAACCAGACTCCACCGAATCATCGAAAAACGCTTTACCTTTTGCTCGGTTTTTTTCTTTTGCTTCTTTTCGCCTGTGGCGAATCGAAGCTAACTGAAACAAATGAAAGCAACGCCAAGCAAACGGAAAACCAACTGCCTTCTTTATCCTTTGGCGAATCGAAGCCAACTGGAACAAATGAAAGTAACGCTACGCAAACGGACAACCAGCTGCCCTCTTTCCGAATTCTCATTCTTGGAGATTCTTTGACCGAGGGATACGGGGTTTTGGAAAGCGAAGCATACCCAAGCCTCTTGGAAATAAAACTTAACATAGAACTGAGCCCCAAGACCGGACTCCATTACAAGATACTTAATGGTGGAATCACCGGGGCAACGACGAGCAGTGGAGTTTCACGAATCGAATGGTTTCTTCAATCGAAACCGGATTACCTGCTCGTCGCTTTGGGAGGAAACGACGGGTTGCGTGGAATCTCGGTTGACGAAATGAAAAAAAACATCGACCTCATACTTCGAGCAGCAAAGAAAAATGCAATTCCGGTCATGCTTGCGGGGATGAAAATTCCTCCGAATTACGGCCCTGAGTATTCTCTCGCCTTCACTCAAGTTTTTGAGAAACTTGCCCATGCTCATGAAGTACCGCTTATTCCTTTTTTACTGGAAGGAGTTGGAGGCAACCCGAAACTCAACCTGCCCGATCGAATACACCCCAACCCCCTCGGGCACCAGACCATTTGCCAAACCGTTTACGAAAGCCTCATCGCCAATATAAATTGATGCCAAACCATGCAACCTCTCTTATGCCTTAAGAAAGTCACTAAGTCCTTTCACCAGGGAAGCCAAAGGATAGAAGTACTCAACCAGCTTGAACTTACGCTCAAAAAAGGTGAAATCGTCTCAATTCTTGGTCAAAGCGGAAGTGGCAAATCGACTCTTCTTTCCTTGCTCGCCGGTCTTGACCACCCAGATTTAGGTACCATAGAGGTCAACGGAGAAAACTTGGCAAAACTCAGCCAAGACGAGCTTAGTAAATTCAGGTCCGAGAACCTAGGGATCGTTTTCCAGAAGTACCATCTCATGAGCAACTTGACGGCCCTCGAAAACGTCGGTCTTCCTTTGGAACTTCAAGGAAAGAAAGAATTCGGCGAACCAGCCAGGAAGGCTTTGAATTATGTTGGTCTTTCAAACCGAGTGTCCCACTTTCCCTCCCAACTGTCAGGCGGTGAATGCCAACGGGTCGCGTTGGCTCGAGCCATGGTGAGCGAACCAAGCTTAATCCTAGCAGACGAACCATCGGGCAACCTGGACCAAAAGACAGGAAAGGAAATCATGGATTTACTTTTCAAAATGTGCCGGGGGCGCGGCCAGAGCCTGATTTTAGTCACTCACAACCATGAGTTGGCCAAGCAATCCGACCGCACTCTTGTACTCTCTGAAGGGCGACTCAAGAGAGTGCAGTCAACTGGAAAAGAGTAAAAATCATGTCATTCGTTTTTCGTAACGCTTGTCGTGAAATCCGCAACAGTCGGTCTTTCTGCTTTTTCTATGTGATCAACCTCGCCTTTGGCTTGGTAGGTTTTCTCACAGTTGACTCCTTCAAGCATTCCCTCGACGATAAGGTCCGGTACGAGTCAAAAATGATGCTCGGGGCGGATCTCGCCATTCGGGCAAGGCGCGACCTGACCCCTGAAGAAAAGAAACAAGCCTTCGCGCAATTGCCCGAAGGCACCGAAAAAATCGAAGTAACCGATTTTTTCTCGATGGCAGCCGGTCCGGGAGGTCGCAGTCGTCTGGTAAAGATCATTGCTATGGAAGAGGGCTTCCCTTTTTACGGATCATTCAAGCTCAAACTCGAAGGCCCCGTCCAAGGCAGCGACAAAAAATTACTTCACGAAAGAAAACTTGCTTGGATCTACCCTGAATTGGAAAGTCAATTGGGAACGGGACTGGGAAACGAAATCAAGCTCGGGCAATCAACCTTTCGAGTTTCTGATTTCATAACCAAAGACAACGGATTACAATTCCAGTCCGTCGAATTAGCTCCGAAAGTTTTTATCGGTAAAGCCTTTCTCAAAGAAACCAATTTGCTCCTCGCCGGGGGAATGGCCTTCCGAAATCATCTCTTCAAACTACCTCCCGGAAGCGATCCCTCCCAGATAGAGCTAGCAATCGACCAAGCCATTAATTCGCCGGAAGTACAGGTTTATTCTCATCAAAAGGCGGGGGAACGGGCAGGTAGGCTTTTGCAGTATCTTGGAGACTTTCTGAGCTTAGTATCGCTGGTAGCTCTTTTTCTCGCAACTTTAGGAAGCGGTTATCTCTTTCATTCTTTCCTAACCAAGAGGACTTTGGACGTGGCCATCCTCGTCAGCCTGGGAGCAAGTAGAAGAAAAGCCATCAGTACCTATTTGGTTCAACTTGGACTACTTGGTCTGATCGCCGCCATCCCCTCCCTCGTAGCCGCTTTTTTCTTTCTCCCCCTTTTATCGGCCGCCGTATCCGGACTCGCTTCCGATGAGATTGAAGTATTCATCAGTTCTCAAAGTATTTTCATGGCCTTTCTGGTCGCCGTTTTTGCTGGTTGGACCATCGCTTTACCTTGCTTGCGTAAACTCGCCCGGCTCAACCCGCTCGCCCTTTTTCAGGAAGCCGCCCAGCCAGGATCTCAAGCAACCCGCTGGACCTTTTTGTTTTTTCTTCCGGGCATTGTCGCTTTTTGGGGTCTCAGCTTGCTGCAATCCGATTCATCGAAGTTGGCCAACCTCTTTTTCGTAGCTTTACTGGTCTCCGCAGTCCTCCTCTATTTACTTGGCATGCTGGGACTGATGATCCTGAAAAGGGCTTTCGGTAAAACTAACTTGGCGCTCCGCTTTGCATCGCGTTCCCTCGCCCGTAATCCGAGTAGCTCGATTACCAGCTTTCTTGCGCTCGGCGTGGGCGTACTCCTCCTTAGTCTTATTCCTCAGTTCCAATACAGCTTGGAAAACGAAATCGGTCTAAACCAACCCGAGAGCAAGTTACCCAAACTCTTTCTTTTCAATATACAGGAAAACGATGTCGAACCCCTTGTCCAAGTGCTCGCTTCGGAAAACAAACCCCTCCAAAACCTAACTCCCAGAGTTCGTGGGAAATTGCTTTCCGTAAAAGGGAAGAAGTATGAAGAGTACATCGGAAAAGATGAAGAGTCCGCCGACTCAGACGATCAAAGAAGGAACAGGTTCCGCAGACGGGGTTTCAACCTTAGCTATCGGGATCACTTGCTTGAGAGCGAAGAAATACTAAGCGGACGGATGGTCGCATCCTCTTATGATCCAAACTCGACTCGGTCCGCTGAAGTTTCAGTTGAACAAAAGTACGCCGAATCGCTCGACCTCGATTTGGGCGATCAAATGGAAATTGATGTCCACGGCAAAACCATCCGTGCTAAAGTAGTCAATTTAAGACGAGTCCGTTGGACTAGTTTCCAACCCAACTTTTTCGTACAGATGCAACCCGGTGTGCTCGAAGAGGAACTAAAAACCTTTATCGGAACCCTCAGCGATCTAACCCAAAAGGAAAAAGAAGACATTCAGGATCTTATTGTGCGGAAATTCCCCTCCATATCCATTGTCGATGTCGAGCGAAAAGCTCAGAGTATTTTATCCGTGGTCAAACAAATGACATGGGCTCTTCAAGTTATGGCCGCCTTGTCAATCTTCGCAGGTCTGATCATCCTTTTTTGCGTATCACGTGAAAAAGCCCATAAGCAAAGACATGAGCTCAACTTGCAAAAGGTATTGGGTGCTTCTTTTAGTGACCTTCGTAATCAAGTTCGCTTGGAATTTGGAATGCTTGGACTGACTGCATCTATTGTTGGTACCTCATTAAGTGCTCTGGTGAGCTATGTCTTTTCTGAAATAATCTTCGACCGTGTCTGGAGTTTTTATTGGCCTCTTCCCGTCGGAATAACCGTGATCGTAGTAACTCTGTCTATTCTCACCGCGGAAATTGCCACCCGAAAGACATTACGGTTAAAACCTTCGATTCTCCTACAAGAATCCTGAGTCATCCGACTAGCTTTCCGAAACCCGATGATCAGGAAATAGAATCAATTCATCGAGCCTTGCCTGCAGGCTTTTCTAAATTCAAACGGATTGACTCCGTACTCAGTTTTGAAAGCCTCCGCAAAACGACTCGAATTTCGAAAACCCACTCCCTCGGCTATGTTGGATATCCCATCGTCACTCGTGGAAAGCAATCTGGCTGCCTTTTGCATTCTTTGTTTTCTTAAGTAACGACCGATGGTCGTACCATGAGTCCGCTTGAATCCCTGACGCAGTTTATATTCCGTCAATTCAAAATGTTCGCAAATGTCTTCTTGCGTGGGTGGACTGGTCAAGTTCTCACGTAAATACTCACCTACTAACAGATATTTAAAGTTCATAGCCTCAACCTAAATGAGACTAAGTCTCAATATCAACAAATAAAAAAAGCCTTTTTGGGTGATTTTCCTGCAAGGTAAAATGAATTACGTGATTGGGCTCTTAGTGGCTGACGCAAATCAACTCGGACCCAGTTCTCAGTACAAAAGCCTCGTCGACGGAGGCAACTCCGTAGACCGTGCCTTTAATGGAGAGTTTATTTTGAGCCAGTGCTTCGTTGGTTCCATCCCCCTTGAGCACAACAGTGACTCCATCTTTGGTGAAAAAATAAATTCGCCCCGAACTGCTTAGAGGAGAAGCCCAACAGGAAGCCGGCAAGCGGAGATTCCATTTCTTGCTTCCATCCTTCAAGTCATGGCAAGTTGCAACACCGGCCCGGTTAACCAAATACAGCCAACTTCCCGCAACCAAAGGAGAGCCGAAGCTCGAGCTCGCATCCTCGGCCACCCAAACGACTTTTGCCGAACCGTCCCCCTCACCCTTACGAGAAAGGGCCATAGTCTGATCGGGCACGGAAGATCCCACCACAAGCAAATTCTCGGCAAGCGAAGGTGAAGCCACGGTATTTCCCGTGATATCATCTTTCTCCCACAAGCGCTTGCCGGTAAGGAAATCGTAGGCTTCGA
>Ga0315322_10002121_pt1 | contig 15311 bp, 13 predicted proteins | sample M110021515metaG_FD_203461 | JGI IMG/M metagenome (GOLD analysis project Ga0315322, IMG submission 203461) | Ammonia-oxidizing marine archaeal communities from Monterey Bay, California, United States - M1 100m 21515 | ecosystem: Environmental > Aquatic > Marine > Intertidal zone | place: USA...
TGGTTCGGTTCGTCATCGACCGCGATGGCAGCATCCGCCACTCCCACCTGCGCGCCACCAGCCTTCACAACGTGGTCGTGGAGGAGTGTGTGGTCGACGAGGTCGATGCGACCCGCTTCCCTCGCCCCTCCGGGGGAACCGTCATCATCAGCTATCCGTTTAACTTCCAGCCTCTTTAGCCCCGCCGCCTCGGGGGACGCATGAACCACCTACTGGTCGTCCTCTTCGCGACCTTCACCGCCGCCTTTGCCGGCTTTCGCGACCCGATGCCCACTCCTGATCCGCCTGTGGTTCAGGCCGACCGGGTGGAGATCGGCGTGTCGGGCCGCGACGCGTGGACGGTGGAGCCTGCGGGCCAACGCGGGCTGTTGCTCATCGGCACCGACAGCCGGGGCGCCGCCTGGACCATCGTGTCCTACTCGGTGGACTTCGCAGAGCAGTGGGTCACCCGCTGGGAGTCCCCGCGTCGCAAAGCGGTCCTTGTGGACCGCGTGGTCACCGACGATGAGCTGGTGATGCTACTTCACCGTCCCAAGCGAAACGACTTCTCAGTAGTGGTGGTCGCACTCGACGACGGCACCGTCTCGGAGCACACCCTCAACAGTCCCATTCGCCTGTTCGCGATGCACCAGCTCGCGGTTGTAGACGACGATGTCTACGGACTCGCGACCGTCCGGGAAAACAGGTTCCAGCTCGGCATTGAGGGAGAGCTCCTCCACATCGACACCCAGTCGGAACAGGTGCGCCAAGTGTCCTTGTCCGACGCCATAGATGCCCGCCGAGTGGGCTTTCTGCGGATGACCGCGGACCCCACCGCCGATGCCCTCGACCTCTCGCTCTACACCCAACAGCGCAAGAGGCGGAGTGTCCACGCGGTCACCGTGCGCGACGGCGCCGTGGCCGACCACCGCACCCTCGCCCCCCCGAAGGACGGCACCCACAACCTGCTGACCGCCCAGAGGGTCCGCACCACTGAAGCCGACCTGATGGTGGGAACCTACGCCCGCACCGCCAAGGGCATGGCCGCGCAGGGCCTCGTGGTGAGCAAGCTCGGGCCCGACGGGGGCGAGCAGTGGCGCCGCACCACCAGCTTCAGCGACCTCGACCGGTTCTTCGACTACCTGCCCAAGCGCAAGCAGGCGCGGGTGGAAAAGCGGGCCCGCCGGAAGAAGGACAAAGGCGCCGACCTCAAGCTCGGCTACCTGCTCAACCTCCACGATGTGGTCGAGCAGCAAAACAACCTGCTGGTGATCGGCGAGGCCTACTACCCCGAGTACGAGACCCACCAGCGCGTGGTCACCTACACCGAAAACGGCGTCACAAAGACCCGCATCGAGACCTACACGGTGTTTGTCGGCTACCGCTACACCCATGCCGTGGTGGTCGCCTTTGATGCCGAGGGCACCCTCAAGTGGGACGCCAGCTTCCCCATCGGCAACATCCTGTCCTACTCGGTGCGCGACCGGGTGCGGGTCAATGTCAACGGGGACCGGGTGACCATGGTCTATGCCTACGGTGGCGCCATCTTTAGCAAGGTGGCCACCGCCACCGGTCTCGAGGAAGACGAAGGACATCAACACGCTGAAGCGGTTGGCGGAGGCACGGTTCGGCGCACCTGGGCCACCCACACCGAGCACTGGTACGACGACCGCTTCCTCGTGTGGAGCTACGACAAGGTGGTGGGCGGCGAGGGCGGCCGACGAAAGGTCTTCGCCTTCGCGACGGTGGAAGGCGACTGACCCGGCGATGCGCTTCGTGCCGTACCGGACTCAAGGGGCCCTGGTGCAGACCGATGCGATCAATATGTCGACCACCACCCTCCCCCTCTCCCGCCAAGCTGCCGTCCTCGCCGACCCATCGCGGTCAGCGCGCGAAGCTGAGGCCCGCCTTCGTCGTGTTCCTGACGACGCCGACGCCTTGTTCGCCCTCGCGGAAGCCTACGGAAGGATGGAGCGACACACCGAAGCCAGCCTCGCGCACCGCACTCTGGTTCGCCGCGATGCGCGCTTTGCGGACCTGTCCGCACCCGACAGCGAGCCCGCACCCACCGGCTTCATCGGCCGCTTCGATCCCGTGCCTTGCCCGGTGTGCGAGTCCGATGACAGCGTGCCCGTGTGGGTGGGCAACATCTCCAAGAACGTGCGCACCTGGGGCCACCTCGACCCCATTCGTGCATGGGTGTGCTGCAATGACTGTGAGACCGTGCGCGTCGCAGAGCCGCCGTCCGCCGCAGCACTTGCGCGGTGGGGACGGGCCCAGAGCCACCACAAGGCCGCCAGCCCGCCGCCGTCGACTGCAGAGCTGTCCCAAGAGCTCCTCCGCAGGGACCCCGAGATCGATCACATCGAGCGGATGGGCTTCGGCACCGCTTGGCTCGATCTCCTCGAGGCCCCGAAGCCCCGACTTCTCGAGGTTGGCAGCGGCTGGGGCGGCTTCCTCGCAGCAGCCACTTGGCGCGGATTCTCGGTCACCGGCGTCACCAGCGCGGAGCCCGCAACCTGGGCGGCCCGTCACCTGGGCGTGCCCACCGTAGTGGAACCCGCCGGTCCTCCAACGTCTGAACACATCCCAGACGGCGTGTTCGACACCATCGTGCTGCGCGACGTGATGGACCGCAGCGCCGACCCCACTGAATTGCTCCAGACCGTCGCTCGGCGTCTCGCACCCGGCGGATTGCTGGTGATCGAGATCGCGCTTCGGGACCACCCCGTGCAGAGAATGCGCGGCCACGACGACCCTCGCTGGAGTGCGCCAGACCGCCGAGTCTTCTTTTCCCGCGCCACGCTGGATGTCGTGTTGGCACGCGCAGGCTTCCGATCCATCGCAGTACGCCACCCGTCCAACCCCGAGCCGGGGACCGCACTCGTGTTCGCTCGCCGAGACGACATGCACGAGAGGCTCCTCACGGAATAGTCGCCGCGGCAATGGACCGTCCTTCCCCGCGCCTGTCGCCTTTCGCATTCTTCGGCGCCGTTCTCGGTCCGGTAGCCTGCGCGGCCATCCACCTCGCGCCGGTGCCGATTGGCCTCACCACTGAAGGCAAGTCGGCCCTCGCAGTGCTGGCATTGTGCGTGGTGTGGTGGCTCTTGAGCCCCGTCGCGCTCCCGGTCACCAGCCTCGTCGGACTCGCGCTGTTGCCTGCTCTGGGCGCGCTCCCTACCGCCGATGCCCTCGCGCTGTTCGGCAACCCGTCAGTCTTCTTCGTGATCGGGGTGTTTCTGGTCGCAGCCGTGATGCACCGCACCGGCCTGTCCAGCCGCCTCACACTCCAAGGACTTCGCCGGGCAGCAGCGAGCGAAGACGTCCTCTGTTGGGGTGTTCTCGGCCTATCATGGGCCTTGTGCAGCATCGTGGTGTCCCACGCCGTTGCGGCCATCATGCTGCCCGTCGTACTGCAGATCATTCGCGCCCTCGACCTGGGCCCGCGGTCGCGCACCGCCAAGCGTCTGCTGCTCAGCATGGCCTGGGGCACCGTCGCGGGCTCCAACCTCACCTTGTTGTCCAGCGCCCGCGCCACGCTTGCGCTCGACCTCTACGCCAACTGGCGGGCCAACGCCGGCCTCGCCCCCGACCCCATCGGCTTCCTCGACTACGCCATGGGGGCTGCCCCCATCTCGCTGTGCAGCATGCTCGCAGCCGGCATCGTGTTGCGCATTGTGCTGCCCCCAGAAGGGCACGACATCGCCCCCGCGATCGCGCGCCTCGACGAGCGGGTCAAAGAACTTGGCCCAGTACACCGCCGCGAGAAGCTCACAATAGCGGTCATCGTGGCGATGGTGGTGGCGATGGTCACAGCCGGGCCACAGTGGCTCGGGATCGTGGCCCTGCTTGCGAGCGGCGTGCTGTTCCTGCTCCAGGTGCTGCGGTGGGAAGACGCCGAGCGCTACGTCAACTGGGGCGTGGCGCTCATGTACGGTGGGGCCATCGCCGTTGGCGGTGCACTCGACCGCACCGGCGCCACCCAGTGGCTTGCAGAGTCGGTGCTTCCAGACGGCCTGGGGCCCTGGAGCACCGTCGCGCTGATCGCTTTGCTCGCAGCGGGTCTCACGGAAGTCGTCAGCAACGCCGCGGTCATTGCAGTCATCTTGCCCATCGCCCTGCCGCTCGCAGTCACCGCAGGGCTCGACCCCCACTTGCTCGTGTGGTTGGTGCCGCTCAGCGCTGGCTTCGCGTTTGTGCTCCCCACATCCACCCCGGCAATGGCTATGGTCTTCGGCACCGGGTACCTGCAGGTCCGCCACACTTCAATCGGTGTGGTAATCACGATCGTCTCGTGGGCTGCGCTTCTCCTTCTGGCCGGCACTTTGTGGCCTCTCCTCGGACTTGACGTCACAGCGGGGGTGCCCCCATGACCCAGCGAATCCTGCTCGCAGTCTCCACCAGCCGATACAGCCGTCATCTGGTGAAGACGGCCGTCGCCGAGGCTCTGCGCATTCGCGAAAAAGGCCACGACGTTCGGATCGATCTCCTGATTGTGGCCGAGCGCGCAGAGCTTGAGCGCGTGGCACAGAGAGTCGGCGATGTTGGCTTTCTCGGCTTGAGTCCCCAGAAGGACGTCATCGAGGCGCTGGGTGCAGAACACGACCGCATGGCGCACCGGATGGGCACGCGGGTCGCAGAAGCCGCCGCCGAGGTCGGCGTTCCTGTGGAGCGCACCGAGGTGGACGGCGCCTTCGCCGAGACGGTCATCCAACATGCCGAGGCGCTTCAGAGCGACCTCATCCTGCTCACCCGCGCCGACCGCCCATTCATCAGCCGCATCCTCTTCGGCAGCGACGCCGACACGGTGGCAAGGCTCGCCCGCAAGGGGGGACTCGGCCGCGTGATCATCGACGAGTAGGCATGCTTGTGCCCGCATGGCAGGCGGTTCGACTCGCGATGTCGGCCGTAGACAAATGGGTGCTGGCTTGGCCCGTCGCAGGAGTCGCGCGTCAGTGGCTTGCGGGGATGCGTGGTCTTGGACTCGACCCACCACTGGTGTTGGCGCTGTACGCCGGGGAAGGCCCACCGCTCAGACTCTCTGAAGACAGCGTGCACGTCGCCTTTCCCAATGAGCCTGTACCGTCGGGCGACCCCGGACTCTTCGACCGCTACCAAGCCACAATGCGCGCACTTCCAGAGAGGCTGCAAGCGGCACTCGACCGCTTCGACCCGACAGGGACCGCGCGAGTCATCGTGCCGTGTGCGGCTGAGCTCACGGCGGTCGGCGGACGGCAGGTGTTCGGAGCCACCCCTGCCAGTCGACGATTGCTGGAGGACAAGTCCCGGGTCGACGCCGTGTGGGACGCCCTCGGAGTGCGCCGGCTGCCGAGCCGGGTGGTGGCCTTAGACGACGCGACAGCAGCCCATCAGGCCCTCGACCAGGGCTCGGGCACCGTCTGGGCAGGGGACAACACGTCCGGCATAGAAGCAGGGGCTGTGGCCACCCGCCGAGTCTTCGATGACCGCAGTGAAGCCGCTGCCCGCACCGTCTTTCACGGGCGATGTGCTCGGGTGCGAGTGCAGCCGTTCGCACGCGGCACCCCCTGCAGCGTTCAGGGTCTGGTGCTCCCCGACGGCACCGCGCGCACACGCCCCTGCGAGATGCTGGTGCTCCACGACGCGATCAACGGCAGCTTCCAGCTCTGTGGAGTCTCCAACAACTGGGATCCCCCCGCCTCGGTGTCCGCCGCGCTCGCAGACATTGCCCAGCGCGTGGGCCGCTACCTGGGCGACGTCCACAACTGGCGCGGTGGGTTCAGCGTCGACGCCATCGCAGCGCCCTCGGGCGAGGTCTGGCCGACCGAGATCAATGCCCGCTTCACAGCCGGACTCGCGTTGGTGGATGGCACCTTGCCGGGTCCGTCGCTGGAGCTGATGGAGCGGGTGCTTCGGGAAGGGGGCGGCATCGGCGTAGACAGCCCCAGGCTGGAGCGCTGGATCAGGTCGAGCACCGGCAAGCGGAGGTTCTGCCACGCCCGCATCAACGGCTTGCCCCGTCCCATTCAGGAGCAATCCATGGACCTCATCTTCGAGCTTGAAGGGACCTCGGAATCTACGGCGACACTCCGCTGGAACAGATCGGGCACCAGCGGCCGCCTCGAAGTTGAGCTGGACCCTCTCAACGTGCCCACCGGCACGCGTCTCGGGCCCTTTGTTGCGGCCGCCATCGACCACGCACAGCACTCCTGGAACCTTGGCCTGCCTACGCTCGTGGCGGGCTGAGCGAGCTCGATTGGCCTGTGTCGCGCCTCAGCGGTTCTTCGCCACCACGCCGACCACGACCGCGCCCACGCCAAACACCAGCACCTCGGGCACCCACTGGCCGGTGAGGGTCCAGGCGATCCACGGCAGGCTGAAGAAGCCCACGCCGAGCGCCGCTAGGGTCAGCGGTCCTTCGATGGTGCGCGGCAGCAGGCTCAGCAGCAGCGGTCGACCACCCAGCGGTGCGTCGCCACGCGCGGGCGCTACACCATCAGCGGTGGCCAAATCTGTCGGAGGTGCGAGCGTCGGGGGCATCAGGACTCCGCGCGGAGGAATGTCCGATTTCACGATGCCCCGCCAGGGCCGGCACCCAAATTTCTCGCAATTACCCCCGTAACACTGACGTCCACCCAGTCCGCGCGTCGGTCGGATAGCCGCCCGCTGCGTGGCCCACCGCGCAGTCCAATGCTTCCACGCAGTCATCCCGACGCGGATCGACCCCATGTCCCTGCCTGGCCTCATCACAGACCCTGACGTCATCGACGGCTACCTCACCGACGCCTCCAACACGCGCGGTCACGCCGAGGCGCTGGTGCGTCCGCGCTCTACCGAAGAGGTCGCCCAGGTGGTGCGCCACTGCCAGGCCCAAGGCATCGCACTCACCGTCACCGCCCAGCGCACTGCGACCACAGGAGCGCCGGTCCCACACGGTGGCTGGCTGCTGTCGATGGAACGGCTCGTCGAGGTCCATGCCGTCGACGACGTGGATGCAGGCGTCATCCTCGGCGAACACCAGGACGCCCTCGAAGCCCAGGGTCTTCTGTTTCCGCCGGACCCCACCTCTCGCTACGACTGCACCATCGGCGGCGCCATCGCCTGCAATGCGAGCGGCGCACGGTCCTTTCGCTACGGCGCGACCCGTCCATGGATCGAGGGAGTGACCGCTGTCCTTCCCACCGGCGAGATCCTCGAAGTCGACCGGACCACCCCCATTCCCACCCACTGGCCGCGCCTGTCGTGGACCGAGCCCGACGTGAAGTCTGCCGCTGGCTACCCGCCGGCCGACAACCTGCTCGACCTGCTCATCGGCCACGAAGGCACTCTCGGCGTGGTCACCCGAGCAAGGTTGCGGCTGCTGCCCGCCCCACGAGCGGTCCTTTCCTTGTTCGCCTTCTTCCCCGACGACGACACCGTGGTGGCCTTTGTCGACCAGGCCCGCCAAGCAGCGGTCCGCGCCCGCACCACCCCTCGGGTCGCCGGTCCTCTGCAGCCTCGCGCCCTCGAGTACTTCGACGCCCACGCGCTTGCGCTCGCCCGCAGCCGCGCCCCCGACATCCCAGCGCAGGCCCGGGCCGCAGTCCTCATCGAGATCGAGCACGACGGAGAGCCCCCCTACGACCCTTGGCTCGATGCTCTCGAGTCCAGTGGCGCGCTGGTCGACGACACCATCGTCGCCGACGACACCAGCGGCCTGCGCAAGCTGCACGCCATTCGACACGCCATTCCCGCCAGCGTCAATGAGCAGGTCGTGCGCAACGGCATGCCCAAGGTCGGCACCGACTTCGCTGTGCCAGATGCCTCCCTGCGCGATGTCCTGGCGCGGTACAAAGCGGTGAAGCTCCCCCACGTCTGCTTCGGCCACATTGGCGACAACCACCTCCACCTCAACCTGCTGCCGGACTCTCCCGAGGCGCTTGCGCAGGCCAAGACGCTCTACGTCGAGCTGGCCCGCTACGCAGTGTCGCTCGGTGGCAGCGTGAGCGCAGAGCACGGCATCGGCAAGATCAAGCGGGCTCTACTGGCCGAGATGGTCGGCCCCGAGGTGATGAACAGCTTCCGTGCCCTCAAGTCCGCCGCCGACCCGGGATGGGTCCTCGGTCGCCATACGATGCTGGCCGCGCCATGAGCCAATCCCCGCCATCACAACCGAATTCGGCCGAACCGTGTAAGAGTGGGCGGCCCCTGCCCGTTGTCGGGTCGGGCGAGCAAGGAGGCGCCCCGGTGCCCGCCACCGCAGACGATTCCCCCACACTCGAACAGGAACGCGAGGTCATCGCGCGCCTGCAACGTGGCGACCGCCCCGCCGCAGCTGAGCTGTACCTCTGGTACGGCGACAAGCTCTACCGCGCCGTGATCTTGCCACGGCTTCCCAACCCCGAGCTCGCCGAGGATGTCCTCAAGGACACCTTCCGGTTGGCCATGGAGCGCATCCACCAGTTCAGGCTGGAGGACCGCTCGATCTGGTTCTGGCTCCGGAGAATCGCCTCCAATCGAGCCATCGACATTCACCGCGCCCGCCAGAGGGCCCACAAATTTCACGAAAAGCACGACCACCAGGAAGTCGCAGACCGCACCATGGGCCGGCCACCGCCGCGTCCCGACCGCGCCCCCGAGATTGCCGAGACCAAGTCCATGGTCGAGCTTTCGCTCAGTCGGATGAATTCCCGGTACGCCATGGCCCTGCAACTCCGCCTCATCGAGGACCGCGACCGGGAGGAGTGCGCCGCGTTGATGGACGTCAAAGTGGGCACCTTCGACGTGCTGCTCCACCGCGCCTGCAAAGCGTTCAAAAAGGTCTACCCACCCTGAAAGTCGGCAGCAGCCCACACCTTCAAGCCCCAAACCATCCCACCCACCCACTGAGCAAGCACCGAGTCCGAGATGACCACCCCCTCTCCCATCGAAGCCCGCCAGGCCGCACAGCTCGCGCTCGCCTTGGAGCGTGGGGTCGATGGTGCATGGGACAACATCGATCCCGACTTGGCAGAGGCCATCTTCGCGCTTCGCCCCGAGCTCGCGCCGCCGCCGCGGGCCGGACTGCTCGACGAATTGTTCGACGAATTGCTGGACGGGCCGTTCGCGCAGGAGCCGTCCAAAGAAGAGCGCTTAGACGCCGCTGCACTCGCCGACGCGCTCGACACCCTCGGCCCACCCAACATTGACGACAACGATGTAAGTGAGACCATCTTCGCGCTTGCAACTCACCGTGCGCCCGCCCCCAACCTGTCGATCGACGACATCCTCGACAGCGTGGCCACCGGGCCCTTCGCGCCGGTCATCCGCATCACAGGCGAATTCCCGGCGGAAATTGCTCCCCCCACCGACCTCAAGGCCGTCCACAAACCCGCCGCTCAGCCGCTCCAGGGATCGCCGAAGGTCATCTCTCTCGCTGAACGCCGGGCATCGCCACCGCCCGCGGTTCGCCGGAAGTGGTGGTTCCCCGCCGCAGGTGTCGTAGCCGCCGCCGCTGCAGTGCTGCTGTTTGTGGGCCCCTCGCTCGACACCCCCCAGTCAATGCCAGTGCTTCCTGGGGCGCAGATGGCCGAAGACGCCGCACCCGCGTCTTATTCGGCGGAAGGCGCCTCCCTGGGCCCAGAGCGTTCCCCCAAGCCAGTGGCCGACACCAACGACTCCAAGTCCGACCGCCCGCAGGCAGAGAAGCGCGCCTCAAAAAAGTCCGCGGCGCCCAAGATCTCGGCCTCACCGCCCGCAGCCAAGACCGCATCGGCTGGGGCACCCCCCGCTTCTTCCGCCGAGCCCGAAGCAACGGGCGTCGAGGAAGCCGAGCGCACCCCGGTCGATGAGCTCGAAGAAGAGGACTTCACCTCTGGCGCGGGTCTGGGGTCTATCGACATGGCGGCGGGAAGCAGGGATGTGGAGCAGATCGAAGCCGCCACCCTCGCCGCAGACGCGCCTGCCCGGTACGCCGCTGACATGGACGATGAGGTGGCGGTCGCTACCGAGTCCAAGTCGAGAAAGCGCAACGACCACTCGGCTCGGCCCAAGCGGGAGGAGAGGAGTGCCCGAGCCGATGCCGCCGCAGAAGCGCCAATGGAGCAAGCGCCTTCCCAGCTCGGTCTAATCGAGCCCGCTCTCGCGAACGAGCGCCCCGACCTGCACCACATCTGGGAGTCTGCCGAACAGCTCCGCCGACAAGGCAACTACGTCGACGCCGCCAGGGTGCTCATCCGACTCGCGAACAGTGATGGCAGCGATGCCATCGCGGTCGACGCCGCAGTTCGAGCCGCCCGTGCCTGGCTCGTGGTCGGCGATATCGACAGCGCCCGCACAGCACTGGCCATCGCAGACCAGCGCAACCCCTCGCAGTGGAGCTTGCTGTCCGCCCGAGAAGAACTCCGGCGCACGCTCTCCACCCGGCCACCAGAGGCGGATCGTTCGTCGTCTGACCCAGGATGATCTGGCGCATCTGAATCCAGTTCGGGTACAGAGCATCCGGATGCCACTGTTCCCTGGGAGGCTCCATGCCAGCTGCTGCCTACGCCAACTCCAGTCGCCCCGATGGCAACCGCACCAGCGCTCCTGTCGTCGGCCTCTGCGCGGACCACTCTGCCACCGAGTGGGACTGGATGACGCTCTCCAGCCCACGCGTGATGTTGGCAGCCCGCGGATCCATTCGGCTCATCACAGCAGAGGCCATCCACATCCTTCCCGCCGGGCAGGCCGCGTGGATTCCGTCCGGCCTTCGGTTCAGCGCAGCCACCAAAAACCGCCTCCGGGTGTGGACGGTCGACCTCGACGGCATCGACGACGACCACCCCATCACCGTGTTTCGAGCCCCGCCGCTGATGCGCGAGATGGCCCGCACCACCTGCGCTTGGCAAGACAGTCCGCCGCGGGGGGCGCCCGTCAATGCATTCGCCGCAGCCTTCGCCGGCATGCTGCCCCTTTGGCGCCAAGACGCCATCTCGGCCGCCATCCCCACCGCGCGCTCCGCGCAGCTCCGTCGTGCGCTCGCCCACCTGCTGAACCGCCTCGGCCGTCCCATCGGTCTCGCGGACGCCGCCCTCGCCGGTGCCATGTCCGAGCGCACCCTCCAGCGCCGCTGCCGCAACGAGCTTGAGATGAGCCTGTCCACCTGGCTCACCCGCGCGCGCATCCTCCACAGCCTGGAGCTGCTGTCGTGTCCCGATGGGGACCGCAGCGTGGCCAAGATCGCGCGGTCGTGCGGATACCACAGCCCCGCAGCCTTCACCCGGGCCTTCTCCCAGCACCTCTCCTCCACGCCGAGCGCCTGGCGTACCCAGGCCCGCATGGACACCCCCGAAGATCCGCCCATCGACGCGCGAGTTGCCCTCCAGATGTGAGCCTCGCGAGAGGGATGTGTGGGTCGACCAGGGATCGGCGGGATAGCCGGTCGTCATGCCGTTCCCACCGTCCATCGCCCGCTCGCTCGCGTCGCTGTACCTCTCCGACGAAGCGCTCGAACGGCTGTCAGATCTCCACTACCAGGACGCCGGCCACGGCTACGACCCCTTCGGGCTTCACCCCGACTTCGTGGCGCTCGGTCACCTCATCGCCGGCCCCCTCTACGACAAGTGGTTCCGGGTCATCAGCCGAGGCCACGAAAACATCCCGGAGACCGGCCCGGCGGTGCTGGCATCCAATCACTCAGGCAGCATCCCGCTTGATGGTGCGATGATCTGGATGGACGTCCTCCGCAAGACCGAGCCCCCACGAGTCCCCCGGGCGATCGCCGACCACTTCGTGCCCTCGCTGCCCTGGGTCGGGACCCTCTTCGCCCGCTCCGGGATGATCGGTGGGTCGCGTGGAAACACACGTGTCCTTCTCGAAAACGGCGAGCTGTTGCTCATCTTCCCCGAAGGCACCCCCGGTATCGTCAAGCCCTGGAAGGAGCGCTACCAGCTCCGCAAGTTCCGCGTCGGACACGCCGAGCTGGCCATTCGCCACGGCGCCCCCATCGTGCCCGTCGGGGTCGTGGGAGCCGAAGAACAGCTGCCATTGCTCCACACTTCCAAGCGACTCGGCAAGCTGTTGGGCGTCCCGGAAGTGCCCATCCCTGCGGTGCCCTTTCCGCTGCCGGTCCGATACCGAATCTTCTACGGAGAGCCCATTCCGATCCAAGAGCGCTACTCGCCCGACGATGCCGACGATCCCGAAGTGGTGCGAGCGGTCGCCGCTCAGGTGCAGTCCGCGGTCGACACCTTGCTCAAGCAAGGGCTCAAGGAACGCAACGGGGTGTTCACGTGATGCCCCAGAAGTCGGGACTCAGCGGCCGCCGCAACGTGCTCATCACGGGCGCCGACACACCCATCGGAGAGCGCCTCGCTCGCACTCTCCTCGCAGACTCCCGGGTCGACCGCGTGCTCGTGATCTGCGGCGGCGACCCCTCGCTTCATCCGCTCGCCGACAACGACCGCGTGCAGACCATGCAGGTCGATCTCGAGCGGTCCCGCCGGGTGCGAGAGCTGCTGTTTGGCCCTGCCCGCGACCAACAGATCCATGTGGTGGTCCACCTCGCCATGCACCGCAGCCCCAAGGCCCGCGGCAGCCGCGCCCACGCCTTCAACGTCGAAGCGCTTCGCAGCATCATGGAGCTCGCTGAGCGCCACCCCACCATCGAGCGTCTGGTCCTCCGGTCCGACGCCGCGGTGTACCGGTCCCGCCGCGACCTGCCCGTGCTCATCGGCGAAGAGCACCCCCTCAACATCGGCGTCGATGTGCCTCAGTGGGTGCGCGACCGAGTCGAGGCCGACGTCACAGCCTGCGCCCGCATGGGCCTCGGGCGCCTCCAGGTGATGGTCCTGCGAATGGCCGAGGTGCTCGCCCCTGGCACCGGCAGCCAGGTGTTCGACTGGCTAGAGAGCCCGTTCTGTTTCCGACCAGCGGGCTTCGACCCCATGATCAACCTGCTCAGCCTCGACGACGCCACAGGTGTCCTCCAGAAGGCAATCTTCAGCGACCGTCAGGGCGTCTTCAACGTACCGGGCGCCGACACGCTTCCCTTGTCGGCCTGCATTCGAGCCTGGGGACGCATTGGAATCCCAGTCGCCGAGGCCGCCATGGGGCCCCTCTACCGCATCCGCAGCCGCGTCTCCGGCAAGGAGTTCCGCTACGGCATCAATCGAGGACGCTTCCACTTCTCAGGCGTCCTCGACGGCGCCCGAGCCCGCGAGGTCCTCCGCTACGTCCCCGCCCATCCCATCGATTGGCCGGTCGGCTGAGCCACCACAGGTTGACCGCCCGCTGACAGCCAGGAACCCCCAGCGACCGGCGAGCGCAGGTATACTACCGGTCCACGCACTGGAGCTGATATGCCCCGTCTTAACGACGTCTCGGTCCTCCTCACCACCTTGCTGATGGCGACCGCCTGCAGCGGCAAGGGCGAAGAAGAAGAAGAGTCTGTCGCCGACTACTGTGGCCGCTACCAGCAAGCGATCTGCAACTGCTCCGACGAGCTCGGTGACGACTGGGAGGGCAACACCTGCGCAGAGGCCACCGCCCGCAACGAGGCCGCCCAGCAGCTGCAAGACAACGGTGACTTCGAAGGCTACGACGCCGCTCAGGCCACCTGCGAGGAAGACTACAACGCCCTGCCCACCGACTGCACTGGCGACAGCAGCGGCGAAGGCGAAGGCGAAGGCGAAGGCGAAGGCGAAGGCGAAGGCTGCCCCGACGAAGTGCCGGAGCAGTACCGCAACCTCTGGGACTGCTCCGCGAGCACCTGCCCCGGTGGCGCGCTCATCTACAAGTACGCCGAGGGAGAAAGTGTCGCCGGAGACCCCAACACCATCGCTGTCTCCGAGCAGTACTTCATGTTCACCACCAGTGATTGGTGCACGGACACCTGGGAAATCACCGGCCAGGAGTCCGAGCTCGATCCCCTCAACTTCAACTGCAGCACCTGCGAGACCGCCTGGGAAGTCGAGTGGAATATGACCACCGGCAACCAGTGCAGCCTGATGTGGGGCCAGCTGTTCGCCGGTCGCGACAGCGAGACGGTCGACGGTCCGTTCGAAGGCTACCTGGCGCTCGAGACCCACGGTGGCCTCAGTGAGCCCATTCGCAACCCCGACGACAACATGCTCGTCATCGCCGAGGTCCGCGAGGGCAGCGTGCGCAACGGCCACGCCGACTACGGCCGCGGCTTCGCCCACCCCACCAGCGACATCGACGCCCCCCCCGAGGCCTACGACTGGGTCCTCACCGAAGCGCTCCGGTCCGGCTGTGACCGCATGGTCGGCGAGGGTCCTTCCTTCGACCCCCGGCTCGACGACAGCAACGAGCACAACGCTCGCACGCCCTGAGCCTCAGCTCGTCAGTCAGATCCGAGCCCGATGTTTCTCTCGCGCCCCGCCATCGGGGCGTGACTCGTTCTTGAGGACACCCATCATCACGCCATTATGCACATGGACCTGTTGACATGACAAGCGCCGGGATACCCTCGCGCCGTGCTGTTCCACTCGCTCGACTACTTGGTATTCCTACCACTGACAGCCCTCCTGTTCTGGGGACTGCCGCGGAAGCACCGCCTGATGGTGTTGGGCCTCGCCTCGCTCGGCTTCTATGCCTCGTGGAACCCCGCTTACCTGCCCGTGATGATTCTGGTCATCATGACCGGCTGGCTCGGCGGCCAGTGGATTGCCGCCTGGCGCAACTGGACCGGCACTCCAGTTCGCCAGATCGCCGTGATGGGGATGCTCTTACTGCCCCTGCTCTACTTCAAGTACTGGAATTGGATCGCGGAGAGCATCGAAGGGGTCCTCGTCGGCATCGGCCTGCCTGCCACACTCCCCCACGTGTCGTTCGTGCTCCCGGTAGGCATCAGCTTCTTCACGTTCCAGGCCCTGGCCTACGTCATCGATGTGGCTCGGAAGGCCCGCCAGGGCGAGGATGTCGCCGAGCACGACCTGTGGCGCTTCACCACCTTCCAGACCTTCTTCCCACAGCTGGTCGCGGGTCCCATCGTGCGGCGCAAAGAGCTGCTCCCTCAGCTCAGCCGCCTGCCCCCCCTCGGGCGCGACCAGATCGGCGCGGGCATCTACCGAATCTGCCGCGGCTTCGCGAAGAAGGTGCTGGTTGCCGATGTCATGCGGGTGTCGATGGTGGACCCGGTGTTCGCCGACCCCTCTCGCTTCACCGGTCCCGAGCTGCTCATCGCGCTCTACGCCTACACACTGCAGATCTACTACGACTTCAGCGGCTACACCGACATCGCCATCGGGTCGGCGCGATTGTTTGGCATCGAGCTGCCCGAGAACTTTGACCGCCCCTACAAAGCCACCAGCGTGGCTGCATTCTGGCGCAGATGGCACATCACGCTGTCCAACTGGGTGCGCGACTACATCTACTTCCCACTCGGCGGCGCC
>Ga0315322_10002122_pt1 | contig 15310 bp, 13 predicted proteins | sample M110021515metaG_FD_203461 | JGI IMG/M metagenome (GOLD analysis project Ga0315322, IMG submission 203461) | Ammonia-oxidizing marine archaeal communities from Monterey Bay, California, United States - M1 100m 21515 | ecosystem: Environmental > Aquatic > Marine > Intertidal zone | place: USA...
TGTGCTTTACCAATAACTGCATTTCTGCTTATACCACCTATAATTTCAGCAATTTGACTTGCAGTATTTCCTTTACCCCACAGCTTTTTTAGTTTTGCTACTTTTTCTTCGTTCCAACTCATTATCTATATATTGTGTTTAGTTTTATAAATATGACAATATACTGATACAAAATTGTTTTAAACAAGTAAAAATTCAAAGTTATCAACATAAGTAGTATTTTATAGGTTCAATATATTTTCAATCATAACTTGTATGTAATAATTAAAATTTATAAAAACTATTTTAAATTATGAGCTATTTAGCAAAAAATTATAATAGAAAAAAAATTTCCTTTAAATATGGAAAGGGAAGTTTTTTATATTCGACTGATGGAAAAAAATATTTAGATTTTGTTCAAGGTATAGCCGTAAATTCTTTAGGTCATGCACATCCAAAATTAGTTAAAACAATTAACACACAATCTAGAAAACTTTGGCATGTTTCAAACGCATTTGAAATACCTGAGGGGGAAATATTAGCTAAAAAGTTAGCTAAAAAAACTTTTGCAGATTATGTGATATTTCAAAATAGTGGTGCAGAAGCAACTGAAGCAGCAATTAAAGCTGCAAGAAGATATTTTTACTCAATCGGTAAACCAAAAAAAAATAGAATTTTATGTGTAAAAAATTCTTTTCATGGAAGAACGTTAGCTGCGATTTATGCAAGTGGATCAAAAAAAATGACAGAAGGATTTGGTCCAAAAGTTGGAGGATTTGATCATTTTGATTTTGGAAACCATAAATCACTAAAAAAAAAGATTAGTAAAAACACAGCAGCAATCATGGTTGAAACTATAATGGGAGAGGGTGGTATAAAAGTTATACCAGATTGGTGTTTAAAAGAATTGAGAAAAATATGTAATAAAAAGAATATTTTATTAATACTTGATGAAGTTCAGTGTGGAATTGGAAGATCAGGAGATTTTTTTGCTTTTGAAAAATCAAATGTAAAGCCTGATATAGTACCAATAGCCAAAGGTATTGGTGGAGGATTTCCAATAGGAGCAGTGTTAATGAATAAAAAAGTTGCATCAGGAATGACAGCTGGAACGCATGGTTCCACTTTTGGTGGTAATCCCTTGGCAATGGCAGTTGGAAATTCAGTAATGGATATTATTTCAAATAAAAAATTCTTAAATAATGTAAAAAATATCTCAAAATATTTTTTAACAAACCTTAATAGAATTAAAAATAAATATCCAAATGTTATAAAAGAAATTAGAGGTAAAGGTTTACTAATAGGAATGAGACTTAATACTAGTCAAGTTGAGTTTATTAAAAAATTAATGGAAAATAAATTATTAACTATTAGAGCATCTGAAAATGTAGTGAGAATCTTGCCGCCATTGAATGTTAAAAAAAATGAAATTGATCAGGCTTTAAAAATAATTAAAAAAGTATGTAGTGAAGTAAATTAAAATGAATCATTTTATAAATTTGAAAGATATTTCAGCTAAAGATCTTAGAAAGATTATTGTTGATGCAAAAAAAAGAAAAAACTTAAGAAAAAAACTAAGCACTTTAGAGGTCGATAAAGGAGCACCTTTAAAAGGAAAAATGCTCATTCAAATGTTTGAAAAAGCAAGCTCAAGAACGAGAATAAGTTTTTATTTAGCTATCAAGCAGCTAGGAGGTGGAACATTAACCCTTAGATCTAATGAACTTCATCTTGGACAAGGAGGTGAAAGCATATCTGATACGGCCAAAATACTTTCAACTTATGGTGATGGTTTCATGTTGAGAACAGATAGCGATGAAAAGATTGAAAATTTTAGAGAACATTTGTCAATTCCAGTAATAAATGGCTTGAGTCCATCATCACATCCAACACAAGTATTATCCGATATATTTACAGCTGAAGAAATAAAGAAAAAACCAATCTCAAAATTAAATATTTGTTGGATTGGAGACTCTAATAATGTTTTAGACAGTTTAATTGCAGCTTCTGTTAAATTTTCATTTAAATTAAGCATAGGTTGTCCAAAAAAATTTGAGCCAGGCAAAGAAGTTAGAAACTGGGTTAAGAAAAATAATAAAAAAATATTTATTTATAACGATCCAAAAAAAGCCGTTGTAGGTGCGGATGTTATATTTTCAGATAAAGTTATATCTTTAAATGATAAGATTAATAAAAAGAAAAAAATTGAACAATTTATGAAATTTAAGATTGATAAAAAATTAATGAATTTTGCTAAAAGAGATTGTATTTTTTTACATTGTTTACCTCGTGGATCTGAAGTGAGTGATGAAGTTTTTTTAGGAAAAAAATCTCATGTTTGGCAACAAGCTCTTAATAGAGTTCATGTTCAAAAAAGTATCCTATTATATTGTTTTGGAAAATTAAGGTAACGGTACAGGACTATCTGAATTTTGATTTAAATATTTTATAATTGAAGCTCTATCCTTTTCTTTTCGAAGCCCCGCATATGCCATTTTTGTTCCTTTGATATATTTTGCAGGTTTTTTAAGAAAGCCATTTAATTCCTCAAAATTCCATTCCTTATCATAAGCTACTAAAGCTTTAGAATATTTATAATCGGCAACCTTACCAACTTTTCTTCCGACCACATTATATAATGCAGGACCAATTTTATTTTTCCCATCTTTAACTATTGAATGACAGGCAGCACATTTTTTAAAAATTTTTTTTCCAGCCGTAACATCGCCCATAGCCATTAATGCCGATATATCAATTTTTTCTACAGCAGGATTTTCTGTCGATGTCGATGTAGTTGCTACTTGCTTTACTTCAACTGCGTAGCCAGGAGTTTTTGGTTTTTCCGCATAAAAAATAACATTAGAGATTTTACTAATTCCTATGATCAAAAGGGCTACCATTAAAATAGCAGCTATAATTTTATTTAATTCAAACGAATCCATTTTTCTAAATCTTATTTTGAACGTATATCACGTTAAATTAAAAAATTACCAAAATTTAATGTATAAATTTGCCTCTATTTCCATTTAATAGGTATAATAAATTGAAAAATTAATGAAAACATTGACTATTATACCATCAAGAATGTCAGCTACTAGATTGCCAGGCAAACCATTGCTTAAGATTAATAATCTTTCTATTATATCACACGTGTTTAAAAAAGCAGAAGAAGCAAACATTGGTGATGTATTTGTTGCAACAGAAGATCAAGTGATAGCTGATGATGTAATAAAAAATGGCGGTAAAGCTATTTTAACAAGCAAAAATCATAAAACTGGTACTGATAGAATTTATGAAGCATTACACAAAATAAACACCAGGGATGTTGATTTAATAATGAATTTACAGGGTGATGAGCCAGAAATTAATATTGAAGATATTATTAGTCTCAACAAAAAAATGATTAGCAATCAATCTAAGCTGGGAACGCTAGCAGCAAAAATTATAGATTTTAAAGATTTAGAAAATGAAAACATTGTGAAAGTTGTAACAAAAAAAAATCTTAAGAAAGATCAGTTTTCTCAGGCTGCAACTTTTTTAAGAAAAGCAAAAAATATTGATAATATTTATCATCATATTGGTATTTATTGCTATTCAGCTGAAACTTTAGAAAAATTTGTTAAATTGAGTCAGTCCAAAAATGAAATTGAAAATAAATTAGAACAGCTTAGAGCATTAGATAATAATATTAGTATTAATGTAGCACTTGCCAATACATCGCCAATAGGAGTAGACACAGAAGAAGATTATCTAGCCTTAAAAAAAATTATGGAATATAAAGTTTGATGAGTAAAATTTATTTTCAAGGAACATTTGGAGCATATTCTCATTTAGCAGCTTTAGCAGTTGATCCAAATGCAGAAATATTGCCTTGTAAAACTTTTGATGATTGTTTTAATAAAGCCACATTAGAACCTGAGTGTAAAATAATTATTCCTGAGTCAAATAGGATCACTGGTAATATTGGTATTGAATATTTAATTTTTAAACACAGATTAAATATCTACAATGAACATTTTCAAAAAATTGAGCATAATTTATTAGGCCAACCAGGTGCAAAACTAATTAATATTAAAGAAGTTTATTCGCATGCCCAAGGATTATCTCAATGCTCAAAATTTATAAAAGATAATAATATAACTGAGCATATTAGAGCGGATACTGCTGGGTCTGCTGAAATGATTTCTAAAACCAAAGATTTAAATCAAGCTGCTATAGCATCATCCTTAAGTGCTAAAATTTATGGATTAGAAGTAATAAAAAAAAATATTGAAAATGAAAGTGGCAATCTAACAAGATTTTTAGTTATGGGAAAAAATATCTCACAACCAGAATTTGGAAATAAAAAATATATTACCTCTTTTTTATTTAAACTTAAGAGTAAGCCAGCAGCTCTCTATCAATCCTTGGGGGGATTTGCTATTAATGGGGTTAACCTTACTAAACTTCAAAGTTATCCTGAAAAAAATACATTCGATTCTTTCTTTTTTTTATGTGATTTAGATGGACATATTGAAGATCCTAAAATCCAAAAATCTTTAGAAGAAGTAGGGCTTCACTGTGAAGATTTTCACGTCTTAGGTGTTTTCGAAGCAGATAAGTTAAGAGAAATAAAATAATAATCTTTTCTTGTAGATTGGAAAATATTACTGCTATAATAGTTTCGGAGGCTAGAGGTGGATGCTGCTTGAACCCGACCAGATCTTAACGGAAGCAGTCGTAGAGACAGTTATTCAGGTTCTAGTCTCCTTAAATATAAAAAAATGAATAATAACTCAAAAGTACTAGCACTAAAATACAGACCTCTATCTTTTGATGATTTAATTGGTCAAGAAGTTGTGGCTGAAACTATAACAAATTCCATTAAAGCAAACAAAATACCTAATGCGTATCTATTCACGGGGATAAGAGGGATTGGCAAAACTACAACTGCAAGAATTGTTGCTAAGGCATTAAATTGTTTAAATGGTATTGAAAATATATGTAAAGAAAATTTTTGTGAAAATTGCAAGTCTATAACTGACTCAAGTCACATTGATGTTTTAGAAATGGATGCTGCTAGCAAAACAGGAGTTGATGACGTCAGAGATTTGATTGAATTTTCAAGATATGGACCAACTTCTGCTAAATATAAAATTTTTATAATTGATGAAGTTCATATGTTAAGCAAACAAGCATTCAATGCTTTGTTAAAAACATTAGAAGAACCTCCCGAATACCTTAAATTTATTTTTGCAACAACAGAGATAAAAAAAATTCCAATTACAGTGGTGTCAAGATGTCAAAGATTTGATTTATCTAGAATTAAATCTTCTGAATTGTTTGAGTTTGTAAAAAAAATAAAAGAAAAAGAAAATGGCAAAGCTTCAGATGAAGCTTTAAAATTGATAGTTAAAATATCAGAGGGATCTGTCAGGGATGCCTTATCTTTGTTAGATAGAGCTTTACTAAGTTTAGATGACAATAGTGAATTAGATTTAAATGGTGCTCAAAAAATTTTTGGATATTTTGACAAATCTCAATTAATTGATTTGTTTGAATTAATATTGAAAGGTGAAGAAACTCAAGTAATTAATATTTATAGAAAAATTTATGATCAAGGAGTTGAGCCAAAAGTTTTTATTAATGATTTTTTAGAACTTCTCTATTATTTTAAAAATATTAGCTCATTAACTTTAGAAAGTACAAATTTTTCATTAAATGATGAAGAATTTTCAAACATCAAAAATATATCTAATCAAGTAGATGCAGAAGTTTTAATTTTATTTTGGCAGTTTGCAATTTCTTCACTTGAGGAGCTAGACATAGTTTCAAATCAACACCTATCTATTGAAATGTTTCTAATAAGATTGATGCATTTGAGTTCAATTAAATTAAAAAAAAAAATTGAACATAATTTAGATAATGAAAAACTCGAAAATATTGTAGTCCAAAAAGAACTAGAAATTGAAAGCAGCATGAAAGCTGTTGATCAAATTAAGAATATTGCGCAGGAAGAAAAAAATAAGCCAAAAGTAGAAACTAAGATTAAGGTATTAGATCAAAGTTTTATTAACTCATTTGATGATTTGCTTAATATCTGCACTCAAAAAAAAGAAATAAAATTAAAGTACGAATTGGAAAAAAACGTTAATCTTGTCAAATTTGAAAGAAATAGAATTGAAATTTCTTTTAACGATAATTTAGATAAAGATTTTGTTAAAGATCTATCTTCTAAACTTTTTGAATGGACTGGAGAAAGATGGATGATCACTTTTAGTAAATTGAAAGGAGAAATGTCTATAAAAGAAAAGCAAAAAAATAAAAAAAAAGAGTTAATTAACGAAGTTAAAAATTCAGAATTTTATAAAACTGTAATGAATAAATTCTCAGATGCTGAACTTTTGGATGTTAAATTAAATAAAGAAGAGGATTAAATGACTGATTTTACAAAGATTTTAGATAAAGCAAAAGAATTAGAGGCCAAAATGAAAGAAAGCCAAGAAAAAATTAAAGAGATTAAGGTCGAAGGTGTTTCTGGATCTAATTCAGTTAAAATTATACTTGATGGGGAGGGTGAAATGCAAAATATTCAATTATCTGATGAGATAATAAAAGAAGATAAAAATATATTAGAGGATTTAATAGTAGCAGCTCATAATAGTGCTAAATCTCAACTTAAATTAAAAACCACTGAAGAAATTTCAAAAGCCACAGGTGGCTTCGGAATACCTGGTTTTAAATGGCCGCTATAATTAATGCAAAATATTAGTGAGATTGAAGAATTAATAAAATTAATATCAAGGCTCCCTGGTTTGGGTCCTAAGTCAGCCAAAAGAATTGTCTTAAAATTAATTAATAATCGTGATGAGCTCGTCAAACCTATGGCAAGTACATTGGCACAAGTTTATAAAAATGTAACAAGATGTAATTCTTGTGGATCTTTAAAATCAAATTCAAATGGTTGTATTAATTGTGAAAATACAAAGGAAAAATTTTCAAAAATTTGTGTAGTAGAAGATATTGCTGATCAATGGTCAATTGAAAACTCAAATATTTTTCAGGGATATTTTCATATTTTAGGAGGAACCATTTCATCTGTTGGGCAAAGAAAAGAAGATCTTTTAATTAACTCGTTAGTAGAAAGAGTGAATAGAGACAATATTGAAGAAGTAATACTTGCTACGAGTGCAACTGTTGAAGGACAGACTACAGCTTATTATATTCAGGATAGTTTAAAAAATTCTAAAGTTAAAATTACTAAACTAGGACAAGGTTTACCTGTAGGTGGAGAAATTGAAAGTCTAGATGATGGAACTTTATTTTCTGCTTTTAAAAATAGAACTGGTTTAAAATCTGAATCAAATTGATTTTTTCATTAATCTATTAAAATGAAGTAATGGTTCAGTATATCCTGATGGCTGATATTTTCCGTGAAAAACTAAATCACAAGCTGCTTTAAAAGCTATTGATTTTTCAAAATTTCCAGACATTGGTTGATAAGGATCTTGGTCTTTCATACTGCTATCTTTAAGGTTTTGGTAATCAACAATTTTGGCCATTTTTTTCATAATTTCTAAAACTTGCTTTTTACTACAAACACCATGATGTAACCAATTTGCAATATGTTGGCTACTTATTCTGCAAGTGGCTCTATCCTCCATTAAACCTACGCCATTAATATCAGGAACTTTTGAACAGCCTACTGATTGATCTATCCATCTTACAACGTAGCCTAAAATACCTTGAGTGTTATTTTTAAGCTCTTTTTCAATTACGTCTTTTGACCAATTACGATTATTATCAAATGGTATTGTGATTAAGTGATTTAAATCAGCAGGTTTTCTTTTTTTTATTTTTTGATGTAGAGAAAAAACATCAATTTCATGATAATGCAACGCATGGATAGAAGCTGCAGTTGGAGAAGGGACCCAAGCACAATTTGCTCCTGACATAGGGTGTGAAATTTTTTGAGTCATCATTTCATTTAGCAAGTCTGGCATTGCCCACATACCTTTACCTATTTGTGCTTTACCAGAAAAACCACACATTAAACCAATATCAACATTGTTATTTTCATAAGTTTTTATCCATTTGGTTGATTTCATATCTCCCTTTAATACCATTGGACCAATTTCCATAGACGTATGAATTTCATCACCAGTTCTGTCTAAAAATCCAGTATTAATAAAAAATACTCTCTTTTTTAAAATTCTAATACATTCTTTAAGATTAGCTGAAGTTCTTCTTTCTTCATCCATTATCCCACACAAGATTTGATTTCTTTTTAATTTTAAAACTTTTTCAACTTTTTCAAAAATAAGATTCGTAAATGCGCACTCTTCTGGCCCATGCATTTTTGGTTTTACAATATAAATAGAATTTGTTCTTGAATTTCCTTTTCTTTTAAAATCATGAAGACATGCAGCAGAAGTTATAAATGCATCTAAAATTCCTTCAGGGCATTCTGAACCATCTTTTAAAAGAATAGCATGATTTGTCATTAGATGACCAACATTTCTGTTTAATAATAATGATCTTCCATGTAATTTAATTTTTTTATTTTTAATTGAATAATATTTTCTGTCAGGGTTTAATTTCCTTACAAATACTTTTCCTTTCTTTTTAAATTTTGAGTCAAGAGTTCCCTTCATTAATCGTAACCAGTTTTTATATCCCAGAACTTTATCTTCGGCATCAACTGCGGCTACACTATCTTCATGATCGCAAATTGTTGAAATAGCTGATTCCAAAATAACATCGTGAATTTTTAATGGATCTTGATTACCCTCAGGATTATTTTTTTCTAATTTTTTATCATAATCAAACAATATATCTATATGAAGATTATTATTTACAAATAAAAGAGATGATAATTTATTTTTATCTTTTTTATATCCAACTAATTGTTTTTTATTTTTTAATTCAATGTTTAATTTTCCATTAATTATATTTGGTATTTTATCTAAATTTTTCCAACTTATATTTCTAAGAGGTATATATTTGTCTAGAAGAATTCTAGCATATTCGATAACTTTTTTTCCTCTTATCGGATTATAAGTTTTACCTTTTAACGCACCTTTGGTTTCAGGAATAATATTTGAACCATAAAGACTATCATAAAGACTTACCCATCTTGCATTAGCAGCATTTAATAAAAACCTTGCATTAGTTACAGGACAAACTAATTGCGGACCACAAATACTTGAGATTTCTTTATCTACATTTTTAGTTTGAATTTTAAAGTTTGGGCCTGATTTTTTAAGATAGCCAATTTTTTTTAAAAATTTTTTATATTCATTAAAATTAAATTTTTTATCTTTTCTTTGAAGATGAAAAGAGTCTATTGATTTTTGTATTTTTTCTCTCGTTTCTAATAGCTTTTTATTTTTTGGTGATAAATCGTGCACTGTTTTGCTGAATCCCTTCCAAAATTGATTGCTTGAGATACCAGTTCCAGGTAGCAATTCTTTATTTACAAAACTTAAAAGTACATTTGATACTGATAAATCAAGAGTTTTTATGAATTTTTCTTTTTTTTTCATTAATATTTATTATATCATTTTATTGTCAAATTTTAGTTTATAAATACATTAATATGAAAAATTACCTCAATTTTGAAACAGACATTAAAAACCTCGAAAATGAAATTGACAAATTAAAAGATCCTTATAATCAAGATGGTTTGTCTGAAGTAGACACTCAAAAAATATCGATTACTCAATCTGAATTAGATAAAAAATTAAAAGATATTTATTCTAATCTAGACCCATGGCAAACCACAATGGTTGCAAGACATGAAAACAGACCAAAATCGAAATTTTTTATAGATAATTTATTTGAAGATTTTATTTCCTTATCAGGTGATCGTTATTACGGGGAAGATAAATCGGTATTGACAGGTTTTGCAAAATTTAATGGAATTTCTGTTTTGGTAATTGGTCAAGAAAAAGGAGAAAATTTAGAAGGCAGAATTGAAAGAAACTTTGGAATGATGAGACCGGAAGGCTATCGAAAAACTATAAGATTAATGAACTTGGCAAATAAATTTAATATTCCAATAATTTCTTTTATAGATACACCTGGAGCATACCCTGGAGTTGGCGCCGAAGAGAGAGGACAAGCTGAGGCAATTGCTAAGTCGATTGAATGCTGTATGGAACTTAAAGTTCCAACTTTAGCAATTATAATTGGAGAAGGAGGTTCTGGAGGAGCGATAGCTCTAGCGTCATCCAATAAAGTGATAATGTTAGAGAATGCTATTTATTCAGTTATTTCTCCAGAAGGATGTGCAACTATCTTGTGGAGAGATCCAAAAAAAATGCTTGATGCAGCAAAAGCAATGAAACTTTCAGCAAAGGATTTATTGGAATTAAAAGTTATAGATGAGATTATCCTTGAACCCTTAGGCGGAGCACATAGAGATAGAGATTTAATGATAGAGAATCTTAGAACGTCAATAACTAATAATTTAAATTACTTTAAAGATTTATCATCTCTAGAAATTATGAATGAAAGAAAAAATAAATTTTTAAACATTGGAAGAAATAAAGGTTTTATTAGTAATTCAGAAGATTTAAGCACACTAACAATAAAAAAAAATTATTTTAATAAGATTTTAAAGTATAAAAAATATTTAATTGGAGCAGGTATTTCTGTGGCGATCTTACTTGTCTCTATTTTACTTTTATTTTAATTTTTATAAAGCTCCGTGGCAGTGTTTAAATTTTTTACCTGAGTTACAAAAACACGGCTCATTTCTTCCTATTTTTTTATTTTTAAGATTAGGATTTATTGGAGTTATTTTATCTTTTTCATCTTTTTGACTCATTTCTGTTACAATTTTTAAATTCATTAAAATTGTTACATAATCTAATTTCAATTTTTCTAAAAGATTAGAAAATAAATCAAAGGCTTCTTTTTTGTATTCTATTAAAGGATCTCTTTGACCATACGATCTTAATCCAATTACTTGTCTTAACTGTTCTAAATACTGAATATGAGATTTCCAATTTAAATCTATAGATTGAAGAAATATTCTTTTTTCAATTTCTTTAGCATGGTTTTCCCCAAGTATTTTGATTCTTTCATTTCTAGAATCTATAAATTTTAAGTTAATTTTCTTTTCTAATTCTTTGTCATTTACAAAAATAAGTTTTTCAAATTCACTTTCATTAAAATTTTTTCCTACAACTTTTTTAAGGCGATTATGAAATTCGCTATTTTTCGGATTAGCTAATTTTTGAATTTTTAATTTTACAATATCTTGAATTATTTCTTTTAAAAATTCATCTGAATAATCAAAAATATTATTACTATTCATTGCATTCTTTCTTTGTGCAAAAACTACATGTCTCTGATCATTGAGTACATTATCGAACTTAATTAAAGTTTTTCTAATATCAAAGTTTCTTGACTCCACTTTTTGTTGTGCTCTTTCTAAAGCTTTATTTATCCACGGATGATCAATACTTTCACCATCTTTAAGTCCTAATTTTTCTAACATATTATTCATAGATTCTGACCCAAAAATTCTCATTAAATCGTCTTCAAGGCTAACATAAAATATTGAGTTTCCCTCGTCTCCTTGTCTGCCAGCCCTTCCTCTTGCTTGATTATCTACTCTTCGAGATTCCATTCTTTCAGTTCCAATTACAAATAAACCACCTAAAGATTTAATTTTATCTTTATTAATTTTTAGTTGATCATCTGGTATAGAGTTTTTTTTACCACCCAGCTGAATATCAACACCTCTTCCAGAAATACTTGTTGTGATGATTACTGATTTTTCTTTACCGGCATTTGCAATTATTTCAGCTTCATTTTCGTGGTTTTTTGCATTTAAAACTATGTGTTTAATATTTTTTACATTTAGTAAGTTAGAATAAATTTCAGATTTATTTATACTTGATGTAAAAATTAATATTGGTTGTCCCAATTTATACCGTTCTGTTATTTTATCTATGATTGCATTATTCTTTTCATTTTCAGTTCTAAAAATTTGATCGTTGTAATCTTTTCTAATCATTTCTTTATTTGTTGGAATTATCACAACTTGTAAATTGTATATTTCAAAAAATTCTTCGGCTTCTGTTGCTGCCGTACCGGTACATCCACCAATTTTTTTATAAAGTTTAAAATAATTTTGATAAGTTATTGAGGCTAGAGTTTGATTTTCAGCTTTAATATTAATCTTTTCTTTTGCCTCTAAAGCTTGATGTAATCCATCACCAAACCTTCTGCCTTCAAGAATTCTGCCTGTGAGTTCATCAATAATTTTTAAGCTACCATCTTTAACAATATAATCTCTGCCTTTTTCAAATAAATGATTTGCTCGTAATGCTTGATTAACGTGGTGGACTAAACTTAAATTTTCAGGATCATAAAAATTATTATTTTTTAGAATACCTGCATTAGAAAAAAGTTTTTCTACATTATCAATTCCATTATTTGTTAAAAGAATACTTTTATCTTTTTCATCAATGTCGTAATCATTAGTGTTTAAAAGTTTAATTAATTTATCTATAGAGAGGTACTGATAAGTTTTGTCTTCTGTTGATCCAGAAATTACCAAGGGTGTTCTTGCTTCGTCAATTAAACAAGAGTCAATTTCATCAACTATTGAAAACGAATGCTCTCTTTGAACCATTTCTTTTTCTGAAAATTTCATATTATCTCTTAGATAATCAAAACCTAATTCACTATTAGTTGCATAAGTTATGTCACAATTATAATTTTTCTTTCGTTGCTCATCATCTTGTTCGTTATTGATATATCCAGATGTTAAGCCTAAAAAGTTATATATCTGACCCATTTCAATTGAGTCTCTTTTTGCCAAATAATCATTGACAGTTACAATGTGCACTCCTTTTTCAGTTAGTGCGTTTAGATATGCAGCTAGAGTGATTGTTAAAGTTTTACCCTCTCCAGTTCTCATCTCAGAAATTTTGCCCTCGTGAAGCACAACCCCACCAATTAATTGAACATCAAAATGTCTTTCATTACGCGATCTTTTGGAGGCCTCTCTAACCAATGCGAATGCCTCAGGTAGAAGTTCATTCAAAGGTTTCCCCTCTTTAATTTGTGCCTTAAATTCTATGGTTTTTTTGGGAAAATCTGTGTCAGCTAATGTTTTAAAGTTATCTTCTAATAAATTTATTTTTACTACAGTTTTTCCAATTCTATCCAATTCTTTCTGGTTACTGGATTTAATAAATTTTGAAATGAGATTTAATGGGTTAAACATTACTATTTGATTTATTCTTTACATATATTGTTTAATATATGTATTAAACAAAAATTTTAAATACCATGGGAATTAATATAACAAATTTTTTATCTTCAAAATCAAAAAATGCTAAAATGATTGATTTCCAAGACTTAGATCATATCGATGGTCTATCAATTTCTGTTGTTAGTGCAAATTTATATAAAGATAATAGAGATGATCTTTCAATGTTTTATTTTAGAGATGGTGCAAATTATGCTTCAGTCTATACCCAGTCTAAGATTAAATCGGAAAATATTAGATGGAATTTAAACCAAAATAGCAAAAAGATATTCTCACTCATTGTAAATACAAGAAATGCCAATGCTTTTACAGGAAAACAGGGTTATGAGAGTCTAAAAAAATTAGCAGGTTTAGTCTCTAAAAAATTAACTGAAAAACAAGAGGAAGATGAAGATATTCCCAAAAAAGTTACTTCTAAAGAGATTATATTTGGTTGCACAGGAACTATTGGAGAATTATTTCCATATGAAAACATAGTTAGTCAAATTCCAAATTTGATTAACAAAGTTCAATATACGCAAAATAAATTTATTTGGATGAAAGCTGCACTTGGAATTATGACAACTGATACAAAACCAAAATTAGCGATGGAAGAATGCAAAATAGGGAATGATAAAATTAAAATTTATGGAATTGCAAAAGGTTCAGGTATGATTTATCCAAATATGGCAACAACATTAGCTTATATCTTTACAGATGCCAGTCTATCTAATGATATTTTAAACAAGTTGTTAAAAAAAAATATAACCAAAACTTTTAATGCAATTTCATGTGACGGAGACACAAGCACAAATGATATGGCAACTATTTTCGCAACCAATAAGGTTAAAAATTCTATAATTAAAAGTATTAATGATAAAAAAATTAATAATTTTAATAATGCTTTAAACAATGTTTTGTTGAATTTAGCAAAAAGAGTTGTGTCAGATGGTGAGGGAGCATCTAAATTTATCACAGTAAATGTTGAAAAATGTAAAAATGAAATTGATGCAAAAAAAATTGCTTTTTCAATAGCCAATTCACCTCTAGTTAAAACAGCAATTGCCGGCGAGGATCCTAATTGGGGTAGAATTATAATGGCTATCGGTAAAGCGGGACCAAAAATTAATTTAAAAAAATTATCTATTAAGTTTGGAAATATGAGAATAGTACAGGATGGAAAATTGCACAAAAATTATGATGAAAAATTAGCAGCTGATTATATGAAGAGTGAACATATTGATTTAAATATTGAGATTTCAACTGGTAAAAAAGATTTTACTGTTTACACCATGGATCTTACAGATAAATATATTGATATTAATACTGATTACAGAAGTTAATAAGTATTGAAATTATTATTTGAGTCATTAATTATATTCTATGATCAAATATAAACTAGCATGTGAGAATTGTGAATTAACTTTTGACAGCTGGTTTGCTTCATCAAATGAATATGAAAAATTAAAAAAAAAAAATTTATTAGTCTGTCATAATTGTAATTCACAAAAAATTGAAAAAACTGTGATGTCACCAAAATTAATTAATGGTAAAAAAAAATCTATAGATAGTCCGAATCCTGAAAAATATGAAAATATAAAACAAAAAATAAAAAGTTATCAAAAATTTATTAAAGATAATTTCAAGTATGTTGGAGAAAATTTTGCCTATGAAGCAAGATCTATTCACTATAATGAAAAAAAAATAAATAAAGATATTTATGGTAGTGCATCTAAGCAAGACCTTAAAGAATTAAAAGAAGAAGGTATTGAAACTCAAATTATACCTTGGGTAAATGACAAAGATAATTAATTTTTTTTAAATTTTGTAATATAATTTACTGATATATCTTTTGAAATATTCCACTCATTTTTAATTATATTAAAATGCATCCCATCTAAATTATTTAATACTAAATTATTTTTTTTTAAAATATTCTTAAGATCATCAGGTTTTACAAATTTCTCCCACTCATGTGTTCCGATAGGTAGCCATCTCAAAAAATATTCTGCACCAACAATTGCAAATATATAAGATTTTAAAGTCTTATTGATTGTTGCAACAAACATTAATCCATTTTTT
>Ga0315322_10002123_pt1 | contig 15305 bp, 13 predicted proteins | sample M110021515metaG_FD_203461 | JGI IMG/M metagenome (GOLD analysis project Ga0315322, IMG submission 203461) | Ammonia-oxidizing marine archaeal communities from Monterey Bay, California, United States - M1 100m 21515 | ecosystem: Environmental > Aquatic > Marine > Intertidal zone | place: USA...
CCTCTTTGTTGCTGAAATTAGGCCAGTTCCCATCATACGCGGTCATGCCAAAGCCGAAACCATTCGCATTCTCATCAGGTTGTTCGCCGAAAGGAGATGATGATCCCTGATCTCGATTGCCAGGGAGGGCGACGTTTTTATCTTTGCATAAATTGGTAAGTCGGGTGAACTGCCTGATGAGAGTCGAATTGATGGCTTCCTCGGATTTGGGCTTCCAGTTGATTGCGATGTTTGATTCAGGAGCGAGAACCGTCTTCCATAGACGGTTCTGAGCACGTTCGATCGAAGCAAGTTCATCAAGGTCGGTTGCGGCCAATTTCAAGTCATGCTCAATTCCAACATAAGGCAGCTTTTGGCTATGAAGATTTGATATGTCCGATCTGATTTCATCGATCTTGCCCTGTGTGTCATCCTTGCTGCCGGAAAAAATAAATGAAAAAATTAACAAGGTAAGGAAAACCAGGCCAAACGCTCCGGAAAGGATAAGAAAAAGTATGTTGTTTTTAACGAACTTCATTGCGTCGTGAATCAATTTAAAATGATTTCGTACTCAAAATAGGTGAAGTACTTGTTTTCCAGGTCACCCTTGCCTGAAGTTTTGAACACGTCGCTCCTCAACTCAGCAATGATGGGTAGTTCTTTGAGGTGGCTAGTCAATGCTCTTTGCTTTTTCTGGTTTAGCTCGATGAGGTTGTCCCTTAGGGCAGCCTTGTCCGAATTGGATTCCACGGTTGGCCGAACAAGATAGCGGCCCGAAAGTTTGAGAACTGGAGTTGAATCTTCTTCGGAACGCGGGGAAGTTCTTGAAGAGGGTTGGTTCCGGCTGGTAATTTTGAATTCATCGAACCAGGTATCGGATATATCTTCATATTCGAGAGAGTTCTGAAGGTGATTAAGCAGCACGCGAAGCTTCCACAAGGTTTTCCCCTGCTGCTGGTAAATCTGATTTCTCGAATGCATTTCCTTTGTAAAATATTGGAGAAAGCTGAGCGTATTGCTTTTGTTTTCCATTCCAGCAAGCCCTTCACTCAGGTCCGATTCCTCTTTCTCGGCCTTTTTGTGCTCGGCCGAAAGACTTTCGGATTCTTGATAATTAGTAAGAAGGCCGGGAAGCGGCGTAAGGGAAAGAAGGAAAGCCGAGATCAAAAGGAGGGGTTGCTTTCTTTTGAAGTTAAGGTTGGTTAATTTGCTTTCTGGAAGAAGGTTGATCGTTTTGGTCAAGGGAGACTTATCGTTCGAAGCCGAGGAAAATATCGATGATGCCAAACCTACTGGTTCGCTAAGCATAAAGGGCAACAGATTGCGCATTTCCTGGCTTACGCCGTCAGACAGAGCCAATGCCTGAAGGGGATCGAAATAGTCAATGTCAAGACTTTGGCTTTGGCTTAAATATTCCGGAAGTTGATTTAATAGTGCACCGCGCCCCGCAAGATACATCTTACTGGGTGATTTTCCCTTCTTCAAGCGTTTGTAAGTAACAAGAGAACGGGTGATTTCCTGGCTAAGACGAGCCAGGAATTGTTTAGAGCAATTTTCCAATAACTGTACGCTCGGATCATCTGCCGAAAAAGCCACCGCCCCGGAAAAATAATTCTTCTTTATTTCCTCGGCTTTTTCGAATTGCGTGCCCAAATTGTCAGAAATATTCTGAGTCAGAGAATTACCGCCTATCGACAAGGGCCGCAGAAGAAAACCCGTTGGATTTATAAAAAGAAGGTTGGTCGACCTTGCGCCTATGTTCACCACGAGCGTCTCTCCGCTATCCAGTCCGATACCCGATGCCCGCAAGGCGTTGTAATCTAACACGGGGGCTGGTGTAATTTGGACCGGGTTCAGTCCGATTTCCATAACCCTTTCGCAAAAATCCTCCGCCACCTTTGGTTTAACCGCAAAAGCCAGAATTTCCTGTTCGACGCCATCGTCATCTATGACCTGATAGTCCCAGATAAGTTCCGTGAGTGGAACCGGCATTTTTTGCATGAGCTCAAAGGCTACGATTTTCTTTTGTTTTTCCTCCTCCACATGAGGAACCCGGATGGTTTTGGTAAGAAGCAGGGAACCAGGAAAGATAAACCTGGCATTGCCCTTTATTTTCTCGCGGGTACAGAGCTTTTTGAGCCCCTCAGAAAAACAGTCGAGCCACTGGTCTTCACTTGAGTAATTGTAGCGGAGGGTCTCCAGCCCCACTTGCTCCAAAAGAATACTGTCCCCTTGTTTGCTAAAGATCCCAGCGGAAACTTGGGAGATTCCGCAATTAATTATTATTTCCTTTTTTTCCGACACGAGCTTTAATATATCAGTGCGAAAAACACCAAGCAGTTTTTCTTAATATTTGGTCGCATCTTGTCTTTTGAAGACCGAAGATGAATCATAGTACCCAGGTTCCACAAGATGGGCCGGAACAAGAATGCCTTTGTTCTTAGCGGAATTGGCGGCGGCTTGTTCCTTGAATTTTTTGAGGATCTCAACCTTTCGATCGTATTTGTCGAAAGAAATGCTGTTCTTCATTTCGAAAGGGACTCCGTTTTGCGAAATCTCAACCGCATAACCGATGAGCTTGATGTAACCCCCCTTGTAAAAACCATCTCGTTCGGCAAGGGGAGCGGGAAAAAGAAAGTTAGCCGTCTTAGGCAACCTGTCGATCTTGATGGTCGAGTATTCGATCTCGGCACTGTAATATTGATAAAACTGAGCATCCAACAACCTTGAGTTCTTAATCAGCTTTTTCTTGTATTCGTTGCTGAAGCAAAGGTACAGCTTTACCTTTACGTTATCGAGGTAATCTATGTTGAGAGCCTCTTCTATCGTGGAAGGGCGGCTTCTTTGTAATCTTTCCAGCTTAGGGTGTTTGACCAGGACAAAAGGAACTGTTGCCTTGAGCCAATTATCTCCCTTGGCTACGGTTACTTTGTCTGCCAGTTTGACAAACTCGTCTTCGGCCGAATAAATTTTGCAAACAAACGTCAGGGAAAGCAACAATGTCAGTTTAAACGTAAGTAATTTCATAGGGTAACTGGAGTTAAGGTTTGGAGTCACTACATCATTTCTTTACAAATGTATTTTTAACAAGCCTAAATTATGGAATTCAAGATATCTTGCTTACTCTTCATTCGCAACAAGGAAGATGAAGTTCTGATGATGCGCAGAAGAAAGTCTCCGAACAAAGGGAAGTGGAGCCCTCCCGGGGGCAAGCTTGACATGGCTTGCGGAGAATCCCCCTTCGAATGTGCCATAAGGGAAGCCCAAGAGGAAACTGGGCTCTTTTTGTCAGACGACGAACTTTCTCTTTTTGGTTACGTCTCCGAAAAGGGTTACGAATCCACCACGAATTGGCTTATGTTTCTTTTCGATTGCAAGAAGGTGCTTTCCTCTCTTCCCCCTGATATCGACGAAGGTTCTTTTTGCTTTTATTCGCGGCAGGACATCGACGACTTGGACATTCCCCCAACCGATCACCAGTTGGTGTGGCCGTTGTTCGATAAACGAAAGGAAGGGTTTTGGGGGTTGCGCGCGGAGTGCCATTTGAACGGGCCTCTGAAATTTAGTATTGAAGAATCCCCTCATTATGGAGATAACGACTCTTCAAATCCCATACCCTAGAGAATAATTCATGGAAGGACTGCATCACGATACGATTGTTGACGGAGAAGAGGACGATCCTCCGGCCAAGGAACAGATTGCCCCTGTCACGGAAGACAGGATTGACGAGGCTCGGGACGAGGATTTTTCCAACAAGCCGATAAACCGGGACCTCACTCCTGACGAGAGGGTTAACCTGTACGAACAAATGGTTCGAATCAGAAGATTCGAGGAGCGTTCCCTGCGAGCCTATCAGCAGGGGCATATTGGCGGGTTCTTGCACCTGTACATAGGGCAAGAGGCTGTTGCCGTTGGCTCAGTTTCCGCCATGGCCGAGGATGATCATGTCATTACCGCCTATCGAGACCACGGGCACGCTCTTGCCGTTGGCATGAACATGGATGAGTGCATGGCAGAGCTTTACGGCAAGAAAACCGGTTGCTCAAAAGGCAAGGGGGGATCCATGCACTTTTTCGCTCCAGACAAGAACTTTTGGGGGGGGCATGGTATTGTCGGTGGACAAACCCCGCTGGGTCTGGGCATAGCCTATGCACTCAAGTTCAACAAGAAAACCGGTGCATGTCTTTGTTTCATGGGTGACGGCGCAACCAATCAGGGACCTTTTTATGAATCCCTTAATTTGGCATCCCTTTGGAACCTCCCCGTCATTTATGTAATCGAAAACAATGGCTACTCCATGGGGACGGCTGAGGCAAGGCACTCGGCCGGGGAACCCCTTGCTCGTCGCGGTACAGCATTCGACATCGATTGGTCCGTTTCTCATGGGCACGACGTTTATGAGGTGCGCCATACCATTAACGAAGCATTGGAGCGGGCCCATAAAGAATCGCGACCGACCGTGCTTGAAATCATAACCTATCGTTATCGCGGCCATTCGGTTGCGGATCCGGATCAAACCTACCGCAGCAAGGAAGAGATCGAAGAATACAAAAATCGCAAAGACCCAATCAATTTGTTCAAGGATAAGCTCATCTTGGAGGGACACCTGAACGAGGAGACGGCCATTGAAATTGACCGGAAGGCGAAAGAGGAAGCGGAAGGATCCGCGGTCTTTGCCCAAGCAAGCCCGCTTCCGGAACCCGAGGAACTTATGGAGGACATATACTGGGAAACGGACAACCCGGCGGACAAGACTTCTGGGGGGACTATGTTTTTCGAAACCCCGTGACTGGAATTTTTACATTTTAAAGATGGCGACCATAACTTATAGAGAAGCACTCAACCAAGCTCTTTCAGAGGAGATTGAGCGTGACGACAAAGTCGTACTCATGGGCGAGGAGGTGGCCCAATTCAAGGGTTCGTACAAGGTTTCGGAGGGCATGTTGGAAAAGTTCGGATCCGACAGGATTATTGACACGCCGATAAGCGAATCCGCTTTTTCGGGTCTTGCAGTGGGTGCAGCCATGATGGGCATGAGGCCCGTCGTGGAATTTATGTTCTGGAGTTTCTGCTACGTTGCCTTCGATCAAATTTTTAACAATGCGGCAAACGTCCGTTACATGTCCGGCGGCCTGATAAATGTTCCGATTGTTTTCCGGGGTCCTGCCAACGGTGGAACCAATGTCGGCGCCACCCACTCCCACACGCCGGAAAACTTTGCCGCCAATACCCCAGGAGTCAAAGTAATCTGCCCCGCGACGCCCGCTGATGCAAAAGGTATGCTCAAATCTGCCATTCGCGACAATGATCCGGTTTGCGTTATGGAAAATACCATACTCTATAACCTTCAGGGCGAAGTTCCGGAAGATGATGAATTTCTCGTTCCTCTTGGAAAAGCCAACATTATTAGAGAAGGCACGGATCTTTCGATCATTGCTCACGGGAAATCAGTTCACACCTCTCTTGAGGTAGCCCAGACACTGGAGGAAACGCATAATGTTTCCGCCGAGGTCGTCGATTTGCGCTCCATAAGGCCTCTTGACACGGAAACCATTTTGGCCTCTGTCCGCAAAACGAATCGCGTATTATTGGTCGAAGAAAACAAGCCTTTCTGCGGCGTTGACGCTCAAATTGCCTTTCTTATCCAAGATCAGGCTTTTGATTACCTTGACGCTCCCATCAAGAGGGTTTCCGCCATTGACGCACCTCAGGCCTACAGCAAGGCACTTGAAAATGTGCAGATACCGAATCATGATCGAGTTCTGCGCAAGGCAATGGAGCTCATATAACTTTTTTCTTTTTATCATGGCTACAATTATCGAGATGCCCAAGTTAAGTGACACGATGTCTGTCGGGACTGTCGTCAAATGGCACAAGCAAGTGGGGGACAAGGTTTCTAATGGAGACGTCTTGGCGGAAATCGAAACGGATAAGGCCACGATGGAACTGGAAAACTTTGAGGACGGCTTTCTCATAAAAATTTTTGTTGGAGAAGGCGTGGAGGTCCCTATAGGCAGTGGGTTGGCTGCTGTGGGGGAATCCGGTGAAGAAATTGATGCTATCCCTTCCCCCGCCGAAACACCCAATCAAGCTGAGACAAGCATTGCAGAAGAGCAACCCCCTCCCCCCCTGCCCAAAGAAGAAGAAGGGTCGATCATTGACAAAGACAGTGGAGAGGCGGCTATTGGTGAAGCGAGCGAAGATAGCGTTGGTCCTACGGATAGAATTTTGGCTTCGCCCCTTGCCAGAAAGATCGCTCGTGACCAACAAATTAAATTAAGCGATGTCCGGGGTTCCGGTCCTCGGGGAAGGGTTACGAAAAAAGATGTTCTTTCCCATAAGCAAGTTGAAGCCGTTCCCAAAGAGGCTTTGCAATCCGATGAAGAAGTCAGGCCAGTTGAAGTTCAATCAAGCGGTCACCTGATTGATCAGGTCGTTCCCGTCTCGAAAATGCGTTCTATCATTGCACAAAGGCTTCTCGAATCGAAAAGCACGATTCCCCATTTTTACCTGCAAAAGGAAATTGATTCACAACCACTTCGTCTTGCTCGTGAAGCAATCAACGGGAGATTGGCTCAGCGCTGTTCCCCAAATGGGACACCGCTCAAGCTAACCCTTAACGACTTAATCCTGAAAGCTTGTGCGGAATGCATCAAGTGGATTCCGGAAATCAACACTTCTTGGGAAAACGATCAAATTCGGTATCACGGTAATGTTCATCTTTCGTTTGGTGTCGCTGTTGAAGATGGCCTGGTAACCCCAGTTATCAGGAATGCCGAGTCTCTCGATTTGACAACCCTTTCCCTGGAAGCAAAATCTCTGATCGGAAAGGCCAAGAGCAAGAAGTTGAAACCCGACGAAATGGCTGGGTCCACTTTTACCGTTACCAACTTGGGTATGTTTGGCATCGATTTCTTCAGTGGCATTATAAACCCGCCCAACGCCGCCATTTTGTCGGTTGGGGCAAGCGTGAAAAAACCCGTTCTGGATTCTACCGGTAATTTGCAAGCCGGGGAAAGATTGACCTTGGGCTTGAGCTGCGACCACCGGTTGGTTGACGGTGCCGTGGGAGCCAGTTTCCTAAAGCTACTTGGCGAGATACTGGAAAGGCCTGCTTCCCTGTTGGTATAAGTTCGGAGCGATTCCGGCTAGTTGATTATTCGGTTTTGCCTACCCGGCTTTTTGCATCTTCCACCAACCAAGAGGCCATACTCTCTATATTGTGCCGGATCTCCTTTTTTGACTCATCCAAATTAGCTGGATTTCTGTCCCCGCACCCAAAGAGATAATATTTGATCTTGGGTTCCGTGCCACTTGGACGGATGGCAATTGAAAATCCATTTTCCAGGCTCATTTGCAAAAAGTTTTCGGTTGGCAGAGGGTCTTCGTCTTCGTCAATGTAACCGGATTCCAAAAAATCCTTGGTCTTGGTAACTGCTATTTCATCAACCTGGGACAAGGGGTTCTTTCGGTAGGATTCTGCCAGTTTTGTTATCGTAGCACTACCTTCTGCGCCTTCAAAATAGAGGTTTTCCGTTTTTTCAAAATGATATCCGTATTTGACATAGAGCGAATTAAGGAAATCAAATGGTGTTGACTCGGTGGATTTAAGAAAGGCAAATAATTCGGCGATTGCCAATGCCGAGGCGTTCCCGTCCTTGTCTCGAACAACGTCGAGCGGCAGATAGCCGTAGCTTTCCTCCGCAGCCAAGACGACATAAGTGGAATAACGGGTGAGAATGTCAATCCGGGCAAAAAGATCGGTTCCGTCAAAATCAAGTGACAATCCCTCCTTCTCCTTGAGTTCGATCAATGCCTCGTTCTCATATTTGCCCATTTTTTTTGCCATCCACTTAAAACCTGTGGGCGTATTGACACATCGAATGCCATAGCCCTCGGCTATCCGGTCAAGCATGGGCGTGGTAACAAACGTCTTGAGGATTGCCACGCGACCGCTTGAATCATCAGCCAAAAGCTGTTTTCTTTTCGTGGCCATCAATCGGTACTCGGCCAGCATGCACGCGACTTGGTTACCCGAAAGGCACACGAAATCTCCTCCCTTGAGTTTTGCGGCGACTCCAATGCGGTCACAATCAGGATCACTACCCATCACAAGCTCCGTCTTGGTCTTGCGAGCAACCGAAATTCCTCTTTTGAGAGCTTCTGGGTTTTCAGGGTTGGGGGATTGAACTGTGCTAAAATTCGGGTCATGTTTGTTTTGTTCGTCAACAACGACGACATCGACTCCGTGGTCCCAAAGGGCCGGAATGGCAGAAATCGCACCTGTGCCATGAATGGGAGTAAAAACCATTTTGGGTGCATTCTTCTGGAGCATATCCGGATCAAGGACAGCATCTTCAAGAGCCGCGCGATAAGAAAGATCATCACCCGCCTGCAAAACCGTCCAAGGTGCGTCATCAGTCTGATTTTGATCCAAAAGAGGAAGCAGTTCCGCTATTGGGATGGACTTGTACTTCTCGACAACCTTCTCGGCATGAGGCGGAACCAATTGGCCTCCGTCAGAGAAGTAAGCCTTGAAACCATTGTCATGTGACGGATTGTGGCTCGCGGTAATTACAATACCGGCATGGGCATATTGATGGCGAACGGTAAAACTTAGTTGGGGGGTCGATCGAGGCCCATCGAAAATCATCGGGTATCCGCCTTGACGAGACCAAGCAAGCGCCGCCAGTTGACAAAACTTTTGTGAAAAATGACGAACGTCATGAGCAATCACCAACCGGGGTTGTTCAAATATTCCCTGCTCGGCCATCCACTGTCTGACATAAAGAAAAAGGGCTCGGGTTGCCCGTAATACGGTAATTTCGTTCAACGTATTGCTTCCGACCGCTGCATATTCGGGGGTTTCCCCCTTGTTGCTCTTTCCCCTTTCGGCCTTGGTTGTTATCCTACCAATGGTTCTTCCTCTCATGCCCCCGGTACCAAATGCGAGATTTGCATAAAATCGGTTGTTGAGCTCCTCCCACTTTTTTCCCGTGATCAGTTCTTCTAGCGACAAGGATACCCAATCTGGTAAATTTTCATTTTCAAGTATTTCGCATAGGTTTTTGTATGAACTTTCGTAAAGTTCCCCGGCTTCCTTTGCTATGCTAAGTTCTTCGTTTTGGGTTTGTGACATGATGTAATGTATAAATATTTGGTTATTGTTACTGGAAAAAATTCAGGGTGGAGAAATCGGTTTATCCAAAATCAGGACAATGGTTGAAAATTTCTTTTGCTCGCTATTCTGTTTGGGGTTGAAACCATGGTTGTTGTCAGAGGTTATGGAGCCTTCGGTTGTTCGCCATCATGGTCTTGAGGCATGCGGTAAAGGACTTCGTCTTTTTTTCCATATCCCAATTCTTTTCGTGCAATCGCATCTTGAACAGCAGGGTCTCTGCGCAAGCGCTCCAAAAACTCCCGAAGGGTTTTTGCCTCTTGCCGAAGATCTTCCAGTTCCTTTTCCAATACTGCTTCGCGTGACTGCCAATGGGAATACTCTGCGAAGGCTCTTTGTAATTGGAGCACCAGATAACCTCCCGCCGCCAAAGCAAGAATTGATAAGATCAACGGAATGACTTTTCCGGAGTTCACCTCGATTGTCTGTGGTACATGAATAAAGTTTACAGTCGGGTTCAAAAACCTTCAGTTCGACGAAGGGGTATATATATCGTGCAAACGGATCATGCCAAGAAGCTTGTTTGATTTCGGACAAGCAACTGGCAAAACGGATATAGGTGAATCTCTGTCCTCCATCAACTTGAGCGCATTCCCCAGTGAAACGTCAGGGTTGATTGACTGTGGTGAAATTGTCATTACTCCATCTGCAGAAACATCCAATAAGTTTTCTTTGTCGCTGAGCGCCCGCCGCAAGTCCCCGTCGGTTACTATACCCAAAAGTTGATCGCCTTCAACTATGCACGCGGCACCAAGCGGAAACCTGGTCATCTCAATAACCAAATCCTTAATTTTCGTTTGCTTGCCGACACAAGCTATTTTTGGCGGTTGATGCATTACGTCCGAAACTCGGAGAATTAAATTTCTGCCCAATTGTCCGGCAGGATGAGTTTGGGCATAATCCATTTCCGAAAAATTTCTCCTCTTCATCAATGCGGATGCCAAGGCATCGCCCAAAGAAGCGGAAACGGCAAAACTGGCCGTCGGAACTATTCCGAGGGGGTCTGCCTCTTCGGGCACAGAAGAGTCGAGGCATGCATCTACCTTGGTGGTTAACTGACCCTTGTCGTTGCCGAAAATACCAACGATTTTGGCAGATCTACCCCTTAACAGCGGCACGAGCGACAAGAGTTCTGGGGTTGATCCACTGTTCGACAAAAAAACCACGGGATCACCCTCTTGATGTATGCCAAGGTCTCCATGGACTGCCTCGGATGGGTGTAAAAACGACGCGGGTGAACCCGTACTGCAAAAGGTCGCCGCAAGCTTTTTTCCCAAATGACCGGATTTTCCAATGCCACTTACCACAATCTTGCCGCGAGTTGTATAGAGGCAGTCCACTGCTTGAGAAAAATTTTCACCAAGGACTTTAGATGCTCTGATTATCGAGTTCGCCTCCTTGATCAAAACCCTCTGTGCTTCGGCTAATTCCTGCTGGTTATCCATTTGTCGTTATTTGGTTTTTCTAAAAATGTTCCATAATATAGTATGGGTAACTTGTTTTTTTGTTTCCCTGCCCCCCTTTTCCTTTTTGCATTAAATAGGTTTTTCATACAAAGTCACGAATATGTCTACCTACCTTTTTTAATCTTCCCAAAAACCTTCGTTTGCCGACCACTGATTTTATGTTTCAAGTTACTTTTTCGGACCAAAGCCTTTCCGTTTTAAATTCATTGCCTCAAGCCGAACAGCTTAGCCTTATGGAAAAACTAAGTTCGATGACAAACGACATTCTTATCGGAAGCGATTCCGGAATAGGCAGATTCCAAAGAAACGGAAAGGTCTTTTACAGGCTCAGACTTGAGGAGCTTCGTGTTTATTTCGAGAAAATCGACATTGCACTCCACTGTCATTTTATTCTGCCCAAAAACTCTTTGAACGATTTTTTGTTCCGCTGCAAAATGCCCTCTTCCGATGAGGCTGTGTTGGAGAATCATCAGAGTTTTTGGGACTATTTGGAGTCTTTGGCCAAAAAATAAGGTCTTTATAGTTTGTGAAAAAAATTGTGGATTAAGAAGAGTTGTTGAGGGTTTTTGTTTTGTCAAAAATTTATTGTTTGGTTATGAACATTTTTATTGTTTCTTTTATGTTGGCTATCAAGGGTTTGCTCTTTTACTTGACTTATTACCACTTATAATAGGAATACAAATTTATATAAGATAATTCATTCTTAATAATTCGACATTGTCTAGATTCGTATTTTCATTCACAACAAGGACAGATGAAATTCAAGATAAACAGAGATTTTTTCAGTTCAGGATTGCAACTGGTAACCAGTGTCGTCGGCACGAGAAAAACAATGCCGATACTTCAAAACGTCTTGATTGAGGCTCGTTCGGGTGTAGTACGATTAACTACGACCAACCTCGATTTAGGTGCTCGTTGCTCGGTAAAAGCCGACGTTTCCGAAGAAGGTACCGTTACCCTGCCCGTCAAGGAACTTGGAAGGATTGTTCGCGAACTGGCCGATATGGAGGTTAACGTAGAGTCAAATGATACCCCCAAGGCTACCATCAGTACCCGAGGATCGGTCTTTAATGTCGTGGGGATGGAGAGCAAAGAGTTCCCACCCCTCCCCGAACTCAATGAGCAGAAGGAATTTGACCTGGATCGCCATGAAGTGGTTTCCATGTTGAAGAGCGTCTCCTACGCTCAATCCGTAAACGAGGAAAGATACATGCTCAAAGGAGTGTTCTTCCAGTTTGCCAAAGACCGACTTTCTCTCGTTGCTACGGATGGACGGAGGTTGGCCGTAACAAGACGGGAAATGAAGGTTTCGGAGGGCGATGAAGGAGAATTTATTCTACCATCTCTTACCGTATCCGAATTGGAGAAACTGCCTGACGTCGGGGAAACCGTAAGTATTTCTTTTACGGATCGACAGGTTGCTTTTGAGCTTAAGATCGAGAACAATGATGACGAAACCACAGGTTTCAGGGATTCCGTGTACCTGGTTTCAAAGGTTGTGGAGGGAAAATATCCGAACTATAAGCAGGTCATACCGAAAGATGATTTTAATGCGGCCGAGATTGAGAGGGAACTTATGCAGGAATGCGTGCATAGGGCGGCCTTGGTTTCCGATGAAAAAGTAACCCTTAGGATAAAGAAAAATGAAATGGAAATTACCGGGCAAAGCTCTTTGGGAGACGCCTGTGAATCCATGGGGATTGGTTACGAAGGAGAAGAGGCCACTGTATCTTTTAACCCAAGGTTTTTGCTAGACCCCCTCCGATCTCTTCAAAAGGATAAGGTGACTTTGGAATTTAGAGATGATATGAGCCCGGGTGTCTTTAAGGTTCAAAAAGAAGCAGATGCCAAACAGTCTTTCCTTTGTGTGGTCATGCCGATTAGAACGGATTAAAACATTCAAGAAACACCTATTGTTTTGAGGTTCTTTTTCTCGGACTTAGCATCAAGTTTGGTATCATATACAAAACTCTTCCCTTCAAAGTTTCGCAGGTAAATTTTATCCTCTTCGATACGCTCAAGATAGTTCGGGTTCAAGGGAATCTTACCTCCCCCATCGGGGGCATCTATCACGAATTGAGGAATAGCGTAGCCCGTCGTATGACCCCTTAGGGATTCGATTATCTTAACACCCTTCAATGGATCGGTTCGCAGATGAGAACTTCCCTCGATAAGATCACATTGATAAAGATAGTAGGGGCGAACCTTCATCATCAATAACCTGTGGATCAGGCTTTTCATGGTTTCGGGTTCATCGTTCACTCCCTTTAGCAATACGGATTGGTTCCCCAGAGGAATGCCGGCTTTTGTCAACTTGTGACACGCCTCATAGAGCTCTTTGGTGCACTCGTTTGGGTGGTTTACGTGAATGCTCATCCAAGTGTTATGATGAGACTGAAGCGAGTCTATCAAACCTTTGGTAATCCTTTGAGGTAGAAAAACGGGAATTCTTGACCCGATTCTAACGAATTCGACATGGGAAATCTTCGACAAAGAGCCTAGCAAATAAGATAATTTTTCGTCGGATAAGAGAAGCGGATCACCGCCACTGAGAAGAACATCCCGAATGGAGGTATTCGACTTAATGTATTCCAAACCAGCCTCCAGGGAAGGGTGAAAACCATAATCTTGAGCATTAGACACCATTCGGCTTCGGGTACAATACCGGCAATACGATGCACAACGATCTGTTACCAAAAAAAGGACACGATCCGGATATCTGTGAACAACCCCCGGAACAGCCATATCCAACTCTTCCCCTACGGGATCTTTCATTTCTATGCTGGAAACGGTGGATTCCTCGATACTGGGAATTACTTGCCGACGAATTGGACAGAGAAAGTCCTTTGGGTCGATAAGGTTTGCAAAATAGGGGGTGATACCGACGGACAACCGGTTTTGAGCCGCAGCAAAACCAGCAATTTCGTCAGATGACAAACTAAGAATACCATCGAGGTCACTTTGCTTGGTTATCCGGTTTCGTAATTGCCATCTCCAGTCATTCCATTCCGAGTCAGGAATATCCGCCCAATGTCCCTTTCCTCCAAACCAAGAATTTCGATCATCTGTGGGTTGCATAAAGGCCAATCCTAATGATAGATTTCAAGTCAGACAATCTTTAGTTTGCCGCTGACAGGTGTTAGGAATACTCATGAAATGAAGAAAATAATAATCAAATCTCAGGTAATGACGATTATGTTGTTAATGGGATTGCTTGGCAACCCCTGCTACTCGGAAATAGAAAACCAAAAACTTCCCTCATTTCGTTTAACAGGAGTTAATGGAAGAGTTTATACACAATCAGATTTCAAAGACAAAAAGCTCTTGGCTCTAGTTTTTTTGTCAAATCACTGTAAAGTTTCTCAGTTGTTTCAGGGTCATCTAATCGAATTATCTCAAAAATTTGCAAATGATATGATCCTTTTAGCGGTGTCACCAAATTATGCAGATGCAATTCTACCAGATGAGTTAGCGTATAGTGATTTGGGGGATTCATTCGATGATATGAGAAAAAGGGCGGTTAGAATGAGATATAACTTTCCATACCTTCATGATGGAGATAAGCAGCACCTCACACAAGCCATCGGAGTCAAGATTACTCCGACGGTTTATCTATACAATGAGAAGAGGGAACTGTTTTACGCTGGCCGAATAGGCAATGTTGATTCGCCTGACAAAATGGAGACGTCTGAACTTTATGATGCTATCATGCAAGGCTTACGAGAAAAGGGGGTACCGTTTAAGCGGACAAAGGTGTTTGGTACGTCAATCAAAACAAAGCAGAACGTTTTGCTTGCTGAACAAGTAAGGCAAAGGTATGCGGACGAATCAATAAAACTAACCCAAGCCGATGACCGTAAACTTGAATTCTACTTAAAGCACAACACCAAAAAACCAAAGTTATTTTATGTCTGGCAGACAAATGATAAGAATACGCGCGATAATTTGATGAAATTATCTTTTTTGTATAAAATATTCAGAAAAAGAGGGCTGAGGTTAATTACGGTTTGTATTGCTAAAAAAGGTGAAAGAAGCGCAATAATTGAACTACTCCAAAACTCCCAACTTTCATCTACGAATTTCCTAGCATATGGACATCACGTTTCACCCCTTTCCATAATAATCCCATCTGGAATTGAAAAACTAACTCCCTATTACAGATTACTTGGAAGTGATGGAAAACTACTAATAGGAAATCAGGGAGCTATATCAAAAGATACACTACGTTTTGAAATATTACGTTCACTGAATGACAGACTTTGATACTGTGCAATTCTTTAGCTCCTCATATTCTGGAATCCTGGGAGAATCCTAAAATTTGTATTCAGGTTACGTAACATGTTTATCAATATACGTTTGCCTTATTACAAATCATAAAGACTTTACGGTCGAAGCCTCCTCCTTGAGGGAAACTTCCTTCTTTTCGAATTTGCCAGTTAAGTCGGGGTAGACAAAAGGAGATCGCACAAATGGCATCCCCAAAAACAAAGGTGTATCACTTGGTTTGAGTGATGGATTTAACTTGTCTATAATTTATGAAGTTACTCACGCACTGTCACAAGGAATTCTTGGGACATCCATAACGATAGCACTATTTACATTAAACTAATTGATATATATGCTACCAACAAGGAATGTGATCGGCAAGCAAGACAAGATAACGACTTTATGCCATAAACGTT
>Ga0315322_10002128_pt1 | contig 15290 bp, 15 predicted proteins | sample M110021515metaG_FD_203461 | JGI IMG/M metagenome (GOLD analysis project Ga0315322, IMG submission 203461) | Ammonia-oxidizing marine archaeal communities from Monterey Bay, California, United States - M1 100m 21515 | ecosystem: Environmental > Aquatic > Marine > Intertidal zone | place: USA...
TGAAAATAGAGCTTTGGAAATCACCACTGAACTATCGAGGGTATAAAATGTCGAAATCTACATTGGTGATATATGGACTGATAAATGAATTGGTGATTAAAGTATATGCAGACGAAGAGTGTATCTTTTTAACAACTAATGAAGCCAATTATCAATTTGAACAGACTGTTGATTTTAAAGAACTTTGTATTGTTGCAAAACCATGATGAAATTTCATAAATACCAAGGAACTGGAAACGATTTTATTGTTTTTGACAATCGTGAAGGAGAAGTAATTAATGCTAACGCTGCGTTTGTTAGGAAATGGTGTGATAGAAAATTCGGTATTGGTGCTGATGGTATGATTTTTATAGTGGATCATCCCGAGTGTGATTTTGAAATGATTTATTTCAATGCTGATGGATCTCAAAGTTTTTGTCGAAATGGGAGTAGATGTGCCGTTCTTTTTGCCAAATCAATAGGAATAATTACTTCAAAGGCAACGTTTGTTGCAATTGATGGAATGCACTCAGCAGAAATCGACCAAAATGACTTGGTACATTTGCGGATGAAAGATGTTAATTTAGTGGAAGAAGAAGAAGGATGTTTCTTTATAGACACCGGTTCGCCTCATTACATAGAATATGTCAACGACATAAAATCAGTTGATGTAGTAAAAAAAGGAGAAGAAATAAGGTATTCGAGTCGATTTAAAGAGGTTGGAACTAATGTAAATTTTGTAGGAGTAGGAGAAGATAGATTGTTGGTGCGAACTTATGAACGTGGGGTAGAAGATGAAACGCTCAGTTGCGGTACTGGGGTTACGGCCGTGGCTATAAGTGCCGCTCGAGAAGATCTCGGGATTTACGAAGTTCTTATTCAAACGATGGGGGGGACCCTAGAGGTTTCATATGAAAAGACTGGGCCAATGAATTATACTAATATCAGTTTAATTGGTCCTGCATTAAAGGTGTTTGAAGGAGTTATCAATGAATAGAGAAAGATTAACCAATATAGCGGAAATGAACGAATCGTTCTTGAGTGATGGTTTCTTTATTGTTCTATTTCATGCTAACAGAATTCCACCACACTTAGGTCTAGTTGCAAATAGAAAGTATTTTAGTCTAACGGCTATAGAAACACAAGTTGATATAGACATTAATCCAATCTGGAGAGTTATTAGAAGCAAGTCAATAGAGACTATTTTCATTAAAGTTGATTACGACCCGAATTTAGAGAATTTAACTATGATTTTCGAAAATTATGATAATGTATTGGGCAGGGAATTTACATGTTTATTACCGATAAAAGATTTTTTCGAAAGGGAATGTCGTATGAATGTTGAGGGAGTTAATTTTGTATTTGATTTAATAAAAAAGCTCAAAGAAAAAGAATTGATATTGCAAACTTTTCATTTAAATCTGGATGATCATATTGATGAAGGAAGTTTTCAGCTACAAGAATACACATTAGACGATATTTATACTAGAATTTCGGACATACAACGCACTTGCTAAATGCTAATTGCAGGTAACATAAAACTGCTGGCTCTAGAGCCTGAACATATAGACCTTTTGTATGATTGGGAAAATGACATTAATATTTGGAGAATTAGCCAAACAGTGGTTCCTTATTCTAAAGAATTGCTTCAGCAATACATCAGTTCTGCACAAGATATTCAAGTTCATGGTCAGATTCGTTTTATTATTTCACATAAGGATAAGCCCGTAGGTACAATTGAGCTCTTTGATTACGATCCTGTGAATGCAAGAGCGGGAGTAGGGATTATGCTTGATAATTCGCATAGAAGAGAAGGTATTGCATCAAAATCGTTGCAAATAATTGTTAAATATTCTAAAGAGATTCTTCTTCTTAATCAACTCTATTGTAATATTATAGAAGAGAACACCATAAGTAAAAGGCTATTTGAAGGTGCGGGATTTATATCAACGGGTAAAAAATTAGATTGGATCAGATGTCAAAATGGATATCAGTCTGTGATGTTCTATCAGCTTTTATTGAATCAAGAATAAAGTTTTAACGAGATTGTGAAAAAGTCAAAAAGAACAAGGTCTATTTTAGTATTGATGATTACTAGTATAGTCGCATTGAGTTCGATTTTTTTGTACCCTTATTATACTCTTTATAAAGCCGGTAATTTAGAAAACATCACTGGTGATTCGGATCAGTTAAGCATATTTATCTCAGAGAAGATTCAATTTAAAGACCTGGGCGTGTATATGAAAAATAACGGTTGGATTCGAGATGAAGTTAGTTTCAATAAAGTGATAAAGCACAAAGACAAAGGTGATGAGTGGTTACTTCCAGGGATTCAATTACTAAAGAAAGAATGGGATAATAAAACATTGGTGAACCAGTTGTATCTTGGCCGTAACCTTGGAGAAGTTGAAATTACATTCAATCATGTACGATTAAAGAAGGAGCTTGCAGAGCGGTTGTGTTCTTTTGTCTCGGCGTCCGAAGAGGAGTTCGAAGAGCTTTTGTATGATCAAAATTTTTGCAGTCAATATGGATTTAATGATGAGACAATTATGACTATGTTCTTGCCAGATACATATCGGGTTAAGTACGATATTACTGCTGCAGCATTGTTCGACCGCATGGCGCAAGAATATAAAAAGTTCTGGACTGAATCTAATTTAGCAAAAGCAAAATCATTAGGCCTGTCACAAAGTGAAATTTCTATTTTAGCATCACTAGTGCAAGCTGAACAAAGTAGAAAAATTGATGAACAACCGATAATTGCCGGCTTATATCTGAATCGATTAAATAGAGGTATGCGCTTGGAAAGCGACCCTACTTTGGTATTTGCACATGGTGATTTCACAATAACATGGGTTAAGAATGAACACAAGGAAATCAACTCTCCATACAACACGTACTTGAACGATGGCCTACCACCAGGGCCAATTAATTTGCCCGAAAAATCAGCGATAACCAGTGTTTTGAACCCAGCCAGCCATGATTACGTTTTTATGTGTGCAAAACCAGAGACAGGGGGCTATCATAATTTTGCTAAAACATATAACCAGCATCTTGTGTATGCCAGACAATACCAAAAATGGAATCGAGAGTTTCACAAAAAAAAGAACATTAATTAGCCTAGACATTATTCTTGTATATACAAACACATGTTGGCCATACCGGTATGGCCAGTAGTGGAATCGCTACAATTGTAGTATGAGCGCAAGGCATATTGATGATTTTTTTTCAGAGAAATATTCAATTTACTTGTGTATTCAATAGTAGACAACCCTATTTTGTTTTGATAATTCGATGCGCCAAGCTCATGTAGTTTTTGGTTTTTAGACAAGTCCCACAATTCTAATTTTTCAGCATATGGATGCATGTGGCTTCCAGCAGCCATCGCGATAGCGTTTTCAGTCAGGTTTAACATGTTGGTGATATTGGTAGTCCAGACTTCATCATTTTTACTCAATTTCCAGTGTCCAGTGTATGTTCTGCCGTAATCATCAGCATACGGGTTGTATTTTGCATTTGGAGGATAAGAGATGTGACAGGAGCTGTTAGAATCAATTCCACAAATTAGGACTGGGCTGTACAAATCAGAAGTAGGAGAGTTAAAACCACCTTCTGGTCCTCCGATTTGCGTAGTTACGAATGGAGTTTGTGGATAAAGGGCTTTCATTTCATTCGGTGCATGCTTGTTTGAATAAAAGAAAATGGTAATTTCTTGATAGGTATCCATATTAATGGGAAAAGTATTGTGGTTCAAAGCTTGAGAAAAGAATGCTAAATTATTTGGTGTATAAATTGGTATTCCTGTTCCCGTGGGCAATGTAATACGTGTTTGGCCAGCAGTAAGTGTGAAAATTCTTTTTTCACTTCCTAAAGTTTTGATGTCCCATGGATATGAATCGGGCTCGCCATAATTCAAATTGTTGTGACATAAATAGTCGTCCAAAATTTGTTGGTCATTCTTAGCATTAAAGACTTTACATTGGTATCCAGTCAGCCAAATCACTTTTTCTTTGATATCCGATAAATCTACAAGAGTGAATGAGCTGTAAGGTCCTGTCATAGATCGATAAATGGTATCGATATTTAATATGTCGGATTTAACAACTAATGAATCTAATCTTGGTTCTAAGCCGATTAAAGATTGTGATAGGTTTTCTTTTTGCCAATCTTTAAAGTTAGGCCGATTTTCGATCTCCACGCAACCAACAATGGATATTGCAAAAAGGAATAAAACAAGATAATTAAGCATGAACCTCAAAGTTATAAATACCATGCAGAAATATGATTAGTTGAAAATAATTTCAACGAAATTTTACAAGGCGTCGTTAATAAATTTTACAACATCAGTTTGATTCGAAGTATTAAACCACTGTATATCAGTATCCTTTTTGAACCAAGTCATTTGCCGTTTAGCAAACCTTCGTGTGTTTATCTTGATTTTATCAATAGCTTTTTCTAGGCTGCATTTGCCCTCAAAAAACTCGAATAGCTCTCTGTATCCAACTGTTTGAAGAGCATTTAATTTCATTTTTGTTTGAAGATTTTTCACTTCATCTACAAGCCCGTATTCAATCATCTGATCTACTCTTTGATTGATTCGAGCATAAATAATTTCCCGTTCTTCAAAAAGACCAATTTTAATAATATTAAAGGGCCTGATTAATTTAGGTTTTGTTCTGAAAGATGAATACGGCTTACCTGTTAATCGGCAAACTTCAACGGCTCGAATTAATCTTTGTGGATTATCAATATCCATTAGCTTATAGTGAGCAGGATCTCTATTTTTTAGTTCATCTTGTAATATTTTAATACCCTTTTTTTTGTATTCAGAAATTACCTCTTGGCGAACCAATTCATTAGAAGGGATGTCATCAATTCCATTATGCACAGCATTTATGTACAATCCAGAACCACCGGTCATTATGGCTACATTATTAGTAGAATATAGCTGTTCGAGAAGGCTTAAAACATCCTGTTCAAACTTACCAACAGAATAGGGCTCGTCAACAGAGAGAAAGTCTATGAGGTGGTGGGGAATACCTTTCATTTCAATTTCAGTTGGTTTCGCAGTACCAATCGACATTTCTTTATAGAATTGTCTCGAATCAGCCGAAATTATTTCGCAATTAAATTGCTTTGCTATTTTAACCGCAAATTCGGTTTTTCCAATGGCTGTCGGGCCTACTATTGAAATAAGGTGATTCAATTAGATGTCGTCAATGGAAAAAGTGCTGTCTAAACGCACACCTTTTTCTGTTTGTTTTACAGTGCAGCATTGGTTAATGGGATCGTGTTCGAGAAATAAAATGAACTCATTTTCTGTGGCAAGATTTAAGAATTCTATTTTCTCATCTAACGTTAAAAGTGGTCTGGTGTCATAACCCATGACATAGGGGAGAGGAATGTGACCAACACTGGGTAAAAGGTCAGCCATAAAAGCGATGGTTTTTCCTTTGTAATTAATCATTGGAATCATTTGACTTTCTGTATGGCCATCAGCAAAAAAGAAATTAATGCCGGGTATGCCTTCTTCTGTAATTCGGCCGCTTCTGACGACGTGCTTTAATTGACCACTTTCCTCAATGGGTTTAATATTTTCACTTAGAAAAGATGCTTTTTCTCTTTGATTGGGCTCTGTAGCCCATTTCCAATGATGTTTATTACTCCAGAAAGTTGCATTTTTAAATGCAGGTTCTAGCAATGTTTTATCGGCATTCCAGCAGATAGCCCCGCCGCAGTGATCGAAGTGCAAGTGCGTAAGAATTACATCTGTAATATCACTTCTCTCAAAGCCATGTTTTGCTAGAGATTTATCCAATGAATCATCACCAAACAAGTAATAGTGTCTAAAAAATTTATCACTTTGTTTGTTGCCAATGCCGCAATCAATAAGGATAAGTTTTTTGCCATCTTCGATTAGCATACATCGGAGAGCCCAATCACACATATTTTTACTGTCGCTAGGGTTAGTTTTGCTCCAAATGGATTTAGGTACAACACCGAACATAGCACCGCCATCTAATTTAAAATATCCAGTATTTATTGAATAAATCTTCATTGATTTGAACCTAATTTAAAATAGTATTCTTATAGCTACAAAATCAATTTAAATGATTTTGTCAGCCTTAGTCAACCTGAAACCGTAATAATACAGATTATTCGCTAAAAATTGAACATTGTTCTGTGTATAAGGTTAAAAGTGAATTAGCTTGAGACACTATTTGTATCTATATTTTAGCAATATGTTAAAAGTTCACTTTATTGCTATCGGAGGGAGTGCGATGCATAACTTAGCAATAGCACTTCATCACAAAGGTTATTTGGTAACTGGTTCAGATGATGAAATATTTGAACCTTCCAAAGGAAGACTAGCAAAATATGGACTTTTACCTGAAAAGATTGGTTGGAACACAGCAAAAGTTGATATAGAATTAGACGCGGTAATCGTAGGAATGCATGCTAGAGAAGATAATGTAGAATTAAATAAGGCTCAAGATTTAGGTTTGAAAATATTTTCATATCCTGAATTTATTTATGAACAAACCAAGAATAAAAAAAGAGTAGTAATTGGAGGAAGTCACGGTAAGACTTCGATTACGTCAATGATTCTTCACGTATTGCAGTATCACGAATTAGATGCGGATTACCTAGTTGGGGCTCAGTTATCCGGATTTGATTGTATGGTGCGCCTCTCAGATTCTGCTTCTATCGCGATTATAGAGGGAGATGAATATTTGTCGTCCCCAATAGATAGACGTCCAAAATTCCATTTATATCAACCGGATATTGCGCTTCTAAGCGGCATTGCTTGGGATCATATCAATGTGTTCCCAACTTTCTCAAATTATGTTGAACAATTTGATACGTTTATTGATAAAATAACAGTAGATGGGGCATTAATTTATTTTGATGGTGATGAAGAGGCTGTTGGAGTTGCTGAAAGGGCTCGCAAGGAAATTAGAAAATATACATATGGCACTCATGATCATTTTATTGAAGAAGGAGTGACGTGTTTGAAAACAGATGTAGGCGATGTGCGTATTGCTGTTTTTGGAGATCACAATTTGCAGAATTTAAATGGAGCCAAATTAGTGTGTAGAGAATTGGGCCTTTCTGAAGATCAATTTTACGTTGCAATAGCTACATTTCAGGGAGCGTCAAAACGCTTGGAATTGGTTAAGAGAACAAATAATGCAGTGATGTATAAAGATTTTGCGCATTCGCCAAGTAAATTGAAAGCAACAACAAATGCACTGAAACAGCAATATCCAAAAAGGGAATTAATAGCTTGCATGGAACTGCATACTTTTAGTTCATTGAACAAAGAGTTTTTGACCCAATACAATGGTGCGATGATTGCAGCTGACAGGGCATTGGTTTATTTCGACCCTAAAGTTCTAATACATAAAAAGCTGAGTCCATTAAGTAAGGAAGATGTCATGGAGGCTTTTGCAACTGCTAATGTGGAAGTTTATATAGAGTCCGAAACAATCATTGATGAACTTCGAAAACTGAGTTGGAAGGGCAAAAATTTATTAATGATGAGTTCAGGTAATTTCAATGGTGTTAATTTTGGAGAATTGGCAGATGAGTTGATGTGATATTGGGTCCTGAATCTTAAACCGGCTAAAATAATCAAAAGCAATTTTAGCCACTCGAACAAAAATTACTACATTTGCACCCCTTAAGTAAAGTCTAACGGTAAAGGCTATGTTTAATTCCTCTCACAATTACCGATAAGTGAGATACAAATTGAAAGCCATATGGCAGACGAGAAAAAAATCGCTAAAAACGAAGAAGCGAAGTCAGAAAAGGTGCAAGAAGTAGCCGCAGAAGCACCAAGTCAAGTTGCGGAAAAAGAAATTTCAGAAGAAACCCCTAACGAAAAAGAGGCACCAGAATTAGTTGCTGAAGAAGCAGCGGCAGAACCTGTTGCAGAGGAAGAGGCACCAGAAGTAGTTGCTGAAGAAGCAGCGGCAGAACCTGTTGCAGAGGAAGAGGTGCCAGAAGTAGTTGCTGAAGAAGCAGCAACAGAACCTGTTGCAGAAGAAGAGGCACCAGAAGTAGTTGTTGAAGAAGCAGCGGCAGAACCTGTTGCAGAAGAAGAGGCACCAGAAGTAGTTGCTGAAGCAGTAGCAGTAGAACCTGTTGCAGAAGAAGAGGCGACAGCAGTAGTTGCTGAAGCAGTAGCAGCAGAACCTGTTGCAGAGGAAGAGTCTGCAATATTGGCTGAAGCACCAGCAGATGAAAATGTTGCTCCAGAGGATTTTGATTGGGACGCTTTTGAAGCTGGAATTGAAGGATATTCAAAAGAAGACATCGTTAAATACGATGAAATGTACGATGGTACGCTTACCTCAATAACAGAAAAAGAAGTAGTGAGCGGATCTGTTGTTGCAATTACCAAAAAAGAGGTAGTTGTTAATATAGGATACAAGTCTGAAGGTGTAGTGCCGATTAACGAATTCAGATATAATCCTGAACTCAAAATTGGAGACCCTGTTGATCTTTTTATCGAAAAACAAGAAGATAAAACTGGACAGTTAGTTGTCTCTCATAAAAGAGCAAGAACCCACAAGGCCTGGGATAGGGTAAATGAGGTGCTGAAAACAGGCGAAGTAATTACTGGATTTGTAAAATGCAGAACAAAAGGCGGTTTAATTGCTGATGTTTTTGGAATAGAAGCATTTTTACCTGGTTCTCAAATCGACGTGAAGCCAATAAGAGATTACGATTTGTATGTAGGAAAGAACATGGAATTCAAGGTAGTTAAAATAAACCATGAATTTAGAAATGTAGTTGTTTCGCACAAAGCATTGATTGAAGCGGAACTTGAGCAACAAAAGAAACTAATTATAGGAACACTTGAAAAAGGTCAGGTTCTTGAAGGTACAGTTAAAAACATCACTTCATACGGGGTATTTATTGATCTTGGCGGTGTCGATGGACTGGTTCATATTACAGATCTTTCTTGGGGTAGAGTAAACCATCCAGAGGAAATTGTTGAGCTCGACCAAAAATTGAATGTTGTTATTCTGGATTTTGATAATGACAAGAAAAGAATAGCATTGGGCTTAAAACAATTGCAAGAGCATCCTTGGGAAGCACTTCAGACAGAGCTTAAAGTAGGCGATGCTATTAAAGGTAAAGTGGTTGTTATTGCTGATTATGGTGCATTTATTGAGATTGCGCCTGGAGTGGAAGGATTGGTTCACGTTTCTGAAATGAGCTGGTCACAGCATCTAAGAAGTGCACAAGATTTCTTGAAAGTTGGCGATGAAGTAGAAACGCAAGTATTGACTTTAGACAGGGAAGAAAGAAAAATGTCTTTAGGAATTAAGCAACTTATGCCAGACCCTTGGGCTGAAATAGAATCAAAATACCCAATTGAATCTAAGCACAAAGCGAGAGTTAAAAACTTCACAAATTTTGGTGTGTTTGTTGAACTGGAAGAAGGAATTGATGGATTAATTCACATTTCTGATCTTTCTTGGGCCAAAAAAATCAAGCATCCATCAGAGTTTTGTAATGTAGACGACGAATTAGATGTCCTTGTATTAGAGCTCGATAAAGAAGGTCGTAGATTGTCTCTTGGTCATAAACAACTTGAAGAGAATCCATGGGATGTTTTTGAGTCTGTATTTGTTGATGGCTCCGTGCATCAAGGTACAGTTATTAAACTTCAAGACAAGACTGGAATTATATCTCTACCTTATGGTGTTGAAGGATATGCGCCTGCTAAACACATGAAGAAGGAGGACGGTTCAAAAGTTGAGGCAGAAGATGTACTTGATTTTAAAGTGTTGGAGTTCAATAAAGATTCGAAAAAAATCATTGTTTCTCATACATTAACCTACTCTAATGAAGTGGAAAGTGGAGTAAGTAAGAAGAAGAAAGATGGTGGAGGTGCTTCAAAGGCGGTGAAAGATCTAAATTCTAAACAAGAAAAAACAACTCTTGGTGATTTAGATGCATTATCTGCTTTAAAAGAGAAAATGGAAAAAGGTAAATAAACTTTTACTCTTTATATCAAAGCCTCAGTTTTAGCTGGGGCTTTTTTTTGCCTTAATTTTTTAGTGTTGAATTTGGATTTGACGGAATACAACGGAGTAGTTGTATAAAATTTCGCAAAACATTTTGAGGAAGTATTAGAAATCTTCGAAAACACCCAATCCGAAAAGTGCAAAATCATATTTTACGGGGTCATTTGAATCCATTTTTCGTAAAGCGGTATCTAGCTCTAGTACGGCTTTCCAGTCATTTTGTTTTCTATTGAGCAATCCTAAGTGTCTAGCTACTCGTCCAGAATGGACATCTAATGGGCAGGATAGGAGTGAGGGAGAAATAGACCAAATACCTAAATCTACCCCTTGTTGATCTTTCCTGCACATCCACCGTAAAAACATATTCAATCGTTTAGCTGCACTTCCTGTTTCAGGATTAGCAACGTGTTTACTTGTTCTGGTAGAAGCTGGTCTAAGAAACCTTTTTCTAAAATGAATTAATGCATGAAACAAATCCTTATCAAAATCCCGAATCCCTGTCTGAAAAGCATTTTCAAGTGAGTCATATTCTATATAAATCGAACGCAAAGCTTTAATAAAAAAAACAGCATCTTGCCCATTGAAAGTTCTGTGTTTGAAATCTTGAAACCGCCCCAGCTGCTTATCCGATGCCGTCATGGTAAAGTCATGTGGAGAATTCCCCATAATTCGCATCCATTTTTTTGCATTTTTTATTATTGTGGCTCTCTGACCCCATGAAATTGTCGCCGTACAAAACCCTGCTATTGCAATGTCTTCGGAATTGGAAAACTGATGCGGGATCTGAATTGGATCCTTGTCGATAAAGCTAGATTGATTGTATTTCAGCACTTTTTCTTCAAGAAAAAGAGTAAGCTCTTGTTGTTTCATATGGCTTTTGAATTATAGACTTATTTAACTATAATTCCGTCCTTCATTTTAATGGTTCTATCGGCTAGATGTGCAAATTCTTCATTGTGTGTTACAATAACAAAAGTTTGTTGGAAATCGTTTCTTAGGACTTTAAACAAATCATAAAGGTCTCTTGCATTTTGTGAGTCTAAATTACCCGAAGGCTCGTCGGCAAGAATTAAATCAGGATCATTAATTAGCGCTCGTGCAACAGCAACCCGCTGTTGTTCTCCACCCGATAGTTCTGAAGGTTTATGATGCAATCTATCGTTTAACCCAAGGTGTTGTAATAGTGAAGTAGCTTTTTCTTGAACTTGTTTCTTTTGTCTTTTACCAATAAAACCAGGCATACATACATTTTCCAGCGCGGTAAATTCGGGTAAAAGATTATGAAACTGGAAAACAAAACCAATGTGCTGATTCCTGAATTTAGCTAATTCTTTTTTTCCCATCAAAGCAATATCCGTGTCGTTGAAAATAATCTCGCCAGAATCCGGTTTGTCCAAGGTTCCTAATATCTGTAGAAAAGTTGTTTTACCAGCTCCCGAAGCGCCAACAATTGCTAAAATTTCTCCTTTGTTAACTCGAAAATTAACGCCCTTTAAAACGGCCAAAGGTCCAAATGACTTAAAAATATTTCTAGTTTCAATCATGTGCATTAAATATAGTTAATCAAAGCGCTTAAACCATTCTGCAACTGCAGGAAAATGATCGGAAGGAGCTTTTGGATGAGTGAGCATATCAATATGGCCATAGTTCGCCAGATTTCCATTTCTTTTTCCGATTAACAAGGTTTGTGTATTTTTATTTGCACCCGTTTCATCAATGAGTTGTTGAACATCTGAAGGGTTACCTAATACACGATCTTTAATTCCGTTAATGTAAAGAGTAGGTGGCAAATTAAGTCCACGGATTGATTCTTTATAATTAAAGCCATCAATAGAATCAATCCAATCGTTACTTTTTAGCCAAATATCTGTTTGTAAATAAAAATTTTTAGGTTCATTTTCTGCTCCTAATTTCCAATCCTTTGCTGGAAAGTACCCTTTCTTACTGATAGCGAATCGACCTAGCCAGCTCCACCCTAAATCAATCAATAATTTTTTTTGTAATGTCTTTATGTAGATTTTTCGTTTTGTTCCAAAAAATACCATAGAACAAACTCTTTTATCATTAAATCGTGCTAAATAGCCCAATAGTAAAACACCTCCCCAGCTGTGTGCTCCAAAATGAATTTTAGAGAAAGGTCTAATGTTTTTTATTTTCTCCAGGTATCTTGGAATATCAACAGTGATTTGTTCGAATTGCGAATGGTTGTGTTTTGAAGATACTTTTGGCATACTTTCACCTTTCCCTCTCATATCTGGAACATAGACGTCGAAGCCCAACTGACTCAAGTAGGGTGCTAAGCCTTTTCCTCCTTTGGTATAGAATATTTTGCCGTTTTCAATAGATCCGTGTAACAGCAGCACAGGAACATCATTGTTACTTTTATAAAATCGATGCAAGGCAACTTGGTCTGCATCTATTGTTATGTGGTGTTTTTCATAGCTCATATTTCTTCAAATATCAAGGACATAAACATAACTGAAATAATTTTGAATTTGATTTATTAAAATTACTTTTGAACAAACTAAATCGGAATAAATGAATTTACACGAGTACCAAGGTAAATCTATACTTGCAAGTTATGGAGTTGCGATTCAAAGAGGAGAAGTTGCCGCTTCAGCGGAAGAGGCAATCACCGTTGCAAAAAAGTTGAATAAAGAAACAGGAACAGATTGGTTCATTGTTAAAGCGCAAATTCATGCTGGAGGTAGAGGAAAAGGTACTGTCAAAGAATCAGGCTCTAGCGGTGTTGTTATTGCAAAAGGGTTGGATGAAGTTTCTGAAAAAGTGAATGGAATTGTCGGAGGACACTTAGTTACAGCTCAAACGTCAAAAAGTGGCAAACTGGTACGAAAAGTCCTAATTGCAGAAGATGTGTATTATCCAGGAGATGAGGAGCCTGAAGAATATTACATGTCTGTTTTACTTAATAGGGAAACAAGTAAGAATATAATTATGTACTCTCCAGAGGGAGGAATGAACATTGAAGAAGTAGCAGAAAAAACACCAGAGCTTATATTTAAGGAAGAAATAGACCCTAAAGTCGGTATACAGGGATTTCAATGTAGAAAAGTTGCATTTAATTTGGGGCTTTCTGGAAAAGCAATGAAAGAAATGGCAAAGTTCGTAAAAGCTTTGTATAATGCCTACGAAGGTTGTGACGCTTCAATGTTTGAAATTAACCCGGTGCTTAAGACCTCTGATTCTCGAATTATTGCTGTGGATTCAAAAGTCAGCTTAGATGGCAATGCTTTATACAGGCATCCTGATTATGCTGCTTTAAGAGACACGTCAGAAGAGGATCCCATTGACGTAGAAGCGGGTGAAGCAGGGCTTAATTACGTAAATCTAGATGGTAACGTAGGTTGCATGGTGAACGGAGCTGGGTTAGCAATGGCAACAATGGACATTATAAAGCTTTCGGGAGGTAATCCGGCAAATTTCTTAGATGTAGGTGGAACGGCGGACGCCGAAAGAGTTGAAACAGCTTTTAAAATAATTTTGAGAGACCCAAATGTAAAGGCAATACTTGTTAATATTTTTGGTGGTATCGTTCGGTGTGATCGTGTAGCGAATGGCGTAGTTCAAGCGTATAAAAACATTGGAAATATACCCGTACCAATCATTGTAAGGTTGCAAGGAACGAATGCCGTTGAAGCGAAGGAAATAATAGATAAGTCAGGCCTTAATGTACATTCAGCAATCACACTTCAGGAGGCAGCAGATTGCGTCAAAGCGGTCGTTGCGAATAATTGATGACTGTCGAGATTATTCAGATTGGTCTATGGCTTTCGTGTAAAATCAATTGAGAGTGAATTGACGCAATACCTCATTCCCGTTGAAGTTGGACCATCGTTAAAAATATGCCCTAAGTGCGAGCCGCATTTTGCACATAAGATTTCTGTTCTTGCCATTCCAAGTGTATAGTCTTTTTCATGCTTTACTTTGTTTCCGGTAACTTCATTATCAAAACTAGGCCAGCCACAACCACTTTCAAACTTGTTTTCACTATTAAACAACTCTTCGCCGCACCCTTTGCAGCAATAATTTCCGGATTCGAAGTGTGCATTATATTTTCCAGAAAATGGCCTTTCCGTGCCTTTTTTTCTCAAAACATGGAATTCATCATTGGTTAATTGAGCTTTCCATTCCTTATCGGTTTTACGAATAATAAATTTCTTTTCCTTCATATGACAACGAAGTTTATCTTTAAAACGTTATAAAGGTATTGCAAATAAATATATTGTGAGTAAAAACAGAATTCAAAGATGGTATCGGAATGTTTTAACTCAAAATGAGTCTACATCAACATTTCTAATTGCGGTAATTACAGCAATATTGTCATTACCAGTATTCATATTGGTATATGCTTATGTGCCTGAGATTTCTCTTCCGTTCGGAGAGGAAACCAGAGTAGATCATGTTATAACTTTTGTATTTGTATTCGCAACTGTTTATTTGTTGGTTAAAAAGCTCCGTTTAATTGTTTATGGTTTAGCCATCATCGGGTTGCTGGTTTTAACTTATACTAATTTCAGTGGCACCTATGGATTGAAGGATTTGTATCATGATTATTCAACCATGCTCTATAGTATTCAAGCAAAACACGAAAAAACCAGCTTTGAAGTTTGGCAGGACGTTCAATTTAGAAACGCTCAAGGTATTTTAGATGCTGTAGATTATAAAAATGAAAGAGTACGGAATTTAGGAGCGAATTATGCTATTTCTAATTTTCAGGATTATCAATACTTGCACCGTCATAGAAAAATGCTACAATATTTTAGTATTTTCAAAGAAGTCAGAGCGAGATGGAACTACGTATTTGATCCTTTTGGAGAAGATTACTTTTCACTGGTAAGTGAGACTATTGACCAATTAAATTATGATGATCAGTTTAAAGGCGATTGTGATGATTACTCTATTTTAATTGGAGGGCTAATTAAATCAATTGGTGGCGAAGTTAGACTTGTTAGAACGAAAGTAGCCATGAAGGACTCGTCTATCGTTGGGCACTTATATCCTGAAGTTAAAATTGGCGATTCGAAATCTTTGGAAGCGGCTATATATATAATTAAAGCAGAATTATTTCATAAAGAGTCAAAAGACAATGCAGTACACTATTTTAAAGATGACGATGGGTACATTTGGTTAAATTTTGATTACAATGCAAATTATCCTGGTGGACGCTATCAAAGTTTAGTAAGAGAAAGTGTGTTAGTTTTATAAAACAGAAATTGAAATACACAATACCAGACTATAAATAAG
>Ga0315322_10002129_pt1 | contig 15289 bp, 9 predicted proteins | sample M110021515metaG_FD_203461 | JGI IMG/M metagenome (GOLD analysis project Ga0315322, IMG submission 203461) | Ammonia-oxidizing marine archaeal communities from Monterey Bay, California, United States - M1 100m 21515 | ecosystem: Environmental > Aquatic > Marine > Intertidal zone | place: USA...
AAGTTTTGCTTTTTTTCATTGGTGCAAGTGAGGTGTTCGGGATTGGCATTTTCGGGATTTGCAAAGGTTCGATATGTAGCGTGCGTTCGTTGCCCGGTTGCCAAGCTTGGCTGGGGGTGCGATGGCCTGCCCTGAATGAACTGAGCAGACGCGGTCAATTTCGTGGAACGTGATGGATGTCAGCAGTTTAAGGTGTGGGCTTGCATGTTCGGTCAAGCCAGTCAAAGAACACGCGTCCCCAGACCACGCCGTTTTGTGGTGAGAGTACCCAGTGGCCTTCTTCGGGGAAGTACAGGAATCGGCTGGGAATTCCCTGTACCTGTGCTGCAGTGAATGCTTCCATGCCTTGAGTCACCGGAACACGGAAGTCCTTTTCACCGTGGATCACCAGTAACGGAGTTTTCCATTTACCCACAAACTTATGCGGGGAAAATTTGGCGTAGGCATTCCCTGCTGCTTCGCTTGCCCAGTAGGGACCGCCAAGATCCCAGTTGACGAAGAACAGTTCTTCCGTCGATCCGTACATGGATTCAAGGTTAAAGACACCACAATGAGCGACCATGGAACAGAATCGGCTGGCGTCATTTCCCATCAACCAATACACCGTATAGCCACCAAAACTGGCGCCGATGGCTGCGACTCGACTGCGATCGATCGACGGGTTGGCAATCATGGCGTCGGTCGATGCCAAAATGTCTTGCATCGCTTGCCCGCCCCAGTCGCCGCTGATGTCATCATTCCATTTCCGCCCGAAGCCTGGCATACCGCGGCGATTGACTGCCAAGACGACGTAGCCGTGGGATGCCATCATGTGGAAGTTCCACCGGTACGAAAACCACTGGCCAATTTGACCTTGAGGCCCGCCTTGGCAGTACGTCAGCATGGGCCATTTTTTGCCGTCTTTGGGGTCATAGCCCGGAGGTAAAATGACCCAGTTGTGGATTTGCTCTCCATCAGTCGCGGTGAAGTATCGTTCTTCGATCGTTGGCAGTTCCAATGTCTTGTACATTTCACCGTTGACATCGGTGATAGTGGTCAATTGCTTATTGCTGGGATCCAGTAACGCCAGCTCGGTGGGACGCAGCATGCTTTGTTGACGAAGCAGTTAGCGATTGCTACCCGGGACGCACGCGACAATTGAAAAGTTGAATCGACCTTCGGAGACCTGCTGAAGAGCATGGTTGTCGATCTCTATTTTGAATACCTGAGTCGTTCCACGTGTTTCACTATGGAAGTACAGACTCTTGCTGTCTTCGCTCCAGGTCGCATGATGCGTGGTTTGGTTCAGGCCTTCGGTGACTTCTTCTAGTTTGCCGCTGCTGCGGTTGTAGAGCATGATGCGATTGCGATCTGATTCAAAACCGGCTCGCTCCATCGAATGAAATGCGATGGTGGTTCCATCGGGTGAATAGGTCGGGTCCATGTCATAGCCTGGCATGCCCGGAGTGATGTTCTTTAATGCACCGCCTTGGGTACTGATCAGATAGATTCCACTGTCAGTGCTTTCAGCTGGGTTGTTGACGAGTTTCAGAGTCAACGCCATTTCCTTCCCGTCATTGGAAAAGGTGAACTGTTCCGATCCGCCGAAGGGTGGCAAAGGGCAGTCGGCCCGTAGCGTTGCCATCAGGTCGAGCGGTTCGGAAGCTTTTCCTTTGTCATCGATGCTGACGACGTGCACATGGCTGTACGCATAATCGTGCCATTGATTCCAATGCCGATACATCAAGGAGTCGATGATCCGGGCATCCGCCTTGGGCAGGTCTTCGTAGATCTCAGTGACTTCCTGATCGATCTTTACATCGACGGTGAATGCAATGGCATCACCCGAGGGTGATGTGATCAAGTTGCCGATTCCATCTTCGACATTGGTCAGTTGTTCTGCTTCGCCGGTTGCGGGGTCAAGCATCCACGCTTGGGGTTCGCCGGGCTCGTCTGTACTATCTTCTTTTGTGTTCTTTTTGTCACTCTTGGGTGCCGGTTTTCCCGGAGCAATATAGACCAGTTTGCTTCCCGTTGAATGGGCCAGCCAATTCAGGCTGCCCAAGCCTTTGATGTCCTTGAGCAGTGCCTCTGATTTCTCGTTCAGGAGTGGTGACTCAAATGCTGCTGCCTTGACATCGCTGTCGAGTGTTGCGGGCAGTGATTGCACCATCAAGCTGCTGGTCCCACTGTTTTCGGCGAGGTCGTACTGCTTCACCAAGTAAGCGATTTGTTTTCCATCGGGGGAAACAGCAGCGTCACCAATGCGGACAAGGTCCCAGAGTGTTTCAGGGGTCAGACGATCTGCGGATGCAGGTTTCGCTAATACAAACAGAACAAGACAGATCAGAATCGTACCGGTTAGACGCATGTTGATTTCTCGGAGCATGGTGCGTGTCAGCGTTGATCGCGTCGCGTCACGGGCGCCGGATCAGTCCCCGAATTGTAGCGAAGTCGGCAGAAGATGCACGTCAGGTGGGTGGGTGAATGACCGGCTTTGGCACCAAAATCCTAAGCCTTTCTATCGCACAGGACGGCTGGAGCGGCGTATTCATTTCGTCCGAAAGATATCACTCTGGACAAGAGCGAGTAGCAGGTCGCGAAATCGGTACTGATTCTCGGCCTGGCTACGGACAATGTCGGCGATGATTTTACGCTCGCGGTAGTTCATTTCACGCCCGGTAGCGTAGGTCAGTAGCTTTTCACAGATGCAGCGTACGAAAGGCTCTGGATTGTTTTTTAACCAACGCTTCAGGTCTTGAATGTCTTTTAGTGCTTCGCCGTCGGGTAACGTGCCTGTTGAATCGATCTCTGGGCCATCTTGGGTAGTCGTTTCTCCGTTTTTCTCTTCGTACCGTGGATAGTGATCACGCCATCGTCCGATCGGGTCGAAATTCTCGAGGACAAATCCAAGCGGGTCGATGAATTTGTGACATGCCGCGCAGCTTTCCGATGCCATGTGCGCTGCCAGACTCTCCTTGGGACTGTTTGTGCCACGGGTGTCAGGCGTGAGTGCGGGAACTGCATTGGGCGGTTCGGGGGGGGGGCTGCCCAAAATGTTTTCCAGTACCCATACGCCTCGGAGGACGGGTTGCGTGTCGACGCCATTAGCTGTCGCCATCAAGACTGCCGGCATGGTCAGCAATCCACCGCGTTTTGCATCTCGTTCGATAGTGATTTGTTGCATGCCCTTGGGGATTTTTCTGGCTTTCTTGTTCCCTGCAGGTTTGTATTGCTGAAGCCCGTAAAATTCCCAGCCCAGATGCTCGTCGGTGAAGATGAAATCTGGTGTGACCAAATCATGTACCGGCAGATTGTTGTCGAGCACGTGTTGGAATGTTCGTTGGACTTCTAGCTTCATGGATGCTCTGTGCGTTGGCTTGAAGTTTTGTATCAAGCGAACATCTGGCATCAAGTGATTCAATGTGTCCAATCCCAACCACTGAGTCGTGAAATCTGCAGCCAACGTCGGTGATGAACAGAGTCTCTTTGCTTGAGAGAGTAGCGTCTTGGTGTTTCCCAATCTCGCTTCGTTTGCGACCTTTTGAAGTTTCTCGTCGGGTGGCATCGACTTCAGGAAATACGAGAGCCGACTTGCCAGTTCGTTGTCCGTAAGTTCTCCATCGCCAATGTTTCGGTACAGAAATGCGGGGGAAAGAAGTGCAGAGCGAACGGCAAGGTGCAAGCCTCGATCGATAGATTCTGTTCGCTGCTGTTCGGCTTGAATCAGATTGGCGTAGGCGGTGATTTCACTTTCATCAGCGGACCGCCTGAATGTTTTGCCGAGAAATTGTTGAAGAAATGATTCGATTTCTGAGCGTGAACTTGTTTCTGAAAGTCCGGCAGTGAGTTCTTTGCGTCGCTTGAGCCGAAGTAACTCGTCTTTGCTCGGGTACACTTCGGTCGGGCCAACGATCTTCAAACGGTGGATGGCCAAGTACGGGCCCTGCTCAAAAAAACGATAGACCAGAGTTTCTCCCGACTTGACCGAGTTTTTGGCCATCGTTGTTGCCACCGCATCACGCTTGGATTTTTCGTTGATGAACGGAGCTGCATTGAGATGAGGGTCGTTTAGCTTTTCCACTACGCGAGCCCAGCCACTTCCGCCTCTTGCCGGATCGCCGACCCCATGCCAAGCAGCAGCGAGTCGGGGTTGGTCATCGAATAGTTCGATCAGCAGTTTTTTGTAGGCAGGCCTGTTTTCATAATCAAGGGCACCATTCGCGAAACGCAGAGTTACGGTTTCGCCTTTCTCCAGTCGTGCTTCGACTGACATCGTGCGAGGATCTGTCTTGTCGAGATTTAGCTTGTGGAGTACTCGGGAATTTGATTTGACATTTGTCATTGCACTCACTTCAAGTTCCGCAGGAAGCGAAGCATTGGGTGAAGCGGCAGCTGTGATTTCGAGCAGGTATTTTCCTGTCGCAGGAGCGATGAATCGTGAGGGCCATGTTGCGTTTCGGCGCAGATTTGGTCCTGAAGAGGCAAGTCGCATTGTTCCATCAATCAGGCATGCTGAGGAGTAACTGATGGTCAGATCATTGGGCAACGCGATGACTTCGCGTTGGTCAGGTGCGGGAGGTGGTGGCAGAAAGAAGGAATCTGCGATTGCGGCCGCGGTGTCCGCTATCGCTTCTAAGTGCGAGCCCGCAATCATTAAATTCTCGCCTTGGTTGTCAAAGCCGTGAGCCGAACTGTCTGGCGGGAAATTGTTGGGTAATTGAAAGTTTGGCAGGTCAAAGATGGCAGCGATTGTGTTCCGGTACTCCCGCGATGAAAGGCGGCGAAGCGGGGTGCCACCGATTGGGCTGTTTTCCACAAGTTGGGTGTCAAGCCATGACAGAATGCCTGCACGCTCTTTCTCGCTGGGTTGTTCTGAATCCGTTGGTGGCATGATCTGCCTGTCGATCAGGTTTTGAACCAACTCCCATTGCTCGCGTGATTCCGGCTTCGTCCAGTCAATCGAATTATCAGACAGAATGACATCGTTCTCGGCGTTGCCGCGTTCATGGCAATCGGTGCAATATCGAGACAGGAATTGTTGCTGAGGCGATGTGATGGCAGTTGACGCTGCAGGCACCTGAGCATGAGTTGAGGTGGTGAAGGTGAGTGTAGTCATCAACACCAGTGTGATCAGCTCGATTGCCGAGAAGAGCGGCAAGGGTAGCGAGGGTGAGTGATTACGCAATGTTTCAGGCCCACTGGTCAATTCCGCGCGTGGCGTTCGAGAATGAATCGGTTTCAAGACCCAGCTGCCGAAGGATGCTGATGAAGACATCCCCAAGCAGATGGGATTTACCGGCGTTGTTGATGTGCTTGCCATGTTGGAATCCACCGCCAGCAACCAACGTTGGCAAATCACGATTGGAGTGGCGGCTTGCGTCTCCCATGCCAGTGCCAAACATCACAATCGTCGTATCAAGTAGTGGACGACCCTCAGCATCCGTTTTTTCCTTGAGTTGATCTAGGAAGCGATTCAGGCAACGCATGTGTTCCGTTTCTACACGGATCAAGTCACGGATCATGTCAGGGTCATTCCCGTGATGGGATAAAGCGTGGTAACCAGCACGCATCGTCTTGCCGTCTAGCGTGAATACTTGCCCCAGTCCGGCGATGAACAATGTTGCTACACGGGTCGAGTCTGTTTGCAAAGCCAAGGCCATCAGGTCCAACATGATCTGTTCGCACTCCAACATCAGCGTGGGAGCAATTGGATCATAGGTTGGCAGGTCGTAATCTACTTGAACATCACTTGTTGCCAGATGGTTCAGTTGCCTCGACATGCGATCCTCGAGGTCTCGCAAAGAGGTGAAGTACTCAGAGAGTTTCTGGCGATCCGCGTGGCTGACCCGTTGCTGTAAGCGTTTCGCGTCTTCAGTGACGAGATCCAAGGCGCTTTTTCCGCTTCGCAGCAGGTACTCACTTCGGGCACGGCTATCCGCGCTCGCAAACAACTTGTGGTACAGCACGCTGGGCCGATTGAGCATTGGAAGTGGAACACCAGTATCGGTGAAGATCATTCGTTGAGGTGGAATGTCACCTGCACAAAGCTGGATCGAATCAAAACGTGTGTTCACGCCAATCTTTTTGGCGGCCATTTGATCGAGGCTGACATCACCGATCGTCTTGCCACAAAGAAAATTGTCCCAGTTCTTGTGCCCGTTCGCAGCTTCATGGTCGAAGCCCGAGAAGACGGTAAAGTTGTCGCGGTTGGATGCGAGGTTTGCCAGCAGAGGTGACGGAGCATAGTCGGCACCAGTTTGCTTGGGATAAAAAGCGGGGCGGTGCAGTCCGAGGACTGACCCGATGCAGACAAGACGCTTGGCTGCTGCGGGCGGTTCAGTCGGGCTTGGCTCTTCCGCTGCTAACGTCTGAGCAGACTCCAAGCAGGGAAGGGCGAATGTCAGGCCCGCGCCCTTGAGTAGGTTCCGGCGACCGTAGGGTACATGGCCACGCTTGGTCCGCGGTTTTGACAGCGGTGTGGGGGGGGAGTTTTCAGATATCAAAAAACTGTCAGTGTTGGCGGGAAAACGCGGGGAGGGACGTAATTATAGACCACCAACGCACGCTTTGACAGCCAAAATGCCAGCGGGCGAACGTGTGGGGTAGTGAAGTGTGGCCCATCTCCTCAGACACCAGTTAGCCCAAAAGTTGACGGATTTCAGACACGAGTATGGATTCGTCCGGAAACTCACCCGTGGCAAGTTTCGAGTACTTCAATTCACCATCAATGGTGAGTTCAAAGCATCCGCCGCTGGACGGTTCCAAATCAAAGGATGTGATGTTCTGCTTGAATTCAGTAAGTACTTTGGTCGTCAAACTGACGGCTTGGGATTCGTAGTTTCAGGCCGAGCAGTAGCGTAAGTGTAATTTCATGAGGGAAATACTTATTGGGAAATAGAGATAGAAGGCGGTTGCCCGACGGATCCTCAACGTTACTCGGAGCAAAAGAAATTGAGTCACTGCGTGCATCCGCCTGCGACGCCGAGTTCCAATATTAACGCATTTTTTCAATTTCGGGATGGTGGAAGGTTATTTGGGATAAATTTCTCTGCTGGCTTACTCATTGCTTGAAAATCTGATCTGTCATGGTGGATTCCTATTCGCCTGTTGCGTTAAAACTGGGAGGCAGGCTCGCGTTATCGAGATTAACAACACCACGTAGGGTTTTACTGATGCAAGGCAAGCGATTGACGGTTCTTCTGTTGTCCGCAGTTCTGGTCACTTTGGGCATGAGCATGGAATCAGTGGCTCAGCCTCCCGGGCAAGCACCGGGTGGAGGCGAATTGGGGCCACCGCAGGATGGCGGTCGCGGTGGCTTCGGCGGTCGCGGTGGATTTGGCGAGCGCGGTGGATTTGGTGGCCGCGGCGGTTTTGGTGGTCGCGGTGGCTTTGGTGGTCGCAGTCGAGGGGGTGGACCGGGTGGCCCTGGCGGACCCAATGCAAAAGATCAGCGTCTGGTTGAAAAGTTTGACGCCGATGGTGATGGTCGGTTGAATACACCAGAGCGGGCGAAAGCGAGGAAGTCACTTGATGCGAACAACGCTGGTGGTGGACGCGGCGGACCGGGTGGACGCGGCGGACCGGGTGGACGCGGCAGAATGATGGCCGAGGGCAAACCCGGGCCGAAGGTTGAGCCCGGTGAGGTAGCTCAGTATTCCGACCAGCCTCTTTATGATCCTTCCGTTTTACGTACCTTGTTTTTGACATTTGAAAACGATGACTGGGAGCAGGAGCTAGCTGCTTTTAAACCAACGGATGTCGAAGTTCCAGCAAAGTTGATCGTGGACGGTCAGCAATACAAGGAAGTCGGTGTCAGCTTTCGCGGCGCGTCATCCTTTTTCAGTATCCCCGAAGGGCTCAAACGATCTCTCAATATTTCAATTGACTATTTGGATTCCAGTCAAAGACTTCATGGGTTCAAAACGCTGAATCTATTGAACTGCAACGGCGATGCATCACTCATGAGCACTGTGTTGTACTCTTCCATTGCAGGTTCAAAGATTCCTACGCCACGAGCGAACTTCGTGAACGTGGTGATCAATGGTGAAAGCTGGGGAGTGTATTGCAACGTCGAGCAATTCAATAGCGATTTCGTCAAAGCAAATTACGGAACAAAGCAAGGTGCACGCTGGAAAGTGCATGGCAGTCCAAGAGGCGATGGGGGGCTCAGGTATCTTGGTGAAGAAATCGAGCCCTATCGTGAACGTTTTGAGATCAAGTCTAAAGATGATGACCAGTCTTGGCGTGACCTGATCGCGCTCTGCAAATTACTCAATGAGACCCCTGCAGATGAGCTAGAGGAAAAACTGAACGGTGTGCTTGATATTGATGGTGCACTGTGGTTTCTTGCCGCCGATATCGCATTGATCAATAGCGACGGTTACTGGACCCGAGCTAGTGATTACAACATTTACAAAGATCCCTCCGGCGTGTTTCATATTCTGCCACACGATATGAATGAGTCGTTCAGGCCAACCCGCGGTGGTCGGGGTCCTGGTGGCCCAGGCCCTGGTGGCCCAGGCCCTGGTGGCCCAGGCCCTGGTGGCCCAGGCCCTGAGTTTGGTCCCGGTTTCGGTCCTGATGGTCCACGTTTTGGGCCTCCGCAAAATTTTGGTGGCCCTGGCTCTCCCAGACCTGATCAGGGTGGACGTGGCATTGCACCCGATCAACGCGGTCCGGGGGGATTTCAACCACGGGATGGGCGGCAGCAGCCCAATGGTCAACCAGAGAGAGAGCGATTGAATCGCGGGCAACGTGGTGATTTTCCAAACCCAGGCGGGCAGAGGCAGGGGCCCATGCGTGACGCCCAGCAACGCGGTCCCGGTCAAGGTGGTCCCGGTCAAGGTGGTCCAGGTCAAGGTGGTCCCGGTCAAGGTGGTCCAGGTCAAGGTGGTCCAGGTCAAGGTGGTCCAGGTCAAGGCGGTCCAGGTCAAGGCGGTCCAGGTCAAGGCGGTCCAAATTTTGGAGGGTCTAGCGACGGTGGCTACACACTCGATCCGCTCATGGGGCTTGAGGATGCTGGTAAGCCATTGCGAAGTAAGTTGCTCGCGAATCCTAAGCTGCGTCAACGGTACCTCCAGTACGTCCGGCAAATTGCAGAGTCCTTGGAGTGGAGTGTACTGGGGGCGCAAGTTGCGCAGGCAAAGAACTTGATCGAGGAGTCCGTTAAACAAGACACTCGTAAATTGATGTCGACGCAAGCGTTTTTTGAAGCGACAGCAGACAAGGCTGGTGAACCAAATGCGACGCCCATGCTTCGCACCTTTGCCGATGAACGCGCGAAGTATCTGCTTAACCATGATGAAATCAAGCGGTTACCAACTGAGCCAGTCGTGGTAGCAGCAAGTTCCTCGCCATTCCGAGCGATCGTTCCAGTGGACAAGCTTTCGCGTCAAGAATCGACAGTCACGATCAGTGAGGTGATGTCATCAAATGTGAGTGCCAGCAAGAATTCGAAGGGAGAATTCGAAGATTGGATCGAACTGCACAATCGTGGAACAGAGGCAGTCAATCTGGGAGGCATGTATTTAACGGATGACTTGGGGCACGCCAGGAAATGGAAATGTCCTGACGATGTAACGATCGCGCCCGGTGGATACTTGTTGATTTGGGCTGATGGAAACAACAACAGTGATGATGGCTTGCACACCAGTTTCAAGCTTTCGAAAGAGGGTGAGACGCTGGCGTTGGTGTCCGAGCAAGGAGTGGTTGCGATTCTGGCGTTTCCTGCTTTGTCAGATGATCAGTCGTATGGACTCGTCGATGGTGAACTGCAAATTCTGAAGCCAAGTCCCGCTCAACCGAATGAGCGTTGATGAGGCGGTTTTTGCTGATGTTGGCTAAGCCCGATCTCGTCAATTATCCGATGGGGTTGGGTGTGACGTCAGATGTGATTCAGACGAGATAGCGTGTGTTCCTTTGCCCCCCGGCTGCTTTGATGGGGATTTTGGCTGCTTTCATGGACGCCCTAACCACGACTTTTTCAGTTGCCCTACTCCCTCGGTCCTGGTGCTTCGAAAAGGCACGGCTTTTGGGCTATAGTCTTGTCCTCACTTTCTCTTGGAGCCGAGGCGTATGAAACCATTGATACCAGTGCTGGCACTATTTGTCGGGGGGCTTTGTCTCTCGGTGCCTGTCTCCGCAGATTATCCACTGACGGCTGACTCGAAGCCCCAATCAGGGGTTCCCATAGGTACCGTCACTCAGCATCGTTGGGAGCAGAGTCAAGTTTATCCGGGCACGGTTCGCGATTACTGGATCTATGTCCCAGCACAGTATGACGCATCCAAGCCTGCCTGCCTGATGGTCTTTCAGGATGGACGTGGGTATGTCAACGAGAAAGGTCACAGTCGAGTACCTATCGTCTTTGACAACCTCATCCACAAAAATGAGATGCCCGTTACCATTGGCGTTTTTGTAAATCCGGGAACGATTCCGGCAGTGCGGCCGGGAGCCAAGTCCCGCAGCAACCGTAGTTTTGAATACGACACATTGGGTAGTCGCTACGCGACTTTTCTCATCGATGAATTTCTTCCCGCGGTAACGAAAGATTTTAATCTTGCTGACGATGCACAGGCTCGAGGGGTTGTTGGAATCAGTTCGGGTGGCATCTGTGCTTTTACAGCTGCTTGGGAACGACCTGACTACTTCAGCAAAGTAATCAGCTACATCGGCAGCTTTACGAATATTCGCGGAGGGCATGTTTATCCCGCGTTGATTCGTAAAACAGAGCCCAAGCCGATTCGGGTTTTCTTGCAGGAAGGTGAGAATGACCTCGATAATTTACATGGTCATTGGCCGTTAGCGAATCGACAGATGGCTGCCGCTCTCAACTTTGCAAAGTACGACTACCGTTTTGAAATGGGCGATGGCAAGCATAGTGGTCAGCATGGCGGCGCTTTGTTGCCGGAAATGCTGCGTTGGTTATGGCGTGATTACCCGGGCATGAATCAAGGAACCGAGAAATGAGTTGTGCAAGACATTGGATGCCCGTGTGGTTGGTCGCAAGTTTACTCGCGATGTTACAGCCCCTTGCAGCGCAGGATATGCCGTTGACCCAGGTTTTGATTGACGGTGAAGGTTGGCAGTCGGTTTCAAAGGGGCATCAGTTTACTGATGGTTTAACGACGGATGCCGAGGGTAATTTGTACTTTGCCGATGTGGCAGCAGGGACAACCATCAATCGCATTGGGCATGACGGCAAGCTGTCCGTTGTCGCAAAAGACGCACCGCGGATCAGCGGGATGCACTTTGGGCCAGATGGCAGGATTTATGCCTGTCAGGGGGGAAGTTTTGGAAGAATCGTGGCTTTTGATCTGCAGTCGGGCAAGATGGAAGTCATCGCAGAAAACGTCAAACCGAATGATCTGGTCGTGACTGCGGATGGGCATGTTTTCTTTACCGAAACAGGCAAAATGCAGGTCTCACACATTCCACCAGGTGGGCAGGTTCAAGCTGCGGATGTGGCGAGTAAAACCGACGGCGCACAACGCCCCAATGGAATTGCGCTGACGCCCCATCAGGGGACTTTGGCGGTGTCAGATTATGGTGGCCGATACACTTGGGTATGGCGGCTGGAGAAAGATGGCAGCCTGTCGTTAAGGCAGCCTTACATCACGCTGCGTACACCGACGCCGGACCTGCCCAGCAAGGGTGACGGCATGACCACCGATGCGGTGGGACGGTACTATGTTACCTCGGCTGTCGGGCTGCAGATGTTTGATCCAACGGGACGCATGGGAGGAGTCATTGCTGCTCCCACTGATAAGCCCATTGTGAGTGTTACTTTCGCTGGTCCCGGGCATCAGTACCTTTACGTGGCTGCCGGAGATGAAATCTATCGGCGAAAGACGAAAAGCTCTGGCATTGAAGCAGTTCACTCAAAGCAGAAGTAATGCGTCTGCCGTGTTCGTGAAACGCAGTCGCAAGCGACTGCGTTGAAAACTGTTCAACGTTGACAGACCTTATTGGCCAGCTTGCTTCTTTTTGATGTAGGCCAGTACTCGTTCTTCGTAAGCTGGCGTTCGAAGACCCACCGTCTTGGCCTCCTTGCGAGCTGTTGCAACGTCCACCTTGTCATTCAATACGCGGTGGGCAAGCCAAAGTGCGCCCACGCGATTAGCGGAAGCACAGTGAAGCATGACGGGCGTGCGTTTGGGATCACCCATGATGGCAACCGTTTTTTCAATGATCGCAGGAGTCAGCGAATCGGGCGCACGGAATCCGAGTTGATAAAAATTCATATCCAGCTTGCTCAATGCTGCGGCTTCATCCCAGTCAATTTCGTTTTTTTCACGAAGAGTGATTACCGTTTTGATGCCACGCTTCTTGGCCTCAGCGAACTCTGTTGCTGTGGGTTGACCACACAGCATGGTCTTGCCAAACGAGTGAACATTACGTGTGGCCCCCAGTTCTGACTTTGCCAAGGTTGGCGGTTTTTCAGCGGCTTGTGAGGTCATGGCTGGCAATGGCAGGAAAAGTAAGGTTGCACAAACAGCATGAAGTCGGCTCGAAAGCATTGAAAGGTCCATAAGTAAAGACACGGCGGGCGGGAAGCAACAACACCTCGATTTTAACAAGTAGCCCGCGGGACTGGAATTGCGTCAGAGCAAATGCCAAGAGTCGATGCTTGCCGTGAAGACTGCTGTTCATGGACTCGAGGGGAGTGAGACGAACTGAATCTGCATCGGTTAAACTCTGGAGGCCACCCAAGGCGAACTGTTGTGATTTCGGGGTTTTTGGCGATTTCTGGGGACCGCTTTGACGACGTTTGCGAGCTTCACGAGTCGGGCTTGTCTGGATTCTGCTCAGCTACTTGGGAACATGGTCGTGATGTTCCCGTAGTTTTTCGTTTGATTCACGAGGATTTGTTGGTGATGTTCATACATTCAGTGCGCTGTTGTTGGCTGCTTTTGTGTTGCCTGCCGCTGCTGCCCACGGCGGTTGCAAACACCCGAACGGTTCAGTTGCGAGAGGCAACAACAGGAACAGAAGCTTCCTTGCGGGGGGTTGCTGTCGTGGGGAAAAACGAGGCGTGGGTGACTGGCTCTAAGGGGACGGTGATGAGGACCCTCGATGCAGGAAAAACTTGGATACGCATCAGTGTGCCGAATTCGGATGAACTTGACTTTCGTGATGTTGAAATCCCTGTTGCAGGAACCGTGTTGTTGATGGCCGCTGGTCCGGGAAAGGCGTCAAAGCTGTTGCGGTCTGTGGATGCCGGAAAGTCGTGGGAGCTTGTTCTACAAAACTTGAATCCAGATGGTTTTTTTGACGGGATGGATTTCGATGAAACTGGCAAGCACGGTGTGTTGTATGGCGATCCCATCAATGGGCGATTGGATCTGCATGTGACGCATGATGGTGGCGCAACGTGGAAACCAATGCCGATGTCCAGTCGCCCTGCTTTGAAGGAGGGGGAGTACGGATTTGCGGCCAGTGGAACAGGAATCACAATCAACAATTCGGTGGTGTATGTTGCGACTGGGGGTGCCGTGGCGCGAGTCTGGCGATCAGCTGATTGGGGCCAGAGTTGGAATGTCGCTACAACTCCCGTGCGCGCAGGTGATGCGTCTTCGGGAATCTTTTCAATGGGGTTTCTGGATGCTAACGTTGGGTTAGTGGTTGGTGGTGATTACACCCAGCCCGAATTGAGTGAAGGAAATCTAGCGAGTTCCACAGACGGTGGAAAAACTTGGGTTGCTCTACCCAAAGTCAAACTTGAACACAAAGCGTGCTTGCGGTCTCTCGGTCAGAACGGTGTCGTCGCATGTGGCCGCACTGGCGTGAATATATCTTGGGATGCTGGAAAGACATGGCAGCCAGTCGATAGCGGTGGTTACTACACCGTTGCTGTTGATGATGGTGGCCGTATCGCTTATTTCGCTGGCAGTGATGGGCGCGTCGCAATCATGCAGTGGTGATGCGAGATGAACAACGTGTGCGTTTGATTCGTTGCTTCATGCGGCGGCAGGCAATACAAGAGATCACTTGTCTTGCTTGATGCAGTAAAGTCGTGCCGCGGTTCGAATCAGAAGATGGTTGTCGACAATGGCTGGTGTTGCCATACCCATGTCATCTTCCATGAGCGTGTTCGTGTGGAGTAACTCAAATTCCCGACCTGCACGAATCACAAACGTCTCGCCGTTTTCATTGAGGCAAAACAGTTTTCCGTCATAGGCCCAAGGTGATGATGTGAAGGCGCGGCCTTTGGGGATTCGTTGTTTTGAATAGATCTCTTCCCCCGTTTTCGCATCATAAGCGGCCACGAGCCCACGGTCGTGCAGGACATAGAGGACGCCTTCATAGGCAATCGTGCTTGGATTGTAGGGCGCCCCGATGGGGTCAGACCACGCGATAAATTCGTTTGATGTTTCCTCGTCGACCAATGAAATGTCACCCGTGGCACCCGGACGAATCGCGTAGAGTGGACGAGAGGGGTCACCGACATAGCCTGAACTGATGATCAGCAGATCCTTATGTTCGTATGGCGTTGCGATGGTAATGCTGGACATGCCGGAAAGAGACCACTTCTCTTTGCCATCCAGTCCGTACGAAACAATCCGGCCAGTCGCTGGAACAACTATCTCGGACCCTTTCGCATGTTCCCAGACATAAGGGGTCGACCAATTACTTTTTTCATCACGATCAACACGCCATTTTTCTTCGCCGGTCATTTTGTCCAAGGCAACCAGTGACGAAGCTTCATCATTGTCGTTGAGTAAGTACAAGCGATCTTTGTGTAGGATAGGTGAAGCAGCAAATCCCCAGCCATAACGTGTCTTGGATGGGGCGATCGGTGTCTCCCAAATGATCTCGCCATTCATGTCGAGGCAGAAAACGCCGACGCCACCGAATACGGCATAGACGTGTTTTCCATCGGTTGTTGGTGTTTCAGAGGCAAAGCTATTCTTCACATGGATCGAGGTCGTTGGTTTGCCCTCGTGGACCGTTTTTTGCCATTGGATTTTGCCATCGTCCAAGTTCAGGCAGAGAACTTGCCATTTGTGATCGGATTCAGGTGGTTTGGGGCGATTCCCGCCAAAGTACAGACCCTTCTTAGCCGCCTCGGTTTCGCCTGAATTGATGACCGTGGTCAAGAAAACCTGATTGCCCCAAATTACGGGAGACGACCAACCACGCCCCGGAATGTCCAGTTTCCAGGCAACGTTCTCTTCAGCCGACCATTTGTCAGGAAGGTTCACTGCCGTTTGTGCGACCCCAGTAGCGTCAGGACCGCGGAACTGTGGCCAATGTTCTCCGCCCACTGCGTTAGAGAAGGAACATGACAGCACAATTAAGAATGCAG
>Ga0315322_10002130_pt1 | contig 15287 bp, 14 predicted proteins | sample M110021515metaG_FD_203461 | JGI IMG/M metagenome (GOLD analysis project Ga0315322, IMG submission 203461) | Ammonia-oxidizing marine archaeal communities from Monterey Bay, California, United States - M1 100m 21515 | ecosystem: Environmental > Aquatic > Marine > Intertidal zone | place: USA...
GCGTGTAGGATCATCATGCCAGCCATGAAAGACAAGCAAGCTATGATGACGATCTCATATGTCTTCATTGTATTGTATTGGTTGTTGGTTAATGTATGTGAACAGCAAGAGCGCTGATACATACAGATCTGTTTAATACAATGAGACATCCACTCTGCATTTACACGGGCTTGTGACCGTCATAGGCTGCATTAGATGGCATGTTGGTGTCGCAGTCATGCTCTGCGGTGGATTAGATCAACTTAGCTTTAAGCTCTTGAATCAATTGATCACCAGCCTCCTGCTCCCTCTGGTTAGCAGCTCTGATAGCGTCTATACGCTTCAGGTTCATCCTCCCATTAGGGAGCCTTGGTGTTCGGCCACACTCCATGACGCAGTTCATGCCAATGTCTTTAAGCATTGATGTGAGTTCGTCAACTTGTGAGAGTATGTCTTTGTGCTGGATGTATGTCTTGATGTTCATTGTATTGTATTGGTTGTTGGTTAATGTATGTGAACAGCAAGAGCGCTGATACATACAGAGCTATGTAATACAATGAGACAGACAGAGGACAGGCAAGCAGACAACAGCACACACACAGACAGCACACACAGACAGCGTAGAGAACTGAAGGGGCGGCGGGTGTCTTGCTTGGGGGACATCCTACACCGAGCTACCATGAACCTACTATGGAACTATGTGGGTTTTTATTTTGCCAAAGCGACTTTGTGGAAAAGAGTGTGGGGGGAAATGTGTGAGGGGTTTGTTTTGGGATGAAAAATAAAATTCATGTATATAAAGGCGGTTTATTTTGTGTTGTTTAGAAATCGCAAAAAAAAATCGTTCCCTGAAGGGAATTGTGGTAGGGGTTGTTTATGAGTAATTTGAATGCGGGGAAGGGCGTGGCTGGTTTGTATGAGTGGGAGAGTTCTTATTTTCCTGTTCCTGATGGTGTTATGGTGGATGAGTTTCATATGGAGTGGGAGGGGAAGTTGTGGGATGTGCGTATTTTTGGGGAGATGGAGAGGAATTTGTATATGTTGGCGATGGCGTATTTTGATGAGGGGGAGGGTGGGAAGTTGCTTTTGAAGCCTGAGTATGATGATAGTAAGGGGGGTAGTTGGCCTAGTGGTGAGGAGTTGTTTGTTTATTTTAAGAGGGTGGTGGATTTGTTGTGGAATGAGAATGGGAAGAGCACGAGGAAGGTTATATGGAATGAGTGGTGTGAGAGGATGATGGTGGGGATGTTGGGGAATAGGTATTGTGCTTTGGCTGGGTGTGCGTCTTCTGGGAAGAGTGATGCGATGGCTGTTTATGCTATAGTGATGTATTTGTGTTGGCCTCAGAAGACGAAGGTTATTGCCACCTCTACGACTATGAAGATGGCTAAGATGCGTATATGGAGGAGTGTGAATGAGTTGTGGCAGAAGGATTTTCCCGGAAAGATGGTTTATAGTGACTGTGTTATTAAAGGGGTTAATATGGATGGGGACTTAACTGAGGACACTGGGGTGTTGTTGATGCCTGCTGCTGGTGGTGCTGGTCAGGAGATTGACAGTAACTTTTTGGGGTTGAAGCAGGAGAGGTTTTTTACGATGTTGGATGAGCTCTCTGAGTTGCCTGTGAGTGTGGTTAATGGTTGTTATAGTAACCTTAGTAATAATACGTGGTTTGAGATGAAGGCGGCTAGTAACCCCAATAGTTATCATGATGCGTTTGGTGTGTTTTGTAAGCCTATGAATGGTTGGGCTAGTGTGAGTGAGCTTGACATGGAGTGGGAGACATCTAGGGGTATTTGTTTAAGGTTTGATAGTGAGAAGAGTCCTAATATGAAGGCGGGGAGGGTGATATACCCTTGGTTGCCTAAAGAGAGGGATATTAATCATGCTCGGCGTGAGTTTGGTGAGAGGAGTAGGTATTTCTTTCGGATGTATAAGGCTTTTTGGTTTTCTGGGAGTAGTGATGAGACTGTGTTTAATGAGGGTGAAGTAATGAAGGGCAGGGCTGACACGCCTGTTGATAAGAGCGAGATAGACAAGGGGAGTAGAGAGGAGTTGGTTTTGGCTGGTGATCCTGCTTTCACTCAGGGAGGAGACAGGTTTCCTTTGATTAAAGGCCGTGTTGTTAAGATTGATGGTAAGAGCGTTTTGGAGGTTACGGATCTGGATATTATAAAAGACGATATTGATAATGAGGATGTGAGCAGGAGTTATAGCTCTATTCGATACATTCGTGAGCGTTGTGTTAAGGAGGGGATTCCAGCTAGTCATTTTGCGTTTGATATGACTGGGGCGGGTATTCCTTTTAGGGACATTGTTGTGAGTGAATGGAGTAGTTTGCCTATGGGGGTTATGTTTGGGGGGAAGGCTAGTGAGCTTCCTATTAGTCCTATTGATCCTAGACTTGCCAGCGAGGTTTATGCTAATAGGGTTACTGAGTTGTGGGCTAGGTGTAAGGGGTTGATACGTGAAGGAAGGATTAGGGGTCTTACGAGTGAGATTGTTCAGGAGCTTTGTCAAAGGCAGTGGGATGAGATGCGGGGGGCTAAATTAAAAGTCGAGAGTAAGAAGTTGATGAAGCTGAGGACGGGTAAGAGCCCCGACATTGCTGACACTTTAATTATTTTGGTTGAGCTTTGCGTTAAGCTTGGTTTGCTTGGAGAGATGGAAAACGTTGATGTTGACGAGTCTTCTAAGGAGGTCTGGTCGAGGTCATATGAGTCTATTGACAGTGATGCTTGGGACGATACAGGTCTTTCTTGGGGAGGCGGTGGTGGAGGCGATATGGATTTAGAGTGGTAGATTTTATTGACATCTTTGTTTTTAGTCTGTAGGAGGAGTCATATGGACATAGTTACAATTTACGCGCAACCAGATATTGACAACCCTTTAAAGGCTTTTGAGGGGTTAATGAAGAGCTTTAAAAAGTATGGATTTAGGTCTTGTGATAAATTAAAATTGGTTGTTCCTAATGGCAGTAGAGAGAAGCTGGCTAAGTTTAGTGACATGCTGAATTTGATTGGTGAGGGTCATGAGTTGATCCCTATAATGTATCCTACGCTTCGTTCTGATCGCATTAGTTTTTCAGCTTATCATAATAATATATTATGTAGGGCTGTTCGTTCAATTAAAGGTCAAGGTCGTTTTGTTTATATTCCTTTTGGTTGTGAGCCATTAGAGAAGGGATGGGGTAAAACCGTCGAGACAGTGGCAACGATGCATTCAGAAAAGAGTTTTATTGGAGAGACTAGACAGAATAGTGACGGTTATGATTATTTAAGTGGCGTTTGTGTCTTGGATTACTCTTTCTTTTCTGAAGGGGTGGTATTTCAGGCTGTTAACGCTAAATGCTATCCTTTTTCTCGCGCCGCTCGCTCGTATAAGGGGGATTTGCTTAGCTACCCACTTCCTTTTAGTGATTTGGATTTTGGTGATGAAAAAGAGTTTATGTCTAAAATCATTAAGGGTTTAGCCACCCACAAAGAGAAAAAGGCAGAAAAACACATCAAAGATGTTCCTGATGAGGTTTCTGATGAGACTGAAGAGAAATTAGCTGAATTTGTTGCTCCTGAGGTTATTCCTGAGCCTGAAGTTATTCCAGATGTGCTTGGTGAGCTCTCAAAATCTATTTCAGAGACAAAAGAAGAGTCTATTTCAAAGAAAACTGTTGAAAAATTGCCAAATGATGATCTTTTGATGGAAGAATTTAGCAAAATGCATCATTTAACATTTATTAAGCTTCACGGAAAGGAACTTTACGATAAACTGAAGAAGAAAAAGAAAGCTTCTTCTAAAAAGGCAAAAAAGAAAACAGCAAAGAAAGCCAAGAAGAAAGCCTCTAAAAAGACAGCTATTAGCCGTGAGGCGAAAAAGCAATCAGATAAGTCCACCTCTAAAGCTTACGGAATTAACGCCAAAGCTAAAGATGTTGATCGTATAGACCACAGCGTTTAATTTAAATTTAAAATATTATGAAAGATACAGAAGAGGTTGGTGATGTTGAGTTTCAAGAAAAAGGAGAGCGCCTAAAGAGCGTAGACCAAGCTAGGGCAATTGTTAATCGTTTAGCTGAAGATGATCGGCCATCTGAGCGAAACAGGGCGAAGGTTCAAGATTTGCATGACTTTAAACCTCCTCTTAACAGCGCTATGCTTTCCCGTAGCGGTCAAAAGGGTCGCTTTAATATCAACTTTGGTGATTTAGCTCGTGCCGTTGGTGAGGCAGAGACTTCTTTTATTGATGGTTTTGAAAGCCCTGAACATCTTGTTCCCATTAAACTGAATCGCGGGTCATACGCCCCTGAGGAAAAACAGCAGTTTGAGCGCATTATGTCTGATGAGTTTACTAAGCTGATCAGAAGTTGGGACGGCGGTTTCTTTAATTACGGTCTATTGGTTAATCAATTTCTACTTCAAGGAGTGGGCATTGGTTTTTTTGAGGACAAATATACATGGCAATGGCAAGGCGCTGGTCTTCGTGAGTTTAAGTTTCCTCGAAAAACAAAGGCTCATTGTGATTCAGTTGAGATGACATCTTGTGATGGTCAGATTGGCAGATCTAGACTTGCTGACATTCTTGAAAACGAGCAGGCTGCAGTAGACATGGGTTGGAATCCAAGTGCTATAAGGGCTGCCCTGAATGGCGGGGATGAAGACCAGCTTTATGACGACGACAACGCTGAGGATTCTCAAGAGAAAAGCAAAGCGAACGACTTGGATGACGAGGCTGGTAGTTTTCATCCCATTAACGTAAGTTATATGTGGGTGAGGGAGAATGACGGCACGGTTAGCTATTATATTTTTACGAAGAACTCTAAATCTGATGATTTTGAAGATTCTGATGCTAGATCTGGTGATGGGTTTCTTTATAAGAGATTGAATGCTTATGATAACATTGGTCAGGCTTTACAGATATTTCCTTACAATACAGGCACTAAAGGTAACATCTATACTATTAGAGCTATAGGTTTTCAGCTTTACCCTCAGGTTATGGCTAAGAACTTGATGCAGAGTGCTGAGCTTGATGCTTCTATTGATGGAATGAGGACTAAATATCGCGCTCCTTCCGAGAAAGAGATTAATTCGATGCCTTTCTTGAATGCTGGCCCTGCACAGTTTGTTCCTAATCAGTATATCGCCATTAAGGATCAGCACACTCCAGATTTAACTAAGATTGCATCACCAGTCATTGATCGTTTAGATATGCAATTAGCGGCTAAGAGCGCATCTAGCTCTATGTCTAGCGTGTTTAGTAATAAGCAAGACAGACGATCAAGCTTGGAGGTTGGAAGCGCTCTTGAGCATTTCAACAGCCTTAATGATGGTGCTCGGTTGTTATTTTCACGACCTTGGCGATCATTGATGTCTGAGAGTTGCGTAAGAGCTTTTGCTGAGATTATTGACGAAACCACCGATTGTGGGCGAATGGCTATGGTCATGCAGAAAGCCTGCATTGATCAAGGTGTCCCCGCTGAGGCTTTTGGCATGATAGACAGACATGAAACCAGAACCAGTATTCCTGTTGGTGCTGGCAGTAAAGCTGCTCGTAGTGCTGAGTTTGAGTCTGGAGCAACCCTTTATCAGGAGATGGATGATGTTGGTCGCGCCAACTTTAATAAGGACAGGGCAATACACGGGTTTGGCGTTCAAAACGCTAAGCGTTACTTAAACTTTGAAGATCGTCCTCGTGAGATTATTGATGTGAGGTTTGCTATTCTTGAGAATAACGACCTAATGGAGGGAACATGGATTGAGCCTAGCAATAGTGAAGTTCACATTGTCCACCTTAGAGAACACATTAAGCCTATGGAGGAAGCTATTCAGGCTGTCGAAGAGGGTCAATTAGAACTTATTGACTTTACTAATAGGATGGAGGTTGTTTATGAACACGCTGTTGCGACCATTAAACTTACCGCTGTTCCCGATGAGCAGAATGATGAACTTAATATGTATGAACAAAAGATTCAGCAGATTGGTGAATACCTCAATAACGGCATCAGGGAGCGAGAGAAGATGCAGCGTGAGCAAGCTGAACAAGAAGCTCAGATGCAAGCTCAAGGCGCTCAGGAGGGAGCTGGTGATCCAGCAGCGGAGGCTAAAGCACAAGTTGAGCAGATGAAGCTGCAAGTGAAGGAGGCTGAGGCACAAATTGCCATTGAGCGCAAGCAGACAGAGAACATGCTGGATGCTGAGAAGAAGTCTCGTGAGATTGCTCACATTGATATGCTTCATAAGCAGAAGTTGATTCAGAATCAGGAAGAGAGCCTGCAGAAGATGAAGTTGGCTGATGCTGATACGGCGAGCAAGATCAAGAGAAGCTAATTTATGAATAAAGACAAAGAACAACTAGATAGCCTGATTCATTCTTTTAAAGAGCTTGAATTAAATCCTGCATATATTTATATGCTAAATCGTTTTAATGATTCATGTTTAATGAACCTTGATGACGATTTGCAGAGCAAAGCCGAGCGTTACATTGCAGAAAGTGCAGTGAAAAGCTTCATTCGTGATATTAAGATGTTCTCCAATGGCTTGCCCGATGAGGAGATTGATGAAGACTTGATGCTTGAGGATGAAGTCCATGATGGATCTTATAACGGAATTTTAGATTAAATCATTAAAATAAACAAACGATATGGAAAACGAAGAAATAACGACAGGAGAAGAAGCTATGTCTGACCAGAGTGACCGAATTGGCGATTTTTTCGCCAACGAGGGCAACCCTGCTGGAGTTGAGGCTGATTCTGAAGGACAAGGTGAACCACAGGAATCAAATAGTGATTCTGTTGGTATGGATGAGCCTTTTTTGGCTAACGATCCAGATTACGACCCAGACGAGCTGTATGATCCAGATAAGGAGCCAGAACCTGAAAAGGAACCAGAGCCAGAGCCTACTCCAGAACCTGATCCCGAGGTCGCTCCAGAGGATTCAACTGACGACACCGAAGCCTCATCCGACAAAGATGATGCTTTAGAAGAATCTTCCAATGATGATATTCTCTCTGAAATCAAAGAGCTCTATGAAAATCCTAACCAAGGACTTAAATGGGCAGAGATCAGAGGTGAAAACAAAAGTCTCAAGGAGGAGAACGCTCAACTTAAGAGCGGTTCTATTACGACCCCCGAGATGCAGGAAATTTCAGCGAAAGCTGAAAGGGTAGCCCAAGTTGAGGTTGCTCTTAAAGAAGCTCAAGACAAACTGGCTTTATTTGACTTTCAGGCAACTCCTGAATATAGGAATCAGATTGAGATTCCGTATCAGAATATTGCTTCAACAGCCAAGAACATTGAGGCTTCAGCCTCTATTCCAGAAGGTAGCATCTTGAAGGCTATTTCTGCGGGTGACAAAGCCACTCAGGACGCGAACATTCAAAATCTTGTTGATAGTTATAATATTAGCCCTCGTGATGTTAATACTATTTTCAATAAAGCTGATGAGATGCTGAATTTGACTCATTTTGAGTCGAATCTTCGCTCTACTGCTCAAGAGCGACTTAGTGAGAGCAGAGCACAGCAAGAAGCTCGTGACGCTTACATGTCCGAGCAGGAGCAGAGCGTTTACAGAGATCACGTTAACAATTCTTTCTCTGAATACGAGGGTAAGATTGGGGCGTTTCTTAACGAGGATGGCACAAATAATGAGGATTGGTCGAAAGCTATAGCTGACAGCCACGATCTTGATTTTAAGAATGATCCAGAAATCCAAGGCTTAGGAGCTTTTGCTCTTACTGCCGTTCCTCATTTGATGAGACAAAACTCAGATTTCTCTTCTGAGATAGCAAAACTTAGGGCATTGGTGAATAGGAACAAGGCGGTTTCTCCTCCATCTGTTTCTAAGACAGCAGCTTCGCCTCCAGCTTCTCCTTCATTTAATAGTAACATGAGCTTGTCCGATGCTTTGGGAGAAAGAATGAAATCTATGAACATATAATTTCCTATGTGGGGAACATGACAGTTAACGCTGTTGTGTAAGCCCTGCCCTCTTTTTTGTTCATTTTGTGGGGGCAGGGCTTTATTTTTTTTTAAAGGAACATTAAAAAAGATGTTGACTGTGTATGTCAATATATGTTAATCGTTTTGCGAGCTTAAGAAAACAGCTACTAAATTAGTCTTCCGTATTGCTTGGTTACGTTACACCTCTCTAAAGAATCTTTATGATTCACTATGAACAATTCGTCTCTTCGTATTGTAAAATTCATGCTTTAGAGGCAAAAACTAACTTATAACAAACTAATACTATGGCTAATGAAATAGAAAACTTCCTACAGGAAGAAACGCAAAGGCTTACTGGCATCATTGATGCTCTAGTAACACCGTCGAGCCCTTGGCTCAGTCAAATCCGTAAAAAGACTTGGAAAGGTCAAATCGGACACGTAATCAGTAATGTTCGCTGGGAGCGCAGCTTCCCCGATACAGAGAAGGCTTGGACGCAATATGTGTCTTCGACTACCCCAGGCACAAACAACATTTGTTTGCCTGTAACTGAATCAGCTACATTCGCTCAGACTGTAAGAACAACCAACCTCGCTGCTAAAGCTATCGAGTCTCCAGACTTTTGTGTGGAAGACCTTCGTGTTAAGTGGAAGCGTGACGAGCAACTTGGTAATGTTACTCGCACTCTTGAGCAAATGACCAAGGAATACATGCTACGCCGTAACCGTATGTCTTACGCTGCAGCTTGTGATTCTAAGATCATCCCTACAGCTACTGGCTTTGTCACTACTGGCGAGACTAGCGTTGTTAATGATGTTACTTCGTATAACAACGGAGATGCAATCTTTGCTGATGAAATCCCTGCTTCAATCATGACTCAATCCATGCTGGATAGTATTCATATTGATCTTGACCGTGAAAATGCTGGCACAGCTGGTGTTGCACAATCTGGTGGTGGATACATCTACAAGCTTGTAACTTCTGCTGAGCACAGTTCTTATATTCGTAAGGGCAATTCTGAGATCCGCGAGGACTTCCGTAACTCTGGTCATGCCGACATCCTTCTTAAGGGTCTTGGTATCACTCATACTTATGGTGGTTACGCTCACGTTATTGATCCTCAGCCACGCCGCTTTACGAAGTATGAGTCTGGTGATGCTGAATATACTGACGCAGCTGTTGTTGGCGCTGACGGTTCTGATACCTTCCCTCTGGTTTCTACCATGAACGGTTGGTTTGAGGAGCGAGCTTACGCTGCTGACGGCTCTATTCGTTCTGAGTATAAGAACGCAAACTACGAGATGGGAGCAATCCTTGTGACTTCTGTCCTTGATTGTCTTGTTCCTGCTCCGCTTAGTGCTGTAGGACGAGCTAAGTTTAAAGCTCAAAACTACGCTGGTGAGTATATCTTCAATAACATTAAGGATCGTGATACGAACCCTGATGGGACTCTAGGATACTTCCGTGGTAAGATCGTTAATGGATTCCAGACCCGCCACCCTGAGCGCGGTGTTGTATTCATTCATCAAGTTGCTCCTCTGAGCCTTGCTGTTGACGATGTTCTTGCTTAACCCTTAACTCAACAAGCCCTCTTTTATCCTTGTGGTAGGAGGGGGTTTGTTGTTCTTTTTCAAATTTTTTAAAACACTTTTATTATGGCACATCCTGATCCCCTTCCACATAAAACCGATACAGATTCTGATATTTTAGAGAAGATAACCGACAACCTTGGTGGTGACGCTAAGTGGATTGATTCTTTGCAATCAAAGAAAGCCTTGGCCGCTAAATCTATTCTTGATAAATTTTCAGAGCTTGAGGCAAAGCAAGACGCAGAACCTATCGACTCATCTAAGTCATACTCAGAGGGTGAGATCGTCTATGCAGAAGGTGCTTCGTGGCGTGTTGCTGCGGGTGGTGCTAATGCTGGAGATCTTCCTTCGACCCATCCAGACAAGTTTGTATCCTTTCAAGAGGGTGTAACCTCTATCGCCAACAAAGAAGCCGCCTATGCCCTGACAGGTGTGGCAGTCGGCACCGTTTATAAGACCGAGGACACGGGGCAGGTGATGGAGTATCGAGGGGGAGGGGAATCTTTGCCTACCAGTTGGCAATTTAACGTCACTGTAGACGGGGGCAGTAAAAACGCGAAACTCTCCGACATACCAGCAGGGAACCCAGCAGGTATCGTCAGAATGGTCAGCACAAAGACCAGCAACTTATCCGTCACGGTAAAACATGATGGCACGGAGTCGGCTACGGGCATCTGTTACTCAGTGGACGGAGGCGCACCTGTCTATGGAGCCGTTGCGGCAGATACCAACGTTTATCTATCCATCCCACACAATGGCGGCGCCCCCACGGAAATTTACATTTGGAGTGCTACCAGTGCCTCTAGCGGCAAGAAAGGGGAGTTGACCTATCTGTCTTGCTCCAACATCTCCTTGACCTCACTTGATGTTTCGGGCTTGACGGCATTGACCACTCTGTATTGCCACAACAACTCCTTGACCTCACTTGATGTTTCGGGCTTGACGGCATTGACCACTCTGTATTGCTACAACAACTCCCTGACCTCACTTGATGTGTCTGGACTAACGGCGTTGACCACTCTGTATTGCCACGAAAACTCCTTGACCTCACTCGATGTCTCGGGTTTGACGGCATTGACCCTTCTGTATTGCGGCGTCAACTCCCTGACCTCACTTGATGTGTCTGGACTAACGGCGTTGACCACTCTGTCTTGCTACAACAACTCCCTGACCTCACTTGATGTGTCTGGACTAACGGCGTTGACCAATCTGTCTTGCACCAACAACTCCCTGACCTCGCTCTTGGCGACAGGCGTTGATCTGAGTTATGAGTATTACGGCGCTTATGGCTCCGACATCGGTGACAACGACCTGACCGAAGCGGCATTGATCGCGTTTGTAGATTCCCTCGCCACAACCGCAACGGGGCTTATCGCATACGGCGGCAACATAGGTTCCGCAGAGTTTGAAACATGGCTCGCAACGGGCGATGACAAGGGATACATCTGGTTAAATAGTTAATATGAAATGCGCTAATTACAATAACACAGGTAAGCAGGTCGAACGTGACTTTGCAGCGTCACAGGCTGTAGAGTTTCGGGAGACGGGCAACGTCTTTGAGTTTGGAACCTACCATGGTTTCACCACTGCTTGCCTTGCCGAAGTTGCCGACCACGTATGGACTCTCGATCTACCTAACGGTGGTGAAGGTCTGCACCTTGAAATCCAACCGAACAAAGACCTTGGGCATTTTTACAAGTTCCACAAGTTTGATAACATCACTCAACTCACGGAAGACTCCATGACGTTTGATCCGTCAGTCATTCCTCCATGTGATCTTGTGGTAGTCGATGCAAACCATGACTACGAACACACCAAGAACGACTGCGACAAAGCACTCTCCATGCTCCGCGCTGGTGGCTGTCTCCTTGTTCATGACGCACATTATCCCTCAGTGGCTAAATACCTAGCCCAACACGATCACGAACTCATACCTAACACACGCTATGCAAAAATATTACACAACTAAAGAAGACAAGGACGGAGATTACGTCACCGTCAATCACACCCGCTACACAGTCACCGAGATTGATCCAGCACGGGTTCACATCCCAGCAGGACGTGAGGCTGACATTGATCTCTATGACTCTCAAGCTGAGTTCCTAGAGTCAATGGGACTCTCTCCAGTTGAAGGTCATGTTTTCCCAGAACCAGAACCATTTCCTGCGGTTGCACCAGTTGTGCCTGACGTAGTGGACATGTGGAAGCTAAAGGCTGTTTTAGACATTGTAGGTAAAACCGCCATGATCGAAACTGTCATCGCGGGCATTCCCGACGAAGATACGCGAGTTGCAACACAGGCTGGATGGAAACATGCTTCTACTATTGAGCGTGGGCATTCATTAGTTCAGGCGATGATTGCAATCCCCTCTCTCGATATTGACGAAGAGGACATGGACGAATATTTTTTGGCAACTAAACAATACGATAAGTAATTATGAGGGAAAGAATACCAGACGAGATCCTAGAGTTTTGTGGGCGACCTACTTACAAGCAACGTCTTGTGGGGAAGATCATCCAGATGCTACTCCTAGCAACGGTCGGTGTTCTTTTCCTTCTATGCTTTGCGTCTTGCTCTATGCCGATTAGCGGCTCCGTTACATACAGAACTCAGTCAGGCTCTAAGGCTGGGCTAAGGTTTCAGCCTTGGTCGAAGCCTAGCCTGTTCTTTAAACTACGCGCACCCGAAAAAGTATCTGACTCCAAGTAGTCATGCCCAAAGTAACTACAGACCCATGCCTACCAAGAAACGTGCTTTCCACCGCCTTTATCGGCAAGGAGCGCGTGTTTTGGTCTAGTGGTGTGCTGAGATTCAAGCTCCACAAGGGCGCAGAGATAAACATCCCGAAGGGTTTCCTGAGTGACGGGTTGAGTATTCCTAAGATGTTTCAGAGCATCTTTAGTAAAAGTCCTTACTATATCTATGCAGGTATTCTGCATGATTATCTTTATAGGTCTGACTGCCCGTTCCAATTGAAGCGAGGTCACGCCGACAGCCTCTTCCTTCTATACATGAAGCAGTATGGTGTTGGCTTCTTTACGCGGCAGATGTATTTTAGTTCTGTCCGTGTTGGGGGCTGGGCGAGATGGAGGAAGTGCAAAGCTAAATTCTACAGCAATGAAACCAGTATCTAAATCTGACGTATGGAAAGCAATTTGGTTGGCTGAGAATAAGCCGATGGATAAGGTTGTGGATTTTTTGCGTAGCCTACTCCCGCAATACAGCCCATCATCTTCTAAGGGTCGCATTAAGGTCGCCGTGGTTGTAGGGCATAACAGCAAAGCTACAGGAGCATACGCGCCCCACCCAGTGGGTAAGAGTGAGTTTGAGTTTAACTCTTTGGTGGCTAAAGAGATGGTTGCTCTTGCCTCTTACGATGATGAGATACAAGTTAAGGTATTCTATCGCAAACCCATAAGTAGCTATTCCCTTCAGATCGACGAGGTTTATAGCCGAGTGAACCGATGGAATCCAGATCGGGCTTTGGAGCTACATTTTAATTGGTTGGCACAGGCAGGTCGTGTTGAGATGGCACATTACGTTAGCTCCAAGAAGGGGGCTAGTATAGCAAAGAACCTTTTAAAAGCGTTTGCGCGGCTCATGAAGACCACCACTAGGAAATCCAAGCTCTTGCCAAGGGGTAAGAATGATCGCGGTGGCAGAAGCCTGTGGGCTTGCAAGTGTCCTATTGTATTGACTGAGCCTTTTGATTGCTCCAACATGAGCCATCTTATGCGCGTCGATGAACTTGGAATACAAGCTTTTGCTGAAACATATATCAATGCCGTCAAGCAGCGCACAGCATCTTAACCTTTAACACAATGACCGCTCCTATGAACATACCTTTATTTCCTGTAACCTCCTTAATGATTGCCAGTATAGCCACTAACGTAGACTTAGTAGGAACTACAGATTTCACACACATAGCAGGGCAATACGGAGCATTGGGTATGATGACGGTAGCCCTTGGGGCGTTTAGCGTCTGGATGGAAAAGAACCGCCGCAAGGGGGAAAAGGAAGACCGCGAAGAACGGAAGCTACACCACGATGCTCTTATTAAGATCATTGAACAGAAAGATACTGTTATAAACAGGAAAGATGAAATTATTGAGGACGCTCTAAGGAAAGGTGTAAACAAGTAACCAATTTGAAAACACATATTGCATATTAGTATTCTACACTTCATTTAATCATGCCTAAATCACGAAGAGAAAAAAACCCTTCCCCAGCAAGACATCCAGTATTAAGGTATTCAACCCCTGATGTTGACGATGTTGTATTTTATATACAGGTTGACAGCACTTTGAAGGCTTGGAAGACTCCTGTATATGGTGAGTCTTATAATTCTAAGGACGGGGAATACGCCAACCACAAGCTTGTTCATGTAACAAGTGCTGATGGGAATGGCTGGGTTAAGTGGTATTATGCTGCTGACAGGTCGGATCAAGGGGCTTATAATTTTGAATATAAAGAACCTTCTGCTACTCAGGGTGGATTTCCTTCATATACTCGGACTTATTTTATTAAGAGGGAGGATGTTAAGGAGTATTTTCCTGAAGATGATGGTGAAGGTGGGTCTTTACATATTGCTGCTGGGGCGCCTGATCCAGATAAATCTTTTAATCCTGAATTTGTTGATTTCCTCTTTACAGGTCAGGATATTGTTCGTGTTGAAGATCAGGACTTAGACAGCTTGTATGTTTTGCTTGTAAGGAAGTTTGAGAAGTTTTGCACAAAGACATCTTACGTCTTAAATCCTCTTACAGGAGACTTAGACCAGACAACCTCTAAAGTTATTTTGTCTAGTGATGCAGATGAGACCACTGGAATTGATGAGAATGGTCAATATACCGTCACTAATTCGATGAATTGCGACTTCTCTGAAGAGGTTAGCAAAAAAGACGCCAATGCATCCATGCTGGATCAACCTCTTGAGGGTCAGGTGTATGACAGCGGATCTTGTCAGATGATTGATACATCAAGCACGATTGTTGACGCTGGAACGGGCGGGACAGCACCAACTTCTACTACTGAAGAAGTGGATGGGGTTGATGTAACAACGTCAACTGGTGTTTACACTGAGGTTTCTCCTATTAACAAGCTTTTTTCTAGGGCTGTTACTAAAGTTGACAACTACTGGTCGATTCTTTCTGAAACGTTAACCCGCAAGCTTTTCACTAAAGGTAACGCAAGCATTGTTGATGTTGGTGAAAAGATTGTAAAGAAGGTCGATGCGTCAGGATCATCCCCTGTAATTTTAAATAAAGGAACTGCTTCAGCTAGTTCAACTGGGGTTTATACCGAAGTTGTCCCTCTCAATAAGTGCTTGTCTAAAGAAGTTGATAAGGTAGATAGCGATTACTCAATGTTAAACGTTGAGCAAGAACAGAAGCTATTTAATAAAGGTAAAGCAACTATAGTTACTAAAGGAACAACTATTGTTGAAGCTGGGGCTTCTGGTTCTGTTCCTGTAATTTCAGGTTCTGGGGCTTCAGCTAGTTCAACTGGGGTTTACACTGAGGTAACTCCTATTAACGATGATATAGCTAGAGCAACCGAGAAGGTAGATAGCGATTACTCAATGTTAAACGTTGAGCAAGAACAGAAGCTATTTAATAAAGGTAAAGCAACTATAGTTACTAAAGGAACAACTATTGTTGAAGCTGGGGCTTCTGGTTCTGTTCCTGTAATTTCAGGTTCTGGGGCTTCAGCTAGTTCAACTGGGGTTTACACTGAGGTAACTCCTATTAACGATGATATAGCTAGAGCAACCGAGAAGGTAGATAG
>Ga0315322_10002131_pt1 | contig 15280 bp, 12 predicted proteins | sample M110021515metaG_FD_203461 | JGI IMG/M metagenome (GOLD analysis project Ga0315322, IMG submission 203461) | Ammonia-oxidizing marine archaeal communities from Monterey Bay, California, United States - M1 100m 21515 | ecosystem: Environmental > Aquatic > Marine > Intertidal zone | place: USA...
ACCAAAAGCCATTGGTAAGCGTGACTTCATGCTGAGTCTCCGATGAGTAGCGATACGCCTCGGTCGTCGGACTGCCCATCGTAAAAGTACCCGGCTCCACCCACAGCATATCCATGGACAGATCGGCGATGGCGAAAGGTTTGCCCTCGACCGCCGATGTGGAAAGGTTCACAGGCACGGGCAAAATCTTCTTGGGAGGTGTACGAGGTTTCGGAGGAGGAGCTTCGGGAGCCGGAACCGGCGCAGGCGAGGGTTCTCGAGAAGGTTCGGGAGCGGAAGTCGCCGTATCATCCTCCACGACTTTCGTAGTTTCTTCATCCTCCCCACACCCCGCCATCAGCAGGGCAACGAACATCGTAACAAGTAGCTTCTTCATCCGGTTATTGTAGAGCCTTACGATTGATTCGCCTATTACAAGTTTCCGCTAATTTTAGAACGGGCATTGGGTACGGCTACAGCCAAGTTTCATCCGTACAACCCGAAGGGCAAGTAACAGCCGTAAAGGGACGCAATTTCCGGTTTCACCTCTATCGAAAGCCAAGGGGATTCGCTTTTCCTAAAGTCGACCCGGAGGCTCTGCCGGTGTTTCCGGTTCGGGCGGGGTTTCCGGCGGAGGTTCGGTTCCCCCTCGACCATGGAATTCGTCTATTTGATCGGTTTCGGCAAATCGGTTGAAGGATGCTCGCTCGACGGGTTGAGATAATTTGAGGAGCAATTCCTCGTTTTCCCGATCCAAGTAAAAAATCTGGAGGAGCTTGGAGTGAGACTCGTTGACGAGTTTCTTCGAGTCGTCGAAGGGGGAAAACAATTCCGGCTGAAGGCGCTTGAGGTTGCTAAGGGACTCGTCGAGCTTGGGGAGGATGGCTTTCTTACGTTCTATCAAGCTCTCTTCGGGGGAGGTCTTTTGGGTCTTTAGCCAAGTGTTTTCCTCAAGCAGCAGAGCATGAACGTCTTCACAAAGGCCAAGGTGCCGGACAAGTACGTCGCAAGGTTCCATGCCTAAAGGTGACGAATCGGGAACGACCCGTCAAAGGTAGAATTTCGGGATTGGGAAAAACAATCGGAACCCGACGAGGACAAGCGAACGGATTACCCGGATCCTACACCCAAACGATTGGCGGACTGCCTTATGCTGCGAGTGTCCTCCAATTGCTCCCGTCGCCACTTGGCCATACCGAAAACGTACTTGAGGTATTTGTTTTCGACAACGCGTTTAGCGGCGGTCGCGCTCCCTTGATTAACTTCGTCGCGAACTTCTTGATAAGTCTCCACTGCTTGAATGTATAGACCAAGCTTTTCTTGGCAAAGAGCAATTTGATAAAGGACGGGGACTCGCCAATCCGGCGACATGTCGATTTCGCGCATGGCCTCGTAAACCCGAAGAGAGGAATGATAATCGCCTTCCTCGAAAAACTTGTTTGCCAAATAGTTGCCTGTTTTCTTCTTCCAGTAAATCCAGAGTCCCTTCATGCGAGCAAGTTCCTTGTAATCCAAATCCTTGACCGGCTTACTTCTAGCCTCTTGCTCTATTTTTTCAGGTCGGAAGGGAGCGCCCTGCAAAAGGGCAAGGAGTTCAATAATCGCCTTTTTCCGTTCATCCAACTTATCGTAAGTAAGAGCGAGCAAATAGTGAGCCTCAGGAACATACTGACTAGAGGGAAAGCTCTTCGAAAAACCGCGAAGGTCGAGTTTGACTTGGGCAAAATCCGCCTTGGGCAAGTTCTCCAACTTGGATTGAGGCTTTATCGAAGAATTCGCGGACATTCTCTCCTCTAGCTTTAAATTTTCTCGAGCTCTGCGATAATGCGAGAGAGCGTGCTTGAAAAGAACCTCGGCCCGATCACTTGCCTTCATATCTTCGACGCGAATTATGCGACCATAGAACTTGATGGCTCCATCGTAATCCTCGGCGTCGAGATAAGTTGCGGCAATCTCGATCATCGCTTGCTTAGCCACGGCATCATGCCGAGTCTGACGGGAAGAATAATCTTTTTCGATACTATCGGAAGGAACCTCCGATAAGACCAGGGTAGAGTTCATGGCATCGTAAAACTTGTTGCTTGCCATTTGGTGCGCTCCCAATTTCCGATAGATTTTCCCAAGGCGGAAATGGGTCTCGGGAATGGTGGGTGCTCCGCGCTTGACTCCTCTTACCCATGCGACGCTGTCTCCAAGATCGGATCGTAATTCCGAGATCCCGGGGGCCGACATATATTCCTCGAAAGGATATTTCTCATCAGATGCGAATTCCTCGAGAAACCGCTCATAAGTTTTTGCGGCATCAACCCATGCGCCGTTGCGTTCGTGCATGCGAAGGAGGGAAACTAATATATCTCGACGATAGCGCTTGTATTCAGGAAGATTCAGGCGTCCAAGAACACGATTACAGTAAGCAGTGGCCTTAAAGACGGAACGCGTGACATAAGGATTACCAGTGCCACCCGAAGCCTTTTTTGTTTCCGAAATAGCCTCTTCTATCTTGTGTTGCAGTTCCTCGTCAACTTCTTCGCCGAGAACTAAGTACGGTTCCTCGTCGATTTCGAATTCCGGTTGAGCATTCTGCTGTTCGTATAGATTAGGGGTTTCCAGAATTTTGTCGCCGGATTGAACCTCTGACGGAGATGAGCTCGAATCCAAATCAAGAATCGATGACTCGGACAGGACAGGCTTGGAACCGGGAACGCGAAGTAACTTGGCCTTGGAGGGTTCACCGAAAGGATCGACCCTTTCGAGAAGCTGCTCCAAGGTGTAATCCTGAATATCCCCAGAAAACGACTGGGAACCAGCTCCAACTACGATGGGATCGACAGGATCCGTGTCACTGATTAGATTTGGAGGTTTCAACGCATTTTCGTAACGGAAGGAACCTGCGTCATCAACAACTGGCTGGGAAGGCGGAGAAGCCTGAGGCGCGTCACCAAGAGGATAGGATGATGGTGGGGGCTGTGCAATCGGAGCAGGGGACGCAGTGACGGGACCTCGATCAAAACCCTCTATAAGCTTATCCACGTCCTTGAGAACTTCGTCCATGGATTGGAGAGTTGCGGAATTCTGTCCGTACAACGAAACGCCAAAACAAATAAGAATTAAATAAAAGAGGTGAAATGGAGTTTTCATCGTGCGCATCGTGGATTGGTGATTAAATTATCTCGGGCGTCTAATATAACTCGCTTCCGACCTGATTTCAAGGTTTGCGGGAGCGGCGGAATAAGGCGGAATGAATGGAAGAAAACCAGGCACCCCCGTACCACTTTTAATTTGCTCTCTTTCGAGGGCGTCGATCAAATCATCTGTCGAAGGCTCGCGATTGGCGGGGACGTCAAAAGGGTCCGAAGGAGGCAAGGCAACTGGAGGATTCACTACGACCGGCGGCGGTGCTTGAGGAGAGATTGCCTCGGAGGATTCAACAACCGATGCAATGGGAGTACTGGAGGGAGAAGCGAGCGTAGAATTAGATTCGCTAGCATTGGAATCAATAAAAAGGATGGGAAGTGAAAGTAGATTAAACCTGTCCGCAGGTATGGGGTTCGGCACTCGGAGGGCGAGTGCAGGAGGACGGAAAGACTTAAGGTAACCGTCTTGCTTGGGCACAGTAGCGTCGAATCGCTTCAAAATGGATCCAGAGGTCGAAAAAGCGACCATGAGAAGGGAGACGGCAAACACGCGCATGGAAAGTTTTGATAAGTTCATATTCGGCATGAATTTGAAGGATGTAGTTATACAATCGACCGGACTAGGAAAAACTTTACTCTTTTATTTGAGCAGCATGCCTCCATTCTTTTGGCAGGTCCGGTTGAGTGGCACGGTGGACGGCCAGCAAATCCTCCATGTGATGAATGTCCAAGGGGTGGATACGATCATCTTCAAAGCGCGTCGCATTGATCTCAAAAGGATTACCGTAATTGAAGATCCGTTCGCTAGTCTGAGCCCATACGGCAAAGGGGACGGATAACGCCTCACCTGTTTCGTCAGCCAGCGCAACGGCGTTGGCCACTGATTCGGGCGGACATTCGGGGAAATTGCAATTATAGTTCACATGGATATCGCAAGGGAAATGCTCGATGATATGACGAAAGACGGGAATCGAAGCCACCTCGTCTCCGGCGAGCTCCGGAGGTCGAAAAAGAATTTCAGCCTCAGATTCCATGCAAGTTCTGGCGATTAATTCGCTGTCTGTGGAGAGCACGATTTGATCGATGGTCGGACAAAGCTCCAAAAACCTGACGGCACGCAGTACAAGAGGAACGCCCTTATAGGGAAGCAAGTTCTTGTAGGTCAGCCTCTTACTCCCTAACCTAGCAATAATGGAACCAATGACTTTCATAAAATAAATATTATGAATACTTCCAGCTACAAGCAAGCTTTGCCTTAACTAAAAACGGCTTGAAATAAGGCCTTCAGCAAGATTGCCTGTAAGAGTGTCGAAAATTATTCCATATTCTCGTCAGTGGATTGAAGAGCAGGACATTCAATCCATTGTCCATACCCTGAAATCGGACTATCTGACTCAAGGCCCTGCCGGCGAGGTTTTTGAAAACTCGTTGGCGACCTACTTCGGGGTAAAGCGGGCAATAGTTTGCTCGACGGGCACGGCAGCCTTGCACTTGACTTACGCCGGCATGGGCGTGAACGAAAAATCACTTGGGCTTGTACCCCCAATCACTTTTGCCGCCACAGCCAACGCCTTCCTTTTTCTCAATGCCGATGTAGCTTTTTGCGACGTCGATCCCGTCACGGGGCTTCTGTCCACCGAAAGCCTCGAGTCCGTGATGCTGAACAGTTCGTTCGACAATTCTGCCGTAAATCTTGTCGCTCCCGTTTCTTTTGCAGGTGCCCTTGCCCCTCTGGGAAAGTCGGCGGAGATTGCCAAGAAATTCGGCTGCTCACTCGTGGAAGACGCCGCGCACTCGCCCGGAGCGTGGAGCGAAAGCGGCGGAACTCGCGAACACAGTGGCGGCTGCGACCACACACAAGCAGCCATATTAAGCTTTCATCCTGTGAAACACATATGCTGCGGCGAGGGAGGGGCAGTCCTCACTAACGACGAGGAGCTCGCCGAACGCATCATCCACCTCCGCAGTCATGGGATTGTTCGCACAAACGATCCCGACGGCACAAAACCGTGGTTCTACGAACAAACCGATCTGGGCTGGAACTATCGCCTCACGGATATCCAATCCGCGTTGGGCATTTCTCAGTTGGCCAGACTAGACCAATTCCTCGAACGCCGCAGGATCTTAGCCTCGCGCTACCAAAATGCTTTATCCAATGCTCCATTTTCGGATATTTTCTCCCTGCCTTTGACTAATCTAGGTCACGCTTGGCACCTCTACGTCATTCGGTTTCACAAAAATGGTCAACGGGACAAGGCTCACCTATTTCTCAAGGAACGCGGGATACTAACGCAAATCCACTACATACCCATCTATCGACACCCTTACTACGAAAGGCTTTTAGGGAAGGTTCGCTTACCTGGTGCTGAAATTTTTTATGAAAGTTGCTTGAGCATACCCCTTTTCCCAAAGATGTCCGACTCAGAACAAGACCGAGTAATTGAAGTCCTCGCCGACTTTGCAAAGCAAGCGATATGAGCATGTTCTCACCTAGCCCCAAGAGCGGTTACCTCGTCCTAGGCGATTTCTTTGCTCAATTCCGCGATTACAAAATCTCTTCGATCCATATGGACGATGCACTGCCAATCATGAACTGGCGAAACGAGCAGATTTCCGCCCTCAGGCAAAGTCAGCCACTCGTGGAAAGCGAACAGTTGCGCTACTTTCGAAATGTCGTTTGCTCAGGTTTTGGGAAACAAAAACCTGAGCAAATCCTTCTTCGCTTCACGCATCGAGATGCTCTTATCGGCTACGGGGGGCTTGTTCATATCAATTGGCCCGACCGGATCGGTGAAGTCTCATTTCTTCTCGAAACCGAAAGAACAAAGGATATTCGCAACTACGGGATGGAATGTAGCATATTTCTTCAACTACTTAAAAAATGCGCGTTCGAGAACCTAGATTTCAATAAGATCTACACCGAGTCCTACTCACATCGTCCTTGGCATGTCATGAGCGTAGAAGCTGCCGGTTTCCGAAGAGAAAAAGTTCTTCCCGACCAGACCACGGTAAATGGCAAGTTGGTGGACGCCGTAGTCGCCTCATGCCTTAAGGAAGAATACTTGAAGAACATTCCGGACTGAACGTAACAGTGCCCCACCCCATTCTGCTCCTCACCAGCTTATCGGCAAAAAAGTCGCTCTTCGACTATGTGCTGAAAGACGCCAAGCGCTTTCATCCCGAAGCACGCCTAATCGGAGCCGATTCCAATCCTGCATGCCCAGGAGCTCAGTACGCGAGGGAATTCATTTCAATGGCTCTCCTATCGGAGTTAGACCCCATAGGTTTCTGTGAGTTTTGCTTAAAAAACAGCATCTCTCACATCATCCCCACAAGAGACGGAGAACTAGTCTTTTTCGCGGAAACCGCCAAAATACTTTCAGAAGAAAACATCGATGTTTTCGTTGCACCCCCAAAAGCTCTCTCAAAATGTCTGGACAAACTGATCTTTTCTGAACGATTGGCTGCGATCGGGATGCCAGTTATCCCAACATCCTCAAAGATTGCCGAGCTACCTGATAATTACCTAGTTGTAAAGGAAAGGCACGGATCCGGTTCCGAAAAAATAGGCATAGACCTTTCACGAGAAGCAGCCGAAATTCATGCGGAAAAACTGGAAAGTCCGATATTCCAGCCTCATGTGCGAGGTCGCGAATTCAGTGCTGAAGTTTGGTTGGACAAGACAAGTCGTGCTCAAGGAGTGGTGTTACGCTGGAGAAAGCTAGTTGTAAGAGGAGAGTCCTATCACACGGTCACTTTTCGCAACGATGAATGGGAGGATCTCGTAGTCGCTTGCGTTGAGGCTTTGGGTCTCACGGGTCACGCCCTCGCTCAAGTCATCGTGGACGAAAATGATTCTCCGCACATTGTGGAAATCAATCCGCGACTAGGTGGAGCGTCTCCCCTTTCTCTAGCCTGCGGACTCCACTCGATCGAATGGTTCCTACGCGAAAGCGCAGGTGAAGTAATGTCCCTCGGCTCAACATTCAAAACTTCTTCCGGGAAAAGCCTGACCCGAGAGGGAGATAAGGTTACCATCGAACTCTGATCCATCGATTAAAGAAATTTTCCACAAATCGTTTCCTCTCGACTCTAAACGAGACCGAATTAATGTAGTTAGTATATGTCGGCCACAGTCGTAGCAGTTGGAAACCAAAAAGGGGGCGTGGGAAAAACCACCACCACAGTAAATCTTGGGCATGCTTTTGCAACGTCGGGAATACCTACGCTGATTGTGGATCTTGACCCTCAGGCCAATGCCACCAGCGCCTTGGGCTTTGAAAAAAAACCGGGAGCTGGCATTTACGGCCCCATCACTGGAAACTGTTACGCCAGCGATCAGGTAAAGGCCACACGTTCAGAAAACTTGTGGATTCTTCCATCCGAACTGGATCTTGCCGCGGCTGAGCTCGAACTCGCCGGCCAACCCGACTACCTCCTAAAGCTAAGGGAATGCCTATCGACCTTGAAAGAAGACTACGGTCTGGGCTTGATACTATTGGATTGCCCGCCGACCTTGGGATTGCTCTCGATGAACGCTCTTTGCGCCGCCGATTATCTGCTCGTCACCCTACAGTGCGAATACTTGGCGCTTGAGGGGCTTGGACAGATCCTCGGCGTAGTGGATCAGTTGCGAGAATCAGGTGCGAACAAAGAGCTGAAGGTGGGTGGCATCGCGATGACTATGTTCGACAACCGCACTCGCCTTTCCTACGATGTATGGGAAGAAGTGGGGGCGCACTACCCTCAGCTCATGTTCGGCACGGCGATTCCTCGTTCTGTCCGTCTGAGCGAGGCCCCCAGTCACGGGCAGACCATTTTTGAATACGATCCCGCGGGGCCGGGAGCACAAGCGTATCGCAACCTCGCCGACGAGGTGTTGTCTCGCTTTTTCCCTACGTCTCGGGAAAGCACGTGAACTGGATTCGTAAGCTCACGGGCAGAATCCGTTACGAAGGAACGGAAACGGACGACCATCCAGACGCAAAGGAGGAAAGTGCTCTGCAAGCCTTGGAGAAACGACTCGGTTATCGTTTTCGCAACCTATCACTGCTGCGACGGGCGACCACCCATCCATCCCTTGGCGAAGATCGTAGTGGTTGCGAAGACAACCAAAGACTGGAATTCCTCGGGGACTCCATACTGGGAGCCATTCTCGCCGAAAAACTTTTCCGAATTTTCCCGGAAGGTAACGAAGGCATGTTGAGCAAAGGACGCTCGGTGCTGGCTCGAGGCGACTACCTTAGCAAGTTGGCACGCACTCTTGGCGTTCACGAGACAATGAGGATGAGTCGAGCGGAAATTCGAGACGGAGGGAATGAAAGAGATTCTACTTTGGAAGACGGCATAGAAGCAATAGTAGGAGCAATTTATCTGGATGCGGGTATGCAGGCGACTCGCAAAACGGTACTTTCATGGTATGGAAACATGGAGGAAACCTTGTCCGAGGCCATGGAGGATTATAATCCCAAGGGGCGTCTACAGGAAATCTCGCAAGCTCTTCACGGACCAGACCAAATTCGTTACTTGATTGATCGCGAAGAAGGTCCTTCGCACAGGAAAAGATACTCCGTTTCAGTCGAAGTCGCTGAACGCAAACTAGGCTCTGGATCTGGTCGAAGCAAAAAAGAGGCCCAAGAAGAAGCGGCTCGAAAGGCTTTGCGATTCATTAGTCGTAAGCGAAAAAAAAAGAACCAGCGAGAAATCGCATCCCGACAAAAAAACGAAAATCAAAAGTGATGCATCGGAAGCGGACGTCACAGATCGATATCCTCCCGAAATACCGCTCGAATTGTACTTTTCAAACGCAGCAATTTATAGACCCAAGAGAGAAAGGGTTTTTACTTCGGATTGAGAGTTCATCAAGTTATGATCATCTATCGGGCAAATAGGTAAGAGAATGAAAAGGGTGGTCATTCCTCCAGGTCGTGACGCTATGTTCTTGCACGGAGTACCCGAAGCGGCAAGTGCAATTCTGGCGGCCGACTTCATTTGTAAGGCAAAATCGAAAGTAGTAATATTACTCACTGAATCCATCCCAAAGACTGAAGAGTGGGCCGAAGACGTCGCGGCATTTTTGGAGACGGCTAACCAGGGGGTTCGAATACGCTTGCATCTATTTGACGAACCCCCATCGACTGAACACCCAGACGCATTCGAGAGAATTTGCGACAGACTCGCAGTGCTATCTGCTTTGGGCGAGCTTTCAAAAAAAGAGAGAGTCTCTTCGGAGAGCTCACTCCTACTTCTCGCGACAACTCCCGAATCGATCCTAGCCCCATGTCCGTCGGTCGAATCGCACGAAAAAAACGAGCTAATCGTGAGGAAGGGAGAAAAACTTCCCTTTCAAAGTTTTGTCGGAGAATTAGCCAAACGCTTTGATTATTCGTCGGAAATTCTTTGCGAATCTCCCGCTCAATTCGCTGTCCGTGGAGGGTTGATTGACGTGTACCCAGTTAACGGAGAGTTTCCAGTGAGAATCGACTTTTTCGGAGACGAGATCGAAGACTTGAGAAGATTTGATCCTAACACGCAACGTACGATCGAAAGCGTGGAATCCGTAACTTTGGCCTCAGCAGGAAGCCACGAGGACAGAGAGGTCGAAGGAGCATTTTTCGGACATCTCAAATGCCCCGTCACATGGATATTGAGAGAACCCGAAGATCTGCTAATGCGATCCCCTTTGATTTTCCATTATTCGGAAAAAAGAAAATCTGCTCCAAAATGCTTTTTCGACGCACTGGAAAGAAAGGCGGCGAAGAAAGACAAATTCTTAGGCATGGCTGAAATCGACTCTGGTCGAGGAATCTTCGACAACGCTCCTTGCCATGAAGAAAAAGTAGAAACTTTGGAAAACTTACGGCACGAGAACTCTCTGGATGAGCTCGGCTTGGAACGTTTCGAAAGCGAACGGTCCGGACGTAAAGCCTACCTGCAAGGCTTGCTGAAAAGGGCAAGGGAGGGATTTCATGTACAAATAGCTGCCGGAGTTGAATCGGAAAAACGAAGAATCACCGAAACAATTGAAAGAGAGGAGGAACTGCGGAATCTTGAAGTAACCTTCCTTCAAATGGGACTAAGAGAGGGATTCGCGATTCTGCTCCCGCCCGGCGAAAAATTTCTGGGGATAAAAAACGCACCACCAGTGAAAGGATTACTAATAGCCACAACGAGAGAGATACTTGGAAGAGAAAGGAGCCGACGCCCCGGACGACCGAAGCGGATGGTGGCGCAAAGACCTCAAGTGGATCAGGCTTTGGACTTTGCCGAACTTGTCGCAGGTGACTTCTTAGTACACCTGCAGCATGGCGTATGTCAGTACAAATGCATCCAGAGGATTAAGGACGAAGGGCGAGAAGAGGAAGCAGTCACGGTTGAATTCGCGGATGGAATCCTACTGCATGTGCCATTGCCCGAATCACATTTGCTTTCGCGATATGTAGGTCTGGTAAAAAGTCGTCCGAAATTGGCTAAACTTGGCGGCAAGTCCTGGTTCAAGGCAAAGGAAGCGGCCGAGCAAGCCGCTCTTGACATGGCCGCCGACTTACTTCGCATGCAAGCCGCTCGTGAGGCTGCTTTAGGACATGCATTTCAGCCAGACGACGAATGGCAAAAAGAATTCGAGGACGCATTCTCGTTTACGGAAACACCCGACCAATTATCAGCTATCGAAGCCGTCAAAAAAGATATGGAAAGTCGTACTCCGATGGACCGGTTGTTGTGCGGAGACGTTGGTTATGGAAAGACAGAAGTCGCATTGCGGGCAGCGTTCAAGGCAGTGATGGACGGACGTCAGGTAGCCGTGCTCGCCCCCACTACCGTACTATGCCAGCAACATTTGAACGTGTTTAGAGAAAGGGTCGCAGATTTTCCAGTGACGGTGGAGACTTTGAGTCGATTACGTAGCTCAAAAGAGCAAAAATCTATTCTCGCGGGAGTGGCGAGCGGAGGAATCGACATTCTGGTGGGCACTCATCGGATCCTGAGCAAGGACCTCAGGTTTCGTGATCTGGGTCTGCTAATCGTAGACGAAGAACAACGGTTCGGAGTGCGGCACAAGGAAAGCATCAAAAAGATGAAAACAGCGGTAGACGTACTTACCCTAAGCGCCACTCCAATCCCAAGAACGCTCTATTTTGCAATGGTGGGTGCCAGGGCACTGAGTTCAATCGAAACAGCCCCCGTCAACAGGCGCCCCATTCGGACCGAAGTTATGCGACACGCGCCGGAAGTCGTAAAGAAAGCAGTGGATGCTGAAATTCGCCGCGGCGGACAAGTTTTTTATCTACATAATAAAGTTAAAACAATACACGCCGTGGCCCGCAGACTCAATGAAAGGTTTCCTGGAATTCGAATAGCGGTGGGACACGGCCAAATGGGAGAAAACGAACTTGAGGACGTAATGACTAAGTTCGTGGCGCATCAGTACGACATACTTGTCTGTACCACGATAATTGAGGCGGGGATAGACATTCCCAATTGCAATACAATCATCATTGAAGGTGCCGACCGGTTCGGGCTATCGCAACTTTATCAACTTCGCGGTCGCGTAGGACGATTCGATAAGCAAGCCTATGCTTACCTTTTACTGAACAGTCACAAACCAATATCGAACAAAGCCCGGAAGCGACTTTCAGCCATCCGTCAAATCACACGACTGGGGGCAGGATTTAGAATCGCATTGAGAGATCTAGAGCTAAGAGGCGCAGGAAATCTTCTTGGAGGTGAGCAGAGCGGACATGTGGCTGGCGTGGGGTTTGACCTGTATTGCCGTTTGCTCAAACAAAGCGTGGCCAGATTGAAAGGAGACGAGAAAGCCATTCGCTCGAAGGCGACCGTGCGGTTGGACTTCACCACGAGCGGAGTTCTCTCTGAAAGTGATTCAACAGAAGCTGAAGACCCGAAAGAAGTCTCGGACCTCATCGGAGCTTATCTGCCGGAACACTTTGCTGCTGAGACCCGCCTTCGCATCGATTTTTACCGCAAACTAGCTAATAGCATAGATGTCAAAGAAGTAAAAGAGATTCGCGAAGAGTTGTCGGACCGTTTTGGAGAATTGCCAAAGGAAGCCAAAGCTCTTTTACTTGAATCGGAAATTCGTTGCTTGGCCGAAGAGGCTGGATTCGATTTAATCGAAACTGAAGGAAGTTCGCTAAAATGTCGTTTTGCCAAAGAGAAAAAATTTAAAAACAGCAACAGGTTTTTAAGGGTAGCGGGTCACTTGCCAAAACTTTCGACAAAAGATGCTTTTTTGAAGTTGAAGGAAATCGTTCGATTTCTCAAACTACGAATCCATGCGAAAAATGTTGTTTAAAATAATCACTGTTAATTCCGCAAAGCTCTTGTTGCTTTCAGCAATACCTTGGATTTCACTGAATGGAGATCTGGTCGAGATCAACAGAGTGATGGCAAAAGTCGAGGACCGTATCGTAACCAGAGGAGAAGTAGACAAGGCCATGGACATGCTGAACTTCACCGACTCCGAAAAAGACTCTAGAGCCAAGGAGTTCGTGGACGGAAAGATTGATCGCCTGCTAGCCATTCGTGCATTCCATGAAAAAGGCATGATAATACCTGACTCCTATCTGGAGAACGAGTACAACAAACATCTCATTCGAGAATTCAACGGCGACCGAAAACTATTTAGAGACATACTACTTAGCCGTAATCAGTCACAACTGGAATTTCGGAAAGAGTTGGAGGAGGAACTCATACATGGTCATATGCTGAGTGCTAGACGTCGGTCCAGAGAGGAAGTTAGTCCTGATAAAGTAGAACAATATTATCGTGAAAATCGTGTTCAATTTCTAACCGATGAAAAGGTTCGTCTACGGGAAATCGTTTTTTCACAAATCGCCGGCGAGCCGGAGTCAGTGTTGCTTCAACAAGCCCAACAAGTCATCGAGCAGATTAAGGTCGGCGTAACTTTTGAAGATCTCGCCAAGAAACATGGGCAGAGCCCATACAAAGCAAAAGGCGGCGACTGGGAGGTAATGGTCGCCAAGCGAGAGATTCGCAACGATGCTATTCGAGAACAAGCCTTCTCCGTAGACGAAAGCCAAGTAACCAAACCTTTCGTAGTCGACTTGCTAGAAAGAAAAGCTGATGGCACAGTGGGAAAATCCGGTAAAAAAGCCGCCTACATCATCAAGGTAGTAAAAAAAACGGAAGCGGGGGTAAAACCACTTGATGGAGTACGCCAACAAATCGAAAAGACGCTGGCCAACCAACTTGAGTCCCAAAGCCAACGCAAATGGCTGAGTCGTCTAAAGCGGGATGCCTACTTGAAGTACTATTTCAACGACGAAAGTTAGTCGTCGGTGGAAATCCGGCGAGGAAAATGCATGATCCTGTGGAACCACCACAGGCTGGTAATCTCTCAGGTCTGAGCCGATCAATTCAAGTCAGTTAACACGCTCCTACCTCATGAGCAAATCCGATGAGAAATTTGAAAGTCATGCAAAGGAAAATAAGAATCCTGGACCTTCCACTGCCCATCTCCGCCTCCGAGATTTACCTGCACACGAACGCCCACAAGAACGGCTCGAAAACCTAGGACCAGGCGCCCTATCGGATCGGGAACTCGTTGCCATGCTCGTGCGCTCGGGAAATACTCGCATGGATGTTCTCGCAATTGCAGACGCACTATTAGCTCGAGCGGGTTCCCTCGCCGGCCTTCTTCGCTGGGACGTGGAGGATTTTCGTCAAGTTCCTGGGATTGGACCGGTGAAGGCGCTTCAACTATCGACCTATGTCGAAGTCGCCAAACGAATGGCAAGGTCGAATCGCGCCTCCTACCCAACGCTCAGTGAACCGCTCGCCGTGTTCGCTCACCTCTATCCGGAAGTCAGGTCAGACAACGTAGAGAAAGTTTGGGTTCTATGCCTAGACCGCAAGAACAAATTGATACGAATGGAGTCGGTAACCTCTGGAACCGCAACAGGAAGCCTTGTTCATCCTCGGGAAGTATTTCGTCCCGCCATCCGGCACGGAGCCACTGGGGTTATCGTAGCTCACAATCACCCCAGTGGCGACCCTACCCCAAGCAACGCGGATTTAACCATCACCCAAAAACTTCGAGAATCCGCAGGACATCTTGACATTGAATTGCACGATCACATCATCATTGGAGAACCCGAGGATGACCCTAGAGGGCTTGGATTCTATAGCTTTGCCCAAGCAGGCGTACTTTAAGCAAGAACCCGATTGGGCAATAAATACGAGTAAAAGCTCCAGACTTATACTTTTAATTCAGATACCGCTTTTCCATTTACAACCTAATGAAAAAACTAATCATCGCCATCGCCCTCAGCTTAAGCACAGGCTTAGTCCACGCAGACGAAACCATTGGTTTCAAAAAGGGGGATCGCGTTGTCTTCGTCGGACCCACTTTCGTGGAGCGAATGGCTCGGTTCGGACATCTAGAAACTGCCCTAACTTTGGCAATGCCGAAAAAAGAGCTGATTTTTCGCAATATCGGTTGGTCGGCAGACACGATCAAAGGGGAATCCAGAGGTTACGAAAAGCCACAGAATGGATATGCCAATCTGCTTAAAAGCATTCGGGACACAAAACCCACAATATTATTTCTAGCTTATGGTCCTGCCGAATCATGGGCGAAAACCCCGGAAACCTTTGCCGTCAATTACCAAAAACTGCTCAATGACATAAAAGATCTAAGTGCGCGAAAAGTCCTCGTTTCTCCCTTTCTACAAGAGAATTGGGGATCACCTATGCCCGATCCCACCGCACATAACATAGACCTGCGTGAACATACTGCAATCATTGCAAAACTAGCGAAAACAAACGGCATGGCTCACATTTCTCTCATCGATTTGGTAAAGCCTGAAGTCCAGAAAGGCAAGCGTCTCACGATGAATTCTCTTCACCTTGACGACTCCGGTCACCGGGCACTCGCCAATACTTTCCTCGGCAAGCTTGGGCTCGCCTTCCCTGACCTAGATTCCGCCAAGGCCATTCTAATTCGAGATTTAATCCGTGAGAAAAACGCCCTTCACTTTCACAGTTGGCGACCACAAAACCAGACCTACATTCTCAGCTTTCGCAAACACGAACAGGGTCGCCACGCCAAAGACCTTCCAAAGTTCGCTCCCCATGTTGCCGAGAAAGAGCAAGCCATCCGCAAACTGGTTAAGACTCCTGAAGCA
>Ga0315322_10002136_pt1 | contig 15256 bp, 9 predicted proteins | sample M110021515metaG_FD_203461 | JGI IMG/M metagenome (GOLD analysis project Ga0315322, IMG submission 203461) | Ammonia-oxidizing marine archaeal communities from Monterey Bay, California, United States - M1 100m 21515 | ecosystem: Environmental > Aquatic > Marine > Intertidal zone | place: USA...
GTTCATATCTTTAAAAGGTGTCCCGTGACCAAGGAAGCGACCGGCAAATTTACGCGGCCCATAGGGACCAGTGATCTTGTTGGCGACGCAGTAATAAAGATTGTACGACCCCTTTCGCCCTTGATCCGTTGACCATGCCGTGCCCAAATGAACGTACTTGCCGCCGATTTTGATCATGGTCGCTCCTTCGTGACCAATGTGACTGATGGGTTTGCCGTCTGGCCCCGGACGAGATCCAGCCGGATCAATTCGCACCGGATCGGTGGTATAGCTGGTAAGGCTATCGTTGAGTGGAGCAATGAACGTGTTGTCCCACAACAGATAACGCGTGCCATCATCGTCAGTAAAAATCGAAGGGTCGTGACGCTGACCCATGTTGCCAGCCATCGGGTGCGTCCAAGGGCCTTGCAACTCCGTACCGCTAGTCAGTGCCAGACTGGAGTGTTTCTTGGGGCAATGCACTAATGCCCAGCAGCCCTTGTCTGCCAGCCAGTGTACTTCCGGTGCCCAGATCAGACGCTTCGAAATTTTCTTGCCGCTCTTCGCCTTCATCGTATCGTCGACTGTAAAAATCGGGCCTAAAGATTCCCACTGAATCAAATCTCTGCTACGCCATAACCGAACTTGGTGACCAACGATGCTCTCTTCACCCAATCCGATGTTGTACGGGTTCTTGGTTTCCCGAGGGTCATTTTCGTTTGGCTGCGTGCCCGTCAGGTAGTAATACTTCTTCTCGGGACCGATCGAGATATACGGATCCCGAATCCAACCGGATTTGATGTACAGCGCCCTGTCATGTGACTTGAGCCCTTCACGGATTGTCTCGGCGTCCATCACCGGAGCTGGTTTTCTGTCTGTAAGAAGTTCAACAAGGCCTTCTTTCCTGGATTGTTCAGCCTTGGCCGCTGGCTGCTGAGTTTTGGCTGGCACCGTTATGGCTGCTGGTTTGGACTTGGATTTTCGACGAATCGGTTGCGGATATTTTGCCAACGTCTTTCGTAAGGCCGCGACAATGTCCGGATTGTCTGCGGCAAGGTTACGAGTCTCCTGTGGGTCGGTCTTGTAGTCATAGAGTTCGTACTCGGCGGACTCGACTGGTTTACCGACTTGTCGCCACTCGACGAGGCGGTATCGCTGCGTCCGAATGGCTCGCCCGAGCTTTTTCTTGGGGTATGCATGGTATGCGTGGTCTCTCACCCGGACATCCGGGTTTTTCAACACCGGCACAAGGCTTACACCGTCCAGCGGTTGCGGCACGTGCGGAGGAGGCAGGCCCGCCAATTCTGCCAGCGTCGGAAAGATGTCAACGCTTTCAGCGAGCTGTCGTGTGGATGATCCCGGTGTTGTAATGCCGGGAGCGGTGATAAGAATCGGTATACGGTTGGCCTGCTCGTAATTCGTGTGCTTGGTCCAGATACCCAGATCACCAAGATGGAAACCATGGTCGCCCCACAAAACAATGATCGTGTCATCAGCCAGGCCCAATCGATCCAATTCATCAATCACTTTTCCAATCTGAGCGTCGACGAAACTTGTGCTGGCGTAATAGCCGTGGATCAATTTTCGTTTTACATCTTCCGGAATCGAAGCCGGATCTCCCTTGTCTGGCACAGGATAGTAATTACGAATCTCACCACCACGTTTGCCCGCGACCGAGGGAGCATCAGTAGGCAGTTCCTCGAATTCAGGCATTGGCAACTTTGCTGGATCAAACCGGTCCCAGTACTTCCTTGGTACGCACAGCGGCAAGTGCGGACGAGCGAACCCGGCCGCGATCAAGAATGGTGTACCATCTTTGATACGCCGCTCTTTCGCGCGTTGCAATCGCTTCATCGTTTCGGCAGCAACACGACCGTCAGCATACGCAATGTCAGCGACGTCCGGAGATTCAAAGGCAGCGCCCCGCGGCAAGGAGTTTACTTGATCGAGCTTCTGATTCGTAAAAAATGCTTCCTCGCGAGTCAACTCACCGCCATTCGAACTGGCCGGATCGAGATACTCAATCACCTTGTCGTGATAGTGAGGTACGCTGAACGATTCTGGATCGCCTTGATTCCCGTGCCCAACATGAAAAACTTTGCCAAGCGACTCCGTACGATAACCTCCGTACTGGGCAAAATACTGTGGCAATGTAACGGCTTCGGGAAAGGCTTGTCGCAGTTGACTGCCAAGTCCATAGAGACCCGTCGACGTCGAATGCGAGCCTAGCATCAACGTAAACCGCGACGGTGCGCAAACCGCTTGATTGCAATACGCCAAATCAAACCGCATCCCGCGCGCGGCCAACGCATCAATATTGGGCGTTTGAGCGATTGAGTCACCGTAGCATCCCAACGCTGGCTTCAAGTCATCGACAAGAATCAGCAGCACATTAGGGCGATCATCACCAAAAACGAGACTGCCCTTCAAGGACAGGATCGAAAGAAATGCTACGAATGCAAGACAACACCGAAATGTTTGCCTTTGCATTATTTTCATATGGTCATTCTTGTGATGATTATTTTGTTGAAAACTTGAATACCGTCTTCGAATCATACGTTTCACCCGGTTTCAGAATTGTTGATGGGAAGTTGGGTTGATTTGGACTGTCGGGGAAGTGCTGTGTCTCGAGACAGAATCCACCACGATGAACGTACGGCTTACCTGACTTACCCTTCAGTCGACCATCGAGAAAGTTACCACAATAAAACTGGATACCTGGTTCAGTCGTATAGATTTCCATTACGCGGCCAGATGATGGCTCGTGGACTTGCGCAGCCAGTGAGAGTTCACCTTCTTTGCCGTCTGTGTCAAGAATCCAGTTGTGATCGTAACCAAGCCCAAAGACGAGTTGCTCGTTTTGCTGGCCAATATCGCGACCGATAGCTTTGGGTGTAGTAAAGTCGAACGGAGTTCCAGCGACAGTGGGCATCTCACCTGTCGGAATCAAACTCTCGTCAACCGGAGTGAACTTCTTTGCGTTGAGCATCAACTGGTGATCAAGAATCGTACCCTGTCCCTCACCCTTCAAGTTGAAATAGGTGTGCTGAGTCACGTTCACCGGCGTCGCTTTATCGGTCGTCGCATGGTAGTCAACAATAAGCGAGTTATCATCAGCCAACGTGTAGGTAATCTTTAATTGCAGATTGCCTGGGTAGCCTTCTTCCTTGTCTTTGGCGAGGTATGACAGGGTCAGTGATTGGCCTTCGACATATTCATCAACGGTCCAGACAACTTTGTCGAACCCGATGGCTCCTCCGTGCAAATGGTTCTCGCCGTTATTTTTCAGGAGCGAATAGGTTTCGCCGTCCAACGTGAATTCACCCTTCGCAATACGATTACCATAACGGCCAACGACGGCTCCAAAGTACGGTTTATCGACAGCGTTGATATAGTCCTCCACACGGTCGTAGCCAAGTGCCACGTCGGCTCGCTTCCCGTTTCGGTCAGAAACGATGATTGACGTGACAATCGCGCCGTAGTTGGTCACGCAAACCGTCATGCCAGATTCATTTTTCAGCGTGTAGAGTTTGATCGAGTCAAAATCCTTCACCTGAGCCAACGCAGTTGAGGCGAAAAGTATCACGCAAGCTACCAGCCCGCAGAAAAGAGTACATAAACTCATGGTACGACGAATAAGTTGCATCTCACTATATCCTTTGGGATGTTTCGTTATTGATTGTAAAAAGTACATCGCAGGCCGGCAGCCTGCACTACATAGCAAAGTAGGCGTAAACGGAAATAGCACACAAACAAAGAATCGCGCCAACAATGGGTGCGGGTTTCCACGGAGTCAAATCAACGGCCTGCACGTCAATCTGTTCGTACGCGGTCTCACGACGAAAACCAAGCTGTGATAAGACCAGTTGCAATGCGACCAGCATCACGAACACAGCGCCCATGTAATGAAACGGACTGCCAAATGTGCTGGCCATCCAACCTTCATTGTCACCAGCAAAGAATGTGCCCACTATCATTAGAAACAAACCGACGATCAACGTCACCAACGCCGAACGCCCATCCGCCCAGCGATTGAACAGGCCAACCAGAATGACAGCGGCTAGCGGTATGAAATAGACACCGTTCAAGCCTTGAAAAAAACTGAACACTCCATCGCGACCGTAAAATGCGAACGGGGCAGCGATCACAGCAAGCACGGCAACAACAAAGCTGCAAATTTGCCCAGAACGTCGAACTTGGCTGCCTGTCGCTGACGGGTTGATGTACTGCTTATACACGTCTAATGAAAATAGGGTTGCTGCAGAATTCAAAACCGAGTTAAACGTCGAAAGAATTGAACCAGTCACGACAGCGGCGAAAAAACCAAGTAACCAGTTTGGTAGCACTCGCGCGACCAACGCACCGTACGCTCGACTGGTGTTCCATGCCCCATCATCGGTCACTCCAACCGACTCAATCATCTGCACGTCTTCTGCTGTAACAACCAAATAAGCCGCCGCGATTCCGGGCAGCACCAAAATCAACGGCGCGAGGATCTTGAAGAATGCTGCCAGCAAGACACCTTTTTGACCTTCGGCCAAGTTTTTGGCACCAAATGTCCGTTGGATGATTTGTTGGTTCGTCGTCCAGTAGAAAAAGTTCAACAACAGCACGCCAGTAAACAATGTCGGCCAATGAGTTGACTCGTCCGATGTCCCCAGTGACTGAAACGCATCAGGATCAGCGGCTTCGATCTTCTCGAACGCACCCATGAAGCCACCTTCACTGCCAGCAATCAATTGCAACGAAAAGAACGTAATCATGAGACCACCAACGAGTAGTCCGGCGCCGTTGAACGTGTCACTGACTGCGATTGCTTTAAGGCCACCAAAAATTGCGTAGGCTCCCCCAAGCGTAGCAATGAAAACCAACAACATCCAAATCATTGTCAGTTCGTCGACACCGAACTTCACGTGCAAGCCCAGCATGCCATTAAGTCCATTCGCTCCCAAAAATAAAACAAACGGCAGCAAGATCATCATGTACGCCACAATGAAGATTGCAGCGGTAACCGAACGAACAGAACGGCCGTACCGCATTTCCAGAAATTGCGGAATAGTCGCGATGCCCGACTTCAGGTACCGAGGGAGAAACACTAACGCAAGAATGACAAGCGAAATTCCTGCGACAACTTCCCAGCACATAACCGACAACCCATCTTTGAACGAATCTCCATTTAAGCCAACAAGCTGTTCCGTAGAAAGATTTGTCAGTAACAGCGACCCGGCGATGAAGACGCCTGTCAAGCTACGGCCCGCCAAGAAGTAACCTTCATCACTCTCAACATCGCTATTGCGAGTAATCCTCCACGTGAGAAACGCCACAAGCGCAGTAAAGCAAACAAATGAAGCAATTGTTAAAAACAAGGGAGCCGCCTTTGCTAATGTATCGAAACTGGTAGTGGGTAAATTCGCCTGACCGATAGGCTACACGGATTTCCTTCGATCGTTATCTATTTTTTTGTAACCTTGGGGATGATCGGAATGCCATCTCCATGCGGATTCAATAATTTGTGAAATCTTTGGGTGTTCAGGTTCCCAACCGAGATCAATGCGCACTTTGTCGCTCGCTGCGACCAACGTGGCAACATCTCCTGGCCGCCGCCCGACAACTTCACTGGGAATGGGATGACCCGTGATTTCTCGTGCCGTATCAAGTACTTGCGTGACACTGAACCCAAGCCCGTTTCCCAGATTATAAACATGTGACTTTTGATCAATCGCGTGCAAAGCGAGCCTGTGTGCCTGAGCAAGGTCCGCCACGTGAATGTAGTCACGAATACACGTCCCATCGAGAGTATTGTAATCGTCACCAAAGACTTTTATGTCCTCGCGCTGCCCCAGTGCGACCTGCAGCACTAAGGGAATCAAATGAGTTTCCGGAGTATGATCTTCGCCTCGTAATTGCGTCGCACCTGCAGCATTGAAATAACGCAGTGCAGCGAACCGCAGCTTTCCAGTGCAATCGAGCCAGTGCAGCATCCGCTCAAGAATGTACTTGGATTCCCCATAGGGACTTCCTGGAACAATGCATTCTTCTTCATCTATCGGAATTGTCTCTGGGTTGTCGAATAGGTTGGCTGTTGATGACAGAATGAATTTTTTGATGCGGTGCTCAACAACACTTTCAAGTAAGTTCAGTCCATTGCGAACGTTGTCACCTAAATAAAGAAATGGGGACTGCATGGACTCACCTACCAACGACTTCGCTGCGAAGTGCATGACAGCATCCGGACAAAATTCAGTGATCACCGCGTCAATGCAATCACGGTGAGCCAAATCGCCTTCGAAAAAACTTGCATCTTCGTGGATCGCTGCACGATGACCTTGCGAGAGATTATCAAACACAGCGACCTGATACCCAGCCTCGACTAATTGCTCGACAGTTACGCTTCCGATGTAACCCGCTCCGCCTGTCACCAGCACTTTCATTGACCCCACTCCGATCCAAGGCCGTGGGCATCCGATACGTTTTGCAGCCGAACAGCACATTGCTCAGGTATCACGTCACGATGCGGAGAGCCCAACACACGGTTTCCGGTTCGTGAGTAAAACCGACTATGTGAATATTCAGTTGTCATGAGCATTCCTTTTGATCAGATGAGCACCGATCGCCGGGCGGCTTGTGAAGGAACTCCCTTGGACACCGGTTTCATTTTCGTACTGCATCAAAATTCTTTCGCGCACTGCCTTTGCACGGTCCGAACGCACTAATGTGACGCTACAGCCACCGAAACCACCGCCCGTCATTCGTGAACCATAGACACCGTCCTCAGGACCTATCTCGCGAGCGATTCGAACCAATGCATCGAGCTCAGCACAACTGACTCGAAAGTCTTTCTGTAGCGACTCGTGACTGGAGTACATCAGTTCACCGACCAACGCCCACTGACCGTCCGCAAAGGCTTCGGCTGCGTCCAAAGTCCTCGCGATTTCGGTTACGACATGGCGCCCGCATGCCAACTCGTCGTTGGTCAGCCGACTGCGTGCCGAATCAAGGTCAGTCAACGTCACGTCGCGCCAAGACAGCAAACCCAATTTTTCAAACGCAGACTCACACTGACGTCTTCGTTCTGCGTACTCACCGCCTGCCAACTCATGCTTTATGTTGCTGTTGGTGATAAGCACCGAGACGTTTTCCTCGTGAAACGGAACGGTTTGTATTTCCTGACTGATGCAATCTAGTAACATCAGTTCGCCAGGCATGCCGAACACGCTGGAAACCTGATCCATGATTCCGCAGGGCATGCCAGCAAAATTATGCTCTGCATGTTGACAAAGAATCGCCTTTTCCAATGGCTCCAACTGTTGACCCGTGATGCCCTCGAGCATCGTCGCCGTTGCCACCTCCAAGGCTGCACTGCTAGACAACCCGCCACCATGTGGAACATTTGAACCGATAACAGCATTCAATGGCGGGACACTACAGCCCCCTGACACGAAACCGGCAATAACACCCTCAATGTAACGTCCCCACCCGGAACACGTTGGCCCGAAGGATGCACCGATCGGAACATCAATGCTTTCCTGCATGTCACTACTATAGAAAGCTGCGTGCTCTTGCGATGGATCAGAAGATGGAGCTACCGCGATGATCACGTAGCGTTCGATTGCCATAGGAAGAACAAAGCCATGGTTATAATCGACATGCTCGCCAATCAGATTCACGCGTCCAGGAGCCGCGGCAACGACCGATGGCACGTGTCCAAATCGTGATTGAAATTCAGCCTCTACACGCTGACGCAAATCTATGAACTGCTCGGCTGCGGGCAACGAGGTTGGATGGGATAAATCTGTCAACGAATGCCACTCGTCTAAAAAACTGACAACAAACAATGAAATTGCAACAAGAACCATGATCCACAGTTCAGACCAGCCGTCAATGAGACAGGTCGTCGCACAACTGAGCTATATTATCACATTCCTTGACAGCAACTCGGTCCATCAGAACACTCAAAAGCACCCACACAAGACTTCTCGCCAAAGCATGCTACGGCTTGGCTTGCTTGCGGAACGTTCCGATCGTCATGCCTGTCACTCGCTTAAAAACAACGTGCAAGTACTCCGGATGCTCAAATCCACACAATGCGGCAATTTGTTCGGCGGAAAGGTCCGTAGAAATCAACAACTCTCGTGCACGCTTGACCTGAACAAATCGAATCTCTGCTTGTGGCGTACGTCCTAGATATTTTCTCACCTGTCGCTCAAGCGTACTGCGAGAAACTGAATTATTACGAACCACCTCATCGACTGTCAGTCCACGGCATGCGTGTTCACGAATGTAGCGTAACGCTGCTGCAACATCGCGATCATCGATCGCTACCACGTCGGTCGACTGGCGCGTGGCCACACCAAGCGGCTCAATCAACTGAACTTCAGATGGAGGCAACTTCCCGTCCATCAGCTTCGCCAACACTTCGGCCGCGCGGAAACCAACACCCTGAGCGTTAGGGATCACACTCGTCAGTGGCGGTGAACACATGCGGCAAAGCAGCTCGTCATTGTCGACTCCCATGACTACAACCTGTTCGGGAACAGCCATATCAAGTTCAGAGCAAGCATCGATCACCTGTTGCCCACGAATATCATTGCATGCCATGACCGCAAAAGGAGGCGTCAACGAACGCAGCCAATCCGCAATGCACTGCTGCTCGTCTTCCCAGTTTCGCGCCGCTCGACCTTGCCAAGCAGAATTATATAGCGAACACTCGCCTGATGATTTTTCACCAACCATCCTGACGAATGCATCTTCGCGACGTTTTGACCACGCCTCTCTATTGTATCCACAGAAACCAAATCGCTCGAAACCTCGTTCCAGCAGATACTCCGCACCCATGCGTCCGATTGCTGCGTCATCGGAGCGAATCTGAGAGAACTCAACATCACCTTTCCGATCCGTCAACTCAACAAATGGCACACCGGTATTTGAGATGGCATCAAGCAATCGAGACGTCGTTGCACGGGAGATAATTCCGTCACCCTGCCAATTGTTCAGCCACGACGGTGGCTGTTTGAAAAGGTCTCGTTGCTCTAAAAACACTGACCAGCGATCGTGCATTCGCATGTACCGCACAATCCCCGCAAGGAGGTCACGCCCGTAGACACTCGACGTCTCGATGATTAAAGCCACATGCCGTTTCATATTTCCAGCCTAATCGATGGCAACCCAATTAATCACGCGAGGATGCTGCCAACCGATTCAAACCGAATCAAACGGCCGAACAACTCTTCGCCAAGGCACAACCACAGGGATGTTGGCCCCATGAATCGCATAAGGTTACTGAGATTTCCGGAATTACGGAGTGCACAGGCCTCTAAAAGCGTTTCGAAGACCAGCCAGAATTTTATCCAGCGTATGTCCATCCCTCGTCACGCTTCGACACGACGTGGCATCGTGTCGCAACTCGCCAGAGTGCTTTCGGAATCGGTGTCGGATCAAAACGATAGAGATCGGGAAAGTTTTCCCGCAAGGCACGTGTTGCTTTGGCCGCGTTGTAGTGCGGGATTCGAGCGTCCATGTGATGCGCGACGTGCGTGCTACCAATGTGATGATGCATGAAATTGAGAATGGAGCCGTATGGCCGGTCAATCGTCATGAAGGCTCCCTTTACCCACGTCCACTCCTCATCGTCAAAGTGTGGAACATCAACGTCAGTGTGCTGAAGCCAGGTGTACAGAACCAGCCAGAAGTTCACCACCAAGTAAGGGCCAATGTAGAGAGCGAGCACCGAAAGAAAGCCTGAGGAATACGTCCACCAGCCAAGCAGGCCGAGCGTGACAAGAACGCCGATATCCGACAGCCAGACTTTGCGAGTCCAGCCTCCCGGAAAGAGTGCCGCAGAGAATGGCCAAGCCGGCCAGAAGTGATTCGTGGTGCCTCGGACCGGGCCACCCGTCGCGCCGGTCAATAGGTAGAGGGGCCATCCAATCAAAGAGTTGGCTGTGATCAAGACAATGGCAAACGCTTCTTCACCGATTGTTTCCTGCCACCATAACCGGGCTGCACCGCTGGGTGTTGTGTCACGTCTTGGAACATGCGTTTCACCAATATCGAGATGATTGGTGCGGGCATGGTGTAGCGAGTGGCTGCGTTGCCAGGAAAAATACGGCACGAGCAAGATGCTGTGCAGACAGTAACCGATCATATCCTGTAGCCAGTTGTGTTTTGTAAACGCCCGATGACCACATTCGTGTGCGACAACCCAGCAACCCGTGCCGGCAGTTCCAGCCACGATGGCATAACCAATCCACACAGGAAGCCAAGACCAGGTGAATGGAATCAACAAATATGCAAGAACTCCGCTGCAGATCGTCATCGCCAGAGATATGAACAAATAGAGTGACGACTTAAATAGATTGCGATCGAAGCACTCTGCAGGAATGGCAGCAAGCACTTCGGCTTTTGTCGGATACCGTATTTTCGAGGCCGAACTGGGAATTTCGTCGTTGTCAGTGGCTACCGGCGGCAGGGGATCTTCAAGAACACAGATACTCGACACGACAATCCTCTAAAAATGAAAGATCAGATGAAAAGGTCGACAACGGGCACGCCCGCACCCTCGATTGCTGAAGAATAGCCGAAATGCGACGACAGACCAACGAACAGATTTTTTGGCCTCAAAAAACCGTAATGAACAAACAGCGACCGGCAGACGGCCCATCAAAACTTCTTTCACGAGGCGGTTGCGGCCGAAGCACGAAAACCCAAAAAGGCCGCTTGATCCACGAGCTAAGTAGCCGTCTTAAGTAGCCGTCTATAGAGACGACGATCAGACTGACGGAAAATATAAAACTGGATACGTTATTCGGTTGTCCTTAGATGATGAGGGTTTTGATTTGATGTACTCCAGGCCCTCGATGCACTATTTCTTTGTTTGGTGGGCGTTCCCACCGCGTGCCTTTTTGCGAACAAGAGGAAAATTGAAGTCCGGTGACGTGGAAGCAATCCTCGCACTTCTAATCTGTGCATTCATTTTTGCCACGACATCTGGATGCTGTTCAGCAACATTTACCGTTTCGCCTGGGTCTGCTGAAAGGTCAAAGAGTTCCAGAGGTGAGTCCGGGTTGACTGCAACGTTGTAACGAACTGCTTTCCAATTGCCCTCCCTCATTGCAACACGCCCTTTCTTTTCGTGGAACTCCCAGTAGAGGTAGTCATGCTCTTCCTGCCCCTGCTTACCGAGTAGTGTCGGCACGAACGAAACGCCATCAACAGTTTCGGGAACCGGCTGACCGGCCAACTCAGCAACCGTTGGCAAGACATCCCAGAACGCTGAAAGATGGTCGGTTTGTGTTCCGGCTGAAATATGCCCCGGCCACGTTGCGATCATTGGTACGTGAATTCCACCTTCGTAGAGGTCACGTTTGAACCCTCGCTGGGAACCGTTCGAGTTGAAGTAGGCAGGATCGTGCCCGCCCTCCTGATGTGGGCCATTGTCGGAAGTGAAAATAATCAGCGTGTTGTTGGCAATCCCCAATTCTTTGAGCGTGGCGACGAGTTCACCGACGTCGTCATCAATCACCTCGACCATTGCAGCAAAAGCGGCGTGTGCCTCGGGCTGCGACCCATAGGCAAACTTACGATAATTCGGACCTGAGTCGGTCCCTTCGTAAGAACGTTCCGGCAGGAATTTGCCGCGGTACTTCGCCATCTTTTCTTCCGGTGCGAACATTTCGGCGTGCGGCTGAACAAGAGCGTAGAAACAGAAAAAGGGTTGGTCTTTGTTGGCTTGGATAAACTTAATCGCCTGATCCTGAATCAGGTCAGGGGCATACTCCTGTGTTTCCGTACCGAAGTTACCCCACAGCATCTCGCGGTGGTTATCGTTCCAAAGAAAGTAGGGATAATAATGGTGCGCTTGCCGCTGGCAGTTGTAGCCATAGAAGCGATCGAACCCCATCTTGAGTGGCTCACTGACACTGCCCGGCGCGCCGAGGCCCCACTTCCCGAACAGGCCCGTTGTGTAGCCCGCTTTACGGAACATGTGCGCCATAGTGACGGTATCGGCCGGCATCGGCTGCTGCCCTTCCGGCATCAATTCGGAATTCCCACGCACCACTGCATGACCGATATGTTTACCCGTGAGTAGCGCGCAACGCGACGGAGCACAAACGGTACTTCCGGAATAGTGCTGCGTGAATTTCATGCCTTCCTTTGCCAAGGCATCGATGTTCGGTGTCTGAAAATGCGTCTGACCGTAACAGCTCAAATCACCATAACCGAGGTCGTCTGCCAAGATGTAGATTACGTTGGGTGGAGTATCTGCACGTACATCACTACTTAGTCCCATCGCTATCAACATCGCTATGAGTATTTTTTTCATTGGGTCCTACTTACTATCGTCAATACGTCCACACTGGTCTCGGCTCAAAAAAATAATGCAGTTAATTTGAGCGGCTCCAACACAATGTACCAACAATCCACATCAACATACTTGGCAATCGATCAATCGTGTCGGATTTCAGCACAAGCGAATCACCGATGGCCGTGCACACGCCCCACGACAGCAACTTGAATGCTTTCATTTTCATGCATGAAAAAAAGACACGTTGTGATCGACATGAGCTTCACACCTACTGCCCACGCTAAGATTTCTCACGGTTACGGCTGGTGTGGACACACTTTCACATCTGCCGCAGGATGCATGTCATGGACTGCACTAACATTCTTCAGAGCGTACCATTGTGAAAACAACAGATCGTCTTTGCATAGTCGATTTTAAAGCTGAAGATCCAAAATCAGACCATCACTGATGGGGCTCGCTATCCTTACTATGCTAGACAAAATTCAGAAACGAGCCGGCTCGTGTAATTGTCGCAACTCGTCAGCTGAAAGCTTCTGAACTTCTCGATCATAGGTCATCAATCCGTTGACCTCACCCTCAACATCTGTCGTCTGCGTATACACACCTGCCGCCACACCTCGGCGTCGGAGTTTCATGAGCTCGTCAAACGAGCGTTCATATCGCTGTCTGTATTCGTCTTTGGTGGCCGGCAAATCTCCATATCCCCAATTCCGCATTTCTGAATTCCATTGGTGACCGGGGACGACAAAGCCGTGGCCACCAAACTCACCCACTACCTTCACGTAGTCATTGAATCGTTGGTCCTCGAACGGAAACATCGGTTCAGGATAATTATGGCGATCCACAACATCACCAGCAGGAAAGAAGTTGCCACCGCTGGCAATGTTGACCAGACGCGTCACATCAAGATTTTCCATTAACTGACCAACTCGAATGGTCTCATGCTGGCCCCATCGTTCATTGAAGGGCACCCACATCACGATTGATGGATGATTCCGAAGACTTCCCACCATCGACTTCAATTCTTCGACGAACTGCTCATGGCGATCTGCAGGCCATTCATCCTCCACTGGATGTGGAGCAAGCTTGCTCCAAAATGGCCTTCCGCCAGTGCTCGGCATATCCTGCCAAACCATCATCCCAATTCGATCACAATGAGCATAGTAACGCCGCGACTCAACCTTGATGTGCTTTCGGATCATGTTGAAACCGGATTTCTTCAAATACTCGACGTCAAAACGCATCGCTGCATCACTAGGCGGTGTCAGCAAGCCGTCAGGCCACCAACCTTGATCCAGTGTGCCGTAATGGAACACCACTTTGCCATTCAAGGTCATGCGAATCTGGCCACCAGGTCCGCGAACAGTTCCTATCTCACGCATGGCTGCATACGACTCGACACGATCAATGAGTGCTTCGCCATCGAACAACTCCATAGTGATGTCATAGAGACTCGGGCTTCGAGGTGACCAGAGCTTTGCATCAGGTATCCGCACACTCAAAGCGGCGTCAGCAACACCAACCACACGGTCACCATCACGGACAGTGATTACAATACGCTCTGACTTCAACGGCTCGCCCTCAAGAGTCGGCAGCACACGCAGCGTTCCCTCAGCTATTCTGGGCTTCATTTTGACCATGCGAAAATGTCGCTCTGGCACATCTTCTAACCATACGGTCTGCCAAATCCCTGACACGCGGGTGTAATAAATCCCTTTGGGCTGGAGTGATTGTTTCCCGAGGGTCTGCGATGGTGCAGTCTGGTCAACCACACTCACGGCCAACTGGTTATCCCCCGGCTGTAACGCATCCGTGATATCAAACGTGAACGGGTCACTGCTTCCTTTGTGTGACCCAATCTTTTTCCCATTGATGTATACGGTGCACTCATAATCGACCGCCTCGAAATGCAAATGAGTGCGATGTCCGCCACGCGTTTGATGACGAAACATACGTCGGTACCACAACGTCTCATCAGGGGCGAGCAGCCGCTGCACACCACTCAGTGCTGACTCTACGGGAAAGGGCACAAGAATATCGCCCTGATAGTCTCGGGGAGTCATCCCATTCTGAGAAATTGCATACTGCCATAAACCGTTGAGGTTTTTCCAGTTCTCATCACGTCGGAATTGGGGGCGTGGATACTCTTGCCAAACATTCTGGGGAGTAACCTGTTTGCCCCACCGAGTCACCATTGCCTCGGGGGCTACCTTCCATTCCCCTCTGGCTACAGATGCCATAACCAGAAGAATGAAGCAGTAACACAACCTCATGGTCTTCTTCCCTTCTTACTTAAAAACTATCCGACAAACTTGCTGGTAACGACAGGCAGCCAACGGCACGTTCGCTAAGGTTCTCACGAATGGAGCACAGCCAAACAGTCTACTCTGACAAGCAAGAAACAGAATGAGATAAGACGTAAGCGTATTGAGACATATTGCCAGATACCGTGCGTTCCCATTTATTCTAATTTTCAGCGGCATTGGCCAAGGATGGTCACCAGACGAGAACTCTTTTTCCAAAACAATGTCCACACTTTCATATCTCGGGCATGATATACGGTATGGACCGCACCGACATTCTTAGAGCACTGATGCCCGAACGGACAAAACAGATTGCCCTTGCGTGGTCGATTCTGCGTCAGTCCCACCTGTCTGAAGACGCCTACCAAGACATGCTGGCACGAGTGTTCGAAAACGACAGCACTTTCGAGGGACCTCAACATGTGCGTGACTGGTCATGGAAGGTACTTCGCAACCGATGCTACGAGTTCATTCGTCAACAGAAATACAAGGCTGCGTTGCTTGACGAATCGATCCTGGAACTTGTCGACGCCGAGCTTGAGCGACGCGACACCGCTGACATGCCGGCACGAGTCGACGCACTCCACAATTGCATTGAAGAATTGAGTGATAAATCTCATCAAATAATCAGACTGCGTTACTTTGACGGATTGGCAGGGACTCAGGTGGC
>Ga0315322_10002137_pt1 | contig 15251 bp, 10 predicted proteins | sample M110021515metaG_FD_203461 | JGI IMG/M metagenome (GOLD analysis project Ga0315322, IMG submission 203461) | Ammonia-oxidizing marine archaeal communities from Monterey Bay, California, United States - M1 100m 21515 | ecosystem: Environmental > Aquatic > Marine > Intertidal zone | place: USA...
TACGTTTTCTCTACTTGAGAAACTGAGTTCAAACCAACCGTTATCTGCAGAAGAAGAGAAAAAATACGATCAGTTTTACAATCGGATAGATCGCATTTGTGCAGCTGCTTTTAATGCGAATACACCAGTATTTATTGATGCAGAAGAAAGCTGGATACAAGAAGCCATTGATACAGTCTGTGCTACAATGATGGAAAAATACAATAAGAAAAGTGCCATTGTATACAACACGATACAACTGTATAGATGGGATCGATTAGCCTACATTAAAAAGTTGCATAACCAGTCTAGGCAAGAATCATACTTTTTAGGTTTAAAATTAGTCCGAGGCGCCTACATGGAAAAAGAACGAGAGCGGGCTAAAGAACAAAACTATCCCTCCCCAATACAAAAAGATAAACAAGCTGCAGATCAAGATTATGATGATGCATTGAAATACTGCATCGAAAATATTAATACTATTGCTTTTTGCGCTGGAACCCATAATGAACGCAGCACATTGTATCTTACCGAGCTAATGAAACAAAATGGTGTTGAGAAAAACAATGCACACATTTACTTTGCTCAGCTGTTAGGTATGAGCGACCACATCAGCTATAACCTATCTAATGCGGGTTACAATGTAGCTAAATATGTTCCGTACGGACCAGTAAACGATGTGTTGCCTTATTTATTGAGGAGAGCAGACGAAAACACATCAGTAGCAGGACAAACCTCACGGGAGCTTGCTCTTATTATGAAAGAAAGAAAACGCAGAAGCGCTCGTTAATTGCATGGGCAGTTGGCTGTATTACGATCACTGGTAACCTCCAGAATTCTGGTTCTTAACCCTTTTTCTACTTTAAAAAATAATTTCTCTCCACTACTTTGATTTAATTCAACCATATAAATGGGATTAGGGCGCTGTCTAGGGTAACTCTGTTCATGAATTACTTTACCATCTTTGAAAATGCTTAACGCAGTTAGGCTGTCTATACCCGCACATTCAAATTGACAAGAATTTGATTGAGTCAGCTCAAACCCATTTTCATAGAGTTTTGATAAAATCATATTACTGGGCATAAATAATGGACGATGGACTGAATCACTTTGATTTCCACAAGCACATTTTTCATTAAACTCATGAAACCTTAGAACTTCTGAAATTGAATCCGCAGTATTTAAAGCAAATGTTATTTTACACTTATCATCCGCAACAACATAGTTTTTAATCGGTCCTGAAGTTTCACTTTCTGAAAACAGAACACTACCCCGATTCACTGCATTGAAAACATCCTGGCTAGATAAGCCGTAGCAATCCATTTGACACGCTCTGAATTCTGAAATTACTAATTGACTATCTTCTATTGAGGAAAGAACACGTTTTCCCGGCATCCACTCGCAACCTCTGCCATTAAACATGAAATAAGTAGCAATTAATCCCATCCCTACACCTACTAGATATACACGTACTCTTCTTCCGATTTTCATTCTTCGAAAGTACTCATTCTACTTCCAAATTTGTGAATCGTTTAAAAAAAATAAACCATAGAAAATGTTATCTGGCGGCCATAAGTAAATTAAGATCTTGGTAGGGCAATCCAAATGTTTCTCCCAAATAGGACGAAGTTAACGCGCCTCTGTACATATATACACCATGACGAAAACCTGGATTATCATAGATTATTTTCTCCATTCCACCACCTTCTCCAATATCGATTATTAAAGGTGCAAAAATATTGCTTAAAGCAAAGGAAGCGGTGCGTGGTACACTTGAAGCAATATTAGGTACACAATAGTGCACTATACCAAATTCTTTGTAAATGGGATCCTCATGCGATGTTACCCTTGATGTTTCAAAACAACCTCCTTGGTCAATACTAACGTCAATAATCACAGAACCTTCTTTCATATTCTGAACCATTGCTTCGGTAACCACCATTGGCGTTCTACCAGCTTGTGCACGCAACGATCCTATCGCCACATCAGCTCTTCGGAGTGCCTTAGCCAAAACTTTTGGAGTAATTACAGATGTGTAAATTCGCTGCCCCAATGAATTCTGTAACCTCCTGAGCTTGTACGTAGAGTTATCAAATACTTTAACAATAGCACCCAAACCAAGCGCAGCTCTCGCAGCAAATTCTGCGACTGTTCCTGCTCCAATGATAACCACCTCAGCAGGTGCAATACCAGCAACACCACCAAGCATCATTCCTCTGCCTGTGTCCTCACTTAAATAGCGTCCTGCAGTTAATATGGCAGTATTACCTGCAATCTCACCCATAGATCGAATGACCGGAAAAATTCCTGAATTATCCTTCACATAATCCCAGGCAATTGCAGTCACTTTTTTCTCCATTAATTTCTTCAACGTGTTTTTAGGTTGGACAGCAAGTTGCAATGCAGAAAATAATGTCTGCTTCATTTGCATCATTTCAATTTCTGAATTAGTTGGCGGGGCAACCTTGAAAATCAAATCTGCTTTAAATACTTCTTCTGTATCGTAGGCAATTCTAGCGCCTGCCTCACTGTAATCAGAATCCGTGAAATTAGCACCTGTTCCGGCCTTGGTTTCAATCACCACAGTATGACCATGTGCTGTCAACAACCCAACGGCTTCAGGCGCTAATGCCACCCGATTCTCCATAAATGATGTTTCTTTTGGAATTCCGATGTAGAGCTTTTTATTCTTTTTGCCAACCTCTAACATTTCTTCCTGAGGCATCAACGCTGCTTCTTGAGCAAGTGATTTCAGGGCATCGCCGGATACAATCATTGATTTATCGTTATTAACCGGATATTCTCCAGTTCTTGAACGATAATCCTTACGTAATTATCAGGTAAAAGTTTCTTGATCTTTTCGGACCACTCAACAAAGCAATAGTCACTACCATCCAGATATTCTTCAATTCCGATATCGTAGGCTTCTTCATCAGACTCAAAACGATAGCAATCAATATGATATATGGGACCAAATAATTCAGAATAATATTCATTGATAATTGAATATGTTGGACTAGAAGGCTCGTCTTCTATTCCCAATTGTTTGCAAAGTTCTGAAATCAGTGTCGTCTTGCCAACACCCATTTGGCCGTCTACTAAAATTAAACCTGGTGACAGCACCTTTAAAATTTTTGTTGCTGCTAAAGGCAAACTCTCTACACCAGCAACACGTATCTCCATCATTTTGCTTTTAGTTCTACATATGGAATAAGCACTTCTTCTAATGAAATGCCTCCATGCTGAAAGGTATTGTTGTAAAATTTCACGTAATGATTGTAATTATTCGGATAAACAAAAAAGCTGTCTTCCTTGGCAAATATAAATGAACTACTCATATTTTGCTGTGGTAAAAAACAGTCTCTCGGATTTCTTACCTCAAAAACTTCATTCGCCTTATAATTCAGATTTTTACCTTGTTTGTAACGAAGGTTGGCATTTGTATTTCTGTCTCCAACCACTTTTATGGGGTCGTTTACTTTTATCATCCCGTGATCTGTTGTTACCAACACACGCATTTTATTCTCTGCTGCTAGTTTAAATAAATCGAATAGTGGCGAATGTTCAAACCAACTTAATGTTAAAGACCTATATGCGGACTCATCGTCAGCTAGCTCCCTAATTACCTCCATGTCTGTTCTGGCATGAGACAACATGTCAACGAAATTGTAAACTACCACATTCAATTTATTCTGCAATAAATTAGAAAAATTATCTACTAACTTTTTGCCTTTTTCCAAATTAGTAATCTTAGTGTAAGAATGTTTAACGTCCTTGCCCAATCGCTTTAAATTGGCTGTTAGCAACTCGTTTTCATACAAGTTCTTACCTCCCTCTTCTTGATCATTCTTCCACCATTGTGGATACTTTTTCTGAATTTCCGTTGGCATCAATCCTGCAAATAAAGCATTTCTCGCATATTGCGTAGCAGTAGGTAAAATGCTGTAGTAAACTTCCTCTTTCTCCACCGTATAAAGGTCACTTAATGCTGATCTAAGTATTCTCCACTGATCGTATCGTAAATTATCAATAACAAAAAGCATAACAGGTTGATTACCTAGAGAAGGAGCTATTTTTTTCTGCATCAAAGTGTGAGACATCACGGGTGCCTCTTCCACGCCATTTAACCAAAAGGAGTAATTATTCGCTATAAATCTGCTAAAAAGTTGATTCGCTTCTTTTTTTTGCATTTCAAAAATTTCAAGCATGCTTTCTTCATCGGAGTTTTCCAATTCCAATTCCCAATGGACTAATTTTTGATAAAATTCTACCCACTCTTCATAATTCATCCGATCTTGCAATTGCATGGAAATTTGTCGAAATTCACGTTGATAAGATGTAGTAGCCTTCTCACTCACTAATCTTTTTGATTCCAAATTCTTCTTTAAGGACAAAAGTATTTGATTCGGATTAACTGGTTTAATTAAATAATCGGCAATTTTCCCACCAATAGCCCCTTCCATAATTGACTCCTCTTCACTTTTGGTAATCATTACAATCGGAATAAAAGGGTGTTTACTTTTTATTCTATCTAACGTTTCCAAGCCAGATAAACCAGGCATGTTTTCATCTAATAAAACCAAATCAAAATGTTGCTCGTCTATTTTATCTAGGGCATCATCACCACTGTTGACAGTCTCAATTACATAGCCCTTACTTTCTAGAAATATGACGTGTGGTTTCAATAAGTCTATTTCATCATCTGCCCAAAGAATTTTATTACTCATACACTTCTGTCTAAAATTGAATAGTTTTGCTCTGAACAAATTTAAGATTCAGCGCATTGGTTAACAAAAAGAAAATATTTAACGATCCAATCTATGGTTTTATTTCCATCCCGCACGAACTTATTTTAGACCTCATCGATCATCGCTATTTTCAACGACTAAGAAGAATCAAACAACTTGGCTTAACTGATTTCGTTTATCCAGGCGCATTACACACTAGATTTCACCATGCGCTGGGGTGCACTTTTTTAATGCAACAAGCGATTGCATCTCTTCGCCAAAAAGGTCATGAGATAACGGAAACCGAAAATATAGGTGCAATAATAGCTATCCTTCTGCATGATATTGGACATGGCCCTTTTTCGCATGCGCTTGAACATACTGTTGTACAAGGAATAACTCATGAAGAAATTTCATTGCTCTTTATGCAGCAATTAAATCAAGAGTTTGAAGGACAATTAGATACTGCTATTGCCATTTTCAATGATTCTTACCCAAAAAAGTTTTTACACCAATTGGTCTCTAGTCAATTAGATATTGACCGATTAGATTATTTAAAAAGAGATAGTTTTTACTCTGGCGTTTCAGAAGGTATTGTTAGTAGTGAGCGTATCATTGACATGCTTGATGTAGTCAACGACAACTTGGTAATTCAGCAAAAAGGAATTTATTCCGTTGAAAAATTTATCGTCGCAAGGAGATTAATGTATTGGCAAGTTTATTTGCATAAAACGGTAATTTCAGCAGAATTTATGCTTGTGAAAATATTAGAGCGAGCAAAACTTTTAACAGGCCAAGGTGAAAATCTGTTTTGTTCAGAAGTTCTTAAGTTCTTTCTTTACAATCAAATTGATAAAAATGACTTTCAAGAGCAATCTGCCCTGGATCAGTTTGCCAAATTGGATGACTACGATCTAATGGGTGCAATAAAAGTCTGGTCAGAACATTCAGACAAACTACTTCGGTTTCTTTGTAAAGCCATTGTCAATCGAACCTTGTTTAAAGTGATTATCAGTAAGGAACCCTTTGATGATGAAATTGAAAACAAAATAGTTCAGCAAGTTATGGATACTTATGGAATGAATAGAGCAGAAGCCGCCTCCATAATTATTAACGAAGAAGTCGCCAACAATGCCTATAACTCGGCATATGATTCTATTAATGTTCTTTTCAAAAATGGTGAAGTGAAAGACATTGCGGATGCATCTGATAACCTCAACATTCAAACACTTGCTTCGCCTGTTAGAAAGTATTTTATGTGCCACCCTTTATTAAGTTCATGAATTTATTCTGCTTTACATTGCTGTTTTTAAGCTGTTTGGCATCTTTTTCTCAGGGAAAAAGTAACCTTCAGGAAAATAATTTATCGGCTACTGGAGAAATTTTTGGTAATGTGCAGGACTCTATTGATAATTCATCTCTAAGCTACATCACCATTCGGGTGTTTGCAGAGAAAGATAAAAAATTAGTAGGCGGTTCAGTATCTGCGGACAACGGTTCATTTTCAATTTCCAATTTACCTTTTGGTTCCTATTTTATCGACGTTAGTTTTGCGGGATATCAAACCAAATTATTCAAAAATATAAACCTTCATAAAAACGAATCAACCTATCAACTTAAAAATATTTTAATGGCCCCACTGATGCTGGACGAAGTGGAAATTAGTAGCAGCCGGCCCTTAATTAATTATGAAATAGACAAGAAAATAATTAATGTAGAAGATCAAATTAACACCGATGGACAGAGTGCGATAGAAATCCTAGAGAATATTCCTTCCGTTAATATAAGTGCCGATGGTACAGTAAGCCTAAGAGGAAGCACCAGCTTCACCTTACTCATTGATGGAATTCCCACAATAATGGATGCTAGCGATTACCTTGCGAGCATTCCTGCTAGTACCGTTAAAGAGATTGAAGTAATTACAAACCCGTCAGCAAAATACGATGCTGAAGGTACAAGTGGGGTGTTAAATATTGTAACAAAAAAAAACAAGCTTGAAGGAGTGAGTTTATTGATTAATGGTCAATTAGGCCTCTACAAAAACAACAGCTCCAATATTTCTCTTAGCTCAAAACGAAAAAAATCTTCTTTGGACCTAAATGCGAACTTTCGCATGAGAAGCAATCCGAATGAGCAAATAAATAATCGCATTACGACGTATGACACCGTAATTAACAGGCTTTACAGCACTGGAGATAAAAATTGGAGACGCACAAATTTTGGTGTTAATGGCAGCTACAGCTGGAAACCAAACAATTCACATATTCTTGTTCTGTCAGGCAAATTAAAGTCCAATTTGATGAATCCGTACAATAACCTGCAGTACACAAGCTACAGTAATGCTGTTGTAACAGATAAGTTCAGCACCGATGCACACAATTATATTCAATTCATGAATAATTCCTTTAGCTTAAATTATCAATACAATATCAAGCGAAACAAAGAACATAATTTAAGTTTTAAGGCAATTGCTAACTTCTCTGGAGCAAATCAACATGACACCACTTTAACTTATGATGCGGATGGAAGAATAATAAGTGGAAATCTATATACCGAAACAGGGCCATCAAACTCCTATCGCTATAAAGTAGACTACACAAGACCCATCAAAAACATGAAATTTCAAACAGGTGTTCAATCTCAATTTGGTAATAGTGGTGATATTGGTAAGAACTATACCTTAGACACCTTAACATCCACATTTATTTTTGATTCTGTATATAGCTCGGACGTGAACTATGTTAGAGACATCCATGCTGCCTATGCTATTTTAGGAGGCAAACGAAAGCAATTTGGCTACCAAATGGGGCTAAGAATTGAGCATACGTTTCGCAGCATTTCTTCATCCAAGTCAATAGATTTTAATGAAATCAATCGATTAGATTGGTTCCCTTCAGGGCATTTCTCATACAATTTAAAACAAGGAGGTCAGCTAATGGCTAGTTATTCCAAAAGAATTCAGCGACCACGAAGTTATTTCTTTGAACCTTTCATAACTTGGACTGGCCCCTTTACTGTGAGAAGTGGAAACCCCAATTTAAAGCCTACCTATATTGATGTATTCGAACTCAATTACATGCATCCACTAACCAAAAACAACTTTTTTAGTATTGAAGGTTATGCCCGAAAAAACCAAGGCATCATACAACGCTTATCATCTATATACACACAAGATATCTTAATAACTCGTCCAGAAAATATTGGAAATTCAGCAGCGTATGGATTAGAAGCATCCATCGATTATCAAATACTTAAATGGTGGAAAATAAATACAGGTGGAAATGCATTTTTATATCAGCTAACTGGTCAATTAGCTGAAGAACTGTATTCGACAGAATCCATAAACTATAACGTGCGATTAACATCGACTTTTAATGTTAATGATAATTGGTTAATTCAGTTTATATCCCGATACCAAAGTGGATCTGTTACGGCACAAGGTGAAGAATACAGTAATTACACCCAAGATATTTCCATCAAAACCAGTCTTGCATCAAATAAAATATCTTTTACTCTTCAAGGCCGAAATGTTTTAAATACGGCTAGACGTAAATCCATATCAACGATTGAAAATGTGTTTTTGTACAGTAGCTCAATTCCATATTATCCTCAACTCTTTCTGTCTTTGTCTGTAAAACTCAATAACTATCAAAAAAAATACGAGGACCAAGAAGAAATGGATGATTTTTAGTTGTCACTTGCTATAACTTTTACAGGAAAAAAATGATTTAAGTACAATAACCATTTCAACATCGAGATTAATCGCATTTGCTGTACTAATTTTTCTATTTTTGGGAAGATGGAATTTTCAGCAAATCAAATCGCCCAATTACTTGATGGAACGGTTGAAGGAAATGGAGATATAAAAGTCAATAATCTTTCTAAAATAGAAGAAAGTGCTCCAAATACACTGTCATTTTTAGCTAATCCGAAATATGCTGAATACATTTATGCTACCAAGGCGTCCATTGTAATTGTTGCCAACACATTTGTCGCCGAAAAAGCGATTCCTTCGACATGTGCCTTGATTCGAGTAAAAGATCCATACAGTTGTTTTGCATTATTACTAGAAAAGTATAATCAATCCAAAAACAATAAAACTGGGATTTCAGAATCAGCTAAAATCGATTCGACAGCCTCTATTGGTTCTGATTGTTATATAGGTGATTTTGTTTCAGTTGGCACAAATACAACAATAGGCAATAATGTGAAATTATACGCGGGATGCGTTATTGGTGACAATGTTACTCTAGGTAGTAACTCAATCATTTTCTCAAATTCTGTGATTTATAGTGATTGTATTTTAGGTGAGTCCTGCACCATTCATTCTGGAGTTATCATTGGGTCTGATGGATTTGGATTCGCACCAAGCTCTGACCAAGAATACACTAAAGTGCCTCAAATTGGAAACGTCATTATTGAAAGTCATGTAGAAATAGGGGCGAATACATGCATTGACAGAGCTACGCTTGGCTCAACTATTATTCGAAAGGGCGTTAAACTGGATAACTTAATTCAAATAGCTCATAATGTAGAAATTGGCGAGCATACCGTTATTGCAGGTCAAACCGGGATTGCGGGTTCTACAAAAATTGGTTCCAATTGTTTAATTGGGGGTCAGGTCGGTATTGTTGGTCACATAACAATTGCCAACAATGTGAAAATTGCTGCTCAATCTGGCGTTCAAAACAGCATTGATGTTGATGGCACAATTGTTCAAGGTTCTCCAGCATTCGCCATTGGCGATTATAAAAGATCTTATGTACTGTTTAGATCCTTACCAAGGATAAAATCTAGATTAGATATTATAGAAAAAGAAATAAAAAACTCGAAATAAGAAACAATGAGCGAAAAGCAAACAACGCTTAAAAAAGAAATTACCATGAGTGGTGTTGGTCTTCACACTGGTGAAACGGTTAATATTACAATTTTGCCCGCCGTAGCTAATCATGGCTATAAATTTCAGCGAATGGACCTGAAAGACCAGCCTGTTATAAAAGCGGATGCTGACCTCGTAATTAGTACTGACCGTGGAACGACACTCGAAAAAAATGGGGTGAGAATATACACTACAGAACATTTACTTGCCTCATTATACGGCATGCAAGTGGACAATGCTCTAATACAATTAGATGGGCCAGAAATACCTATCATGGACGGAAGTGCCATACTTTTTGTCAATGCAATTGAGGCAGCCGGAATTGAAGTGTTAAAAGCTGAAAGGGATTATTTTGAATTTCAAATTAATCAACCTTATGAAGACCTGGATAAAGGCATTGAAATGCTCGCTATTCCATACCCTGAATTTAGGCTCACTGTAATGGTGGATTATGAATCTCCGGTTCTAGGAACTCAACATGCAAATATCTACTCGATAGACGACTTTAAGAAAGAAATAGCACCGTGCCGAACATTTGTATTTTTAAGAGAGCTGGAAGCACTAGCCAGAGCTGGATTGATAAAAGGTGGAGACATAGATAATGCCATTGTATTGGTAGAGCGAGATGGGATTCCAAAAGAAGAATTGGCTGAGCTTGCTACGTTATTAGGCAAAGAACACCTAGAGGTAGACATGAGAGGGATTGGCACATTAAATAATGCCGAACTGAAATTCATTAACGAACCCGCAAGGCATAAACTTTTAGATATTATTGGGGATTTGGCCCTAATTGGTAAACCGATTAAAGGGCATATTTTAGCTGCAAGACCAGGCCATTCGGGTAATGTTTCTTTTGCAAAGATTATTAAACAGATAATGAATGAGCAGAAGGGAAAAAAGATCATAAATCTGAATGAAAAACCTTTATATGATATCAATGATATTAAGCGAATGTTGCCACACAGGTATCCATTCCTTATGGTCGATAAAATAATGTCAATTACTGATGATGCCATCATTGGCGTCAAAAATGTTACAGCCAATGAACCCTTCTTTGAAGGCCATTTTCCTGACAATCCTGTAATGCCAGGTGTTCTTCAAATAGAAGCTATGGCACAGGTTGGAGGTATTTTCGCGTTGAGTAAAGTAGATGAGCCCGAGAAATACATGACGTATTTCATGAAAATTGATAACGTTAGATTTAAACGAAAAGTAATTCCTGGAGATGCGCTTGTTTTTGATTTAAAATTAATTACGCCTATCAGAAGAGGTATTGTTCACATGCGGGGGACGACCTATGCCAACGGTGAACCTGCATCTGAGGCTGAAATGATGGCTCAAATAATAAAAGAACAATAATCATGAGTGTACAAGCAAATATTCATCCAGATGCAAAGATTGGAAAAGGGACTGTAATAGAAGCGTTTGCAACTGTGCAAGGTGATGTCAAGATTGGAGAAAATTGTTGGATTGGTCCAGGAGCATGCATTATGGATGGAGCGAGAATTGGAAACAACGTGAAAATTTTTCCTGGAGCAATTATTTCCATTGTATCACAAGATTTAAAATACAATGGTGAATACACAACTACTCATATTGGAGACAACACAACAATTAGAGAATATGCCACCGTTCATAAAGGTACTACAGACAGAAACAAAACTGTAATCGGGAGCAACTGTTTACTAATGGCTTATGTTCATATTGCCCACGATTGCATTTTAGGTGATCATGTAATTATTGCTAATTCCAGTCAGATAGCCGGGCATTGCAACATCGAGGATTGGGTAATTATTGAAGGGGTTGTAGCCGTTCAGCAGTTTGTTACCATTGGAGAGCAGGCATTCATTGCAGGTGGCTCTTTAGTTCGGAAAAATGTCCCTCCTTATGTTAAAGCTGCCAGAGAACCTCTTTCCTATTGTGGAGTGAATGCCATTGGGCTAAGAAGACGGGGGTTTACAGATACTCAAATTGCCAATATAGAAGACGTCTACCGCGTAATCTACATCATGAATAGCAATATTTCAGAAGCCATAAAAATTGCTGATTTAGAGATTCCTAATTCCAATGAAAAAGACACGATATTAAAATTTATTCGAAACTCTAGTAAAGGAATAATGCGCGGAATTTCGTAAATGGATATTTCAAAGAAAAAAGAACTTTATTCGATAAGTTCAGGTCTTAGAAAGTACCTGAAAGAATTTGGTAGAGAAAAAAATATTCCGGTGTCTTATGAAGATTTACTTCGTTACAAAGACGGTTTTCCATTGTTCGATAAGACAGGAAAAGACACCTTATGGGAAACGGTTATGTTTGATCCAGAATCTCAAGCTGAACTTAATTTTGGATTGACTTCTATCTATGCTCTTTTAAAAACCGATGGAGACCTCTCGGTTATGGAGCACTTAATAGTAGATCGTATTGATTACTGCCAATTCGGAAATTCAAAACCATTTAGAGTTCGAATTGTTAACCAATTCAATGATAATTATGACTATTTCTATGTTAAAACAGCAGATGCTTCTAGAGTGTATGGATTGGAATTAGAACATATTTTATCACCGAATAGAATTAACTATTTTGTAAATAAGAATTCACTAATTGAAGAGCACATTGCTGGAATTCCTGGCGATGCGTTTATTAATTATTATATCAACCTTCCTAATTTTAATAAAGTAAGACTGGCAAAAGAATTTGTGAAATTCAATGAGCGATGTTTTGTACGATTACTCGGTGACATGCGTTCTTATAACTACGTAATTGATGTAACTCCTGATTTTGAAGAAGAACAATATCGCGTTCGAGCACTGGATTTTGATCAGCAAAGTTACGAGGGTCGGCTTAGAATGTATATGCCTCAATACTTCAAGGAAAATAACAAGATTGTTAACTTTTGTATTGAAGTTATGAATCCCGAAACGGTTCGGCAGTATCAGTATGAGGAACGAACCTTGATGAAGAGAAGATACGAAGCTGCTAAAGAAAAAATTGACAAACTAATGGCATGTATCATACTTGACGAGATATCAACTCCCGACAAAACCAAACGGATAATTAATGAGCTGAATGTCCATCACAAAACAACCGGCTTTAATAACTGCAAAAATATGGGCGAGGCTGTACGTTTGCATTTACAAAAAATGCTAACTAAACCAAAACCTGAAAAACTCACAGGGAAGGCAAGCTTTAAGCTGAAATAAATAGTTAAATTTACTGCCAAATTTGGGAATATGAATATCTCCTACAAGTGGCTTAAGACCTATATCGACACCGACATTTCTGCAAACGAAATGGCCAGGATTTTAACAGATACTGGTCTTGAGGTTGAAAAATCTCATGAAATTGAAGCAATACCTGGCGGCCTCAAAGGATTAATTATCGGCCTCATTTTAAAGAAAGAAAAACACCCTGACGCAGACAGACTATCTGTTTGCACGGTAGATATTGGACAGACTGAGGCACTTCAAATTATCTGTGGCGCATCTAATGTTGCTGAGGGTCAAAAAGTAATTGTTGCTCCTGTGGGTAGTTGTCTGCATCCTGTAAATGGTGATCCATTTAAAATCAAAAAATCAAAAATTAGAGGCCTGGCTTCTCATGGAATGATCTGTGCAGAAGATGAAATTGGATTAGGAAAGGGTCACGAGGGCATAATGGTACTTGACCAAATTGCTGAAGTTGGTGCATTAGCATCGTCCTATTTCAATCTTGAAACTGACATTCAGTTCGAAATTGGCTTAACACCAAATCGCGCAGACGGGATGAGCCATATTGGCGTAGCGCGTGATTTACTTTGTGCCCTTAAACATCAAAAAACAATAGAGCAAAAAAGCATTGTTAAATGGCCAATTATTGATGATTTTAAAATAGACAAGGATAGTGTTAAACTTGATATTACTGTTCAGGATACATTTGCTTGCCCACGATATGCCGGAGTCTCTATTTCGGGAGTATCGGTTGGTCCAGCTCCAGACTGGTTACAAAATAGACTTAGATCTATAGGCTGTAATCCTGTCAATAATATAGTGGATGCCACTAATTTTGTTTTACATGAACTCGGGCAACCCCTACATGCTTTTGATTTAGAAAAGATCGACGGTAATAAAGTAATCGTTAAAAAATTAGCAGCAAAAACGAGCTTTACGACATTAGATGGAATTGAAAGAAAACTGGATGATCAGGATCTAATGATTTGTGATGATAAAGAAGGGTTGTGTCTGGCTGGTATATTTGGAGGATTGAGCTCCGGTGTAACTGAAAGTACGACTTCAATTTTTCTAGAAAGTGCCTATTTCAACCCCGTTTGTATTAGAAAATCTGCAAAACGACACGGGCTTAATACGGATGCTTCTTTTCGATTTGAACGAGGCATTGATCCGACGAGGGTGGTTTATGCTTTAAAAAGAGCTGCTCTACTGATTAAAGAGGTAGCTGGAGGGTATATTTCTTCTAAAATCACAGACATCTATCCAGAAAAGATTGCAGATTTCGAAGTCCATTTTAATATCAATCGTCTTAATGCGCTAGCGGGCATATCCATTGAATACAACACGATAATCAATATTTTAAAGAGTCTTGAAATAGAGGTATTAAACGTGGACCAAAATAAATTACAACTTAGAGTCCCTTCCTACCGAGTAGATGTCCAAAGAGAAATTGATGTTATAGAAGAAGTGCTTCGAATCTATGGATTCAATAATATTCCAGTTTCCGAAAAAGTAAATTCTTCTTTATCCTACCGCAGCAAAACGGATATTGAAAAGATGCAAAACATTGTATCTGATTTACTAGCAGCTAATGGATTCGCAGAAACCATGTCTAACTCTTTAACCAAAAGTAGCTATATAAATCAAGAAGAATTCAGAGACATGAACTCAGATTGGAATGTAGCTATGCTAAATCCATTGAGTAGTGATTTAGGCGTACTTCGTCAGTCGCTTGTATTTTCGGGATTAGAAGCCATCGCATATAATCAAAACAGACAGGAGCAAGACTTAAAACTCTTTGAATTTGGCAAAGTGTACTTTGCTAGAGAAGAAAGGCATGATGAGTACAGGCATTTGGGAATATTCTTAACAGGAAAAAAACAAGCAGAGCAATGGTACTTAAAACCTCAAGACGTTTCATTTTATTCCATTACAGGTGCAGTTAATGCAGTACTTTCAAGATTAGGAATTTTTAAAAATCAAAAGTCTGCTCCTACTAAAAATGATTTGTTTGCAGAAGGTATTAGCATTAGCATTGGCAAAATTAAGGTCGCAGATCTAGGCAGAATTAAAACTGATTTATTAAATAAAATGGGAATTCATCAGGCAGTCTTCTACGCTGAAATTAAATGGGACAAAGTGCTGGAACTAATGCCTATGAACAAAACCAAATTTAAGCCATTAACGAAATTCCCCTCAGTACGCAGAGATCTTTCATTACTTCTCGATGAAAAAATATCCTTTTCAGAAATAGAATCTATTGCAAGAAATTCTGAAAAATTACTTCTAAAAGAAGTGGGATTATTTGACGTCTACGATGGCAAGAACATTGCAGCAGGTAAAAAATCCTACGGTGTAAAATTCATCATGCAAGATTCAGAAAGAACACTTGATGACAAAAGAATTTCTTCCATCATGAATAAAATTAAATCCGAGCTGGAAGAGCAGCTGGGAGCCGAA
>Ga0315322_10002139_pt1 | contig 15247 bp, 29 predicted proteins | sample M110021515metaG_FD_203461 | JGI IMG/M metagenome (GOLD analysis project Ga0315322, IMG submission 203461) | Ammonia-oxidizing marine archaeal communities from Monterey Bay, California, United States - M1 100m 21515 | ecosystem: Environmental > Aquatic > Marine > Intertidal zone | place: USA...
CTTTTTTATCTGTGTTTTTTGTCCATAAGATAGCCCGAGCAATAACACTTTTACCAACTTTTAAACCTACTATTTGAGTGTTTACATTGATAAAATTTTTGTACAAATCAAAATATTTTGAAGGCTTTTTGTCCATACAGCTCCCCGTCTTATTATAAATATATTTTTCTAGCTCTTGACTATAAAATTTTTGCAAATCTTCCTCAATAAACAAATCAACATCCTTGCAGAATTCTACCCTTAATTGTTTTTCGATGTCGCTTGATATCTGTTCTGTTCTTATCACCTCATTTTTAAACATCTGTTGCAGTAGTTTCTGAATGCTTGTGCTAGTGAAATATTTTTTTCTTTGTTCTGGTGTGCCTACAATTTTAGTTTGTGTGTAATCAAGTAATGAATCTATTTTTTCCTGCTTTATAAATGAAACTTTCAAAGGGTTGTCAATTGCTTTGCTTATGTGCTTAAACTCTCCAAATTTTTCGCTTTTATCCGCATAAATAGACAAGTATTCAATTGCTTTTGTGATAGTGTTTTTTGTTTCCATTTTTTAGTAGTTATATTGTTTTATTTTAAATTTTCAAGTATTACTGATATAAAAAGAATTAGAGTAGTAAAGCCCATGAAACCATATAAAATTGACTCTACTATGTCTATTGTTGTTTTTTGCTTTATAAACTCGCATTCATAATCTTTTGGATTGTTTACATATTTACATAAATATCTAGAGTCTCCCCAAGCTCCAACAAGTTTAAAAAAGTTGTTGTACTCTGCTTCATTTAAATACTGAACGTTTCTGCTTTTCTTATTAGTAATTTTATACATTTTAATATATTTTTATTGATTAATGTACTGCAAAGATATAAATATTTTTTAAATATCATGCAAATTATTTATAAATATATTAGAAAGTGGTAACAAAAGGTAACTTAGTAACAAAAGGTAACCATTATAATTTAACATAAAAAATATTATGTTAAGTAACCAAAAGGTAACTTAGTAACAAAAGGTAACTAACAAATCACTATACCCTCCTACCAACAGGCCAGGCAGTTTCAACGACCTAGCAGTTTCAACAGGCCTAGCAGTTTCAGGACAGAAACTTAAAATTGTAAAAAGTAAAAATAAAAAATAAAAAAAAGAAAATTAAATAAAAAAAAAGCCAAGAAAAATTAATTCCTTGACTCTTTTCAACTAGAAACACACACACTTTCCTCTATACTTTTACATAGGTTTTGAACCTTAGTATCTTATTTATTAGTGATTGGCTTACACGATACTTAACTGCTAACTGTGCTTGTGTAAACGTACCTGTCTTATACTCATCTCTTAGCATCTCTGCTTCTTTATAGGTAAACTTACGCTTTGAGTACCCTCCACCTCTCATATCTTTTCTGTCGTATATACTTATACTCATATTGTTTTATTAAAATAGTTATCAATAACTTCTATACTCTCATCTAACCCTTTAGTAACCCTAGCACAATAGCCTTGCTCATTCAAATATGCTATCCATTCTTTTTGTTCTTTAGTTGGGTAAGATTTTTTATCCTTCTTTATTTCTAGGAATAATCCGTGATATACCCCACCCCCCTCATCTGTGGGTGTCCCCCTCTCCATTGGTACGCAGATTTGTAGGTCAGGAAATCCTTTTACATATCCTGTAGCCTTAGCCTTGACTGCCTGTTTATAAGATGTTCTTATGCCACCTAAACTAGCACAATACTTAGCCTTAGGGTATCGCATCTTAAGATACTTTACTACTCCTTTTTGTACTTCTTCTTCTTGATTTCTCAACTTTTTTAGTTTTAGATAATTTTTTAATATCTTTATTTATACTGAGTATTCTATTACCACAACTTATATCTAACTCATTAAGCTGTAAGTTTAAATCAAGAACCTCGTCTTGTGTTTCTCTTATTCTTATGTTTAAGAATATTGAATAAAGTGCAACAACTACAAATAATATAACCTCCATATCTTTAATTTTTAATGATTAGTGTTTCCATATTGACCTTCAATATATATGTTTTTATAAATAATATCCATATCTTTTTTTCCTGCCTTTAACTTCCTGATTATCTTTGACTTAAGCTCTGCGTCCTTGCTTATTAATTCAGCATCATCAGTGTTTACAAATGTATCAATTAATTTGTATTTATACTGCCTGTTTGAGTCTTTCTTTCTGTATCCATACTCTATCATAACCCTATAGATAGGCTTAGACATCCCTTAGTTTTTTATCATTTTCTAATGCTACTATTAGTTGCTCTCTGTTGTGTAGCTTTCTTGCTTTGTTTCCATACCTCTTAGCATTGGCTTTGCTATACTCTGATGGATTATATACAAGCTTTACCTCTCTGATTATATCATCAGAATTATACTTGACAACCCATCTACAGGAACTGCAATGATTGTTTCTTTTTAAGTGTGCTAAATATCCCATACTATTTTTTCTTTAGTCTTTCTATTTTCTCAAGCTCAAACTCTAAGTGAGCTATAGCTTTAGTAATACACTCAACAGGAGATGCGTGTTTTTTTTCTGCTCTCATCAAATATGTACAGGCAGTCCCTATGTTGTAAGATAAGTCAAAACCCTCTACAACCTTCCTTGCTTCATACCCATTGCTTCCAATATAGTAGTGTGGTATTCTATGGTCTTTCATTTATTCTGTCGTTTTCTAAAGCTCCTGTTCTTGTTTCGTGCTTCTTAATGTTGTTCATTAGCTTGTCATTTTCTTTGTCTTTTATTCTTGCTTCTACAATCATTAAAGATAGAATGTAAGTACAGAAAAAAACTATTATAAATAATATTATGTTTGTCATTTTATTTCTTATTGATTATCGGTAAATTTAGTACAAAAATAGGCTTCTAATATACAAAATATTATAACTATTCCCCATACCACTGTTAATATCTTCATTTCCTTAGACTATCTCCCTTCATAAATACGACCTTACAAAGTCTTTTAATCCTGTCATATATTCTTTCTCCATATCTTTCTTTAATAGAACTAGCGTCAAGATTAGATGTTAATAAAAGCATCTTTAAATCATCTTCAGCTTCAAAAATTGCGTTTTCTACTGCATCTATCTTGGTTCCATAATCATTTACAATCTCCTCAGTACCTATATCATCTATAACAATGAATGGGCTTTTGTACTCTGTAACTTGATGAAGCTTCCTAGATGCTATTGGCTTAAGTATCTTACCCTTCTTAGCATTGAATATTAGGGGTAAAACTCCTGTAAGTATAACTGACTTACCTCTACCACAGTTTCCTATCAAAAACAATCCCTTGCCCTTACTGTCTGATAACCAACTAATTACCTCATCATATTCTGGTAAGTGCTTATACTCTGTAATAGTTTTGTCTACAAGCATAAAAGCTTCTTTGAATAATGCTTTGCACTCATCAAGAGTTCCAAATGAATACCTCTTATATCCCCTTACTTTTATGTGTGATGCGTGTCTTAATGTTTCTTCTAGTGTTCTCATATTAAAATTTATTATAATCTTTATTAGCTAATTGTTTTCTGCCTGTCTTGTCTTGAGGTGTATTTGATTCCCAATGCCTTACAGCTCCTTTCCAATCTTTCATCTTATTTCTTCCAACTCTCCATCCGTTGCTAGTGTAATAGCTATGGAACTTCATACTGTCTACACTGTTATCTCTTTCTATGCAATAAGCTTCAATCTCATCTATACTAGGCTCAACAAACCTTTTAATTACAGGCTTCTTTATTTCATTCTCAAAACCTGCTACATCTACAGGGCTAATACCCTCAATATTATATACATCATACTTGTCTAATAGCTTTATAACTGATTGATGAACTCTTGAGTTTTCGTTTAATGTTCCATACTGAAAGTCAATAAACTTAGGTATGAACCACTTGTTGCCCTTATCAAATATTTTAATCTGACTTGCAAATACTTTTGCTGCTTCTTTTAAACTTACCTTGCCACCTGTTCTTATAGATGCTACTTCAATATCAACATCCCATATTCCTGCGTGATTACAATCATCTAGTATATACAACCATAGTAGCTTGTGTTTAGGTAGTAGTTCTCTTATAAAACCTTTTTTCCATTTGTCTGTGTCTGTCATTCTCTTTGCCATATCTATTTATTTTTTTGCGTAGCTAGTTAAATACTTATTTACTAATGCTCTATGCTTCATTGAGCCATCATAATTATCTGATACATCTTCATATTCAATATCATTAGAGTCATCATCTTCACTTTCTAATAGAACTATATCACTATTGCAATCAGGACAAAACTTATATCCATCGAACTTACTTTCTGTTAAGCTGTTAAAGCCACAGTAATAACAAGTCTCATTACCATACTCATCAACTATAACCTCTGAGTCGTCCATATCATCAGCATACCAATAGTCTTTCTTAGCACCATTAAAGTCTCCCCAATCATAATCATTCCAATTTTTCTTTTCCTGTTGGTACTCGTACTTATTACAACCTAACTCATTGATTATCTTATCAACCATATTCAAGCAGTTGTTTGCATCATAAAACTCTACAATCTCCTCATCTGAATGAGGTGCGTAATAACCACAACTCATATTAGCTACACATACACCAATACCATTCTCTGCTAATTGACCTACATCTGTTATTGCACCTGATGTTTCTGCGTAACCATACTTACTTAATATAGGAGCTATACTCTTACTAAATGCCTTGCTGAATAGTTTGCCTGATATATTGTTTACAAAGTCCTTAGAACCTCTCCTGTCGCCCTGTAAGCAATATCCCACATCTTTAAACCAATCCATATCTGCAGCTCTACTACCTACACACCCTACTTCTTCAGAGTGAAAGAACGCACATTTAATATTGTCTTTAGCAATTAGCATCTCAAGTGCTAACCATATACCTACCTTGTCATCACCACCTACACCTACTTGCTTACCTGACTCAGAGTTAAATGCAAATAAGCAGTTATCATCATCAAATACTTTATAAAATTTATGTATGTCGTGTACTGTATCTGTGTGTGCAACCATACAAGGATATACATCTGCTGTACCTTTGGTTACATATATGTTGCTATCTTTAATAACAACCTCTGCATCAGGAGCATTTTCCCTGCAGAATTTATGGATATAAGATATCATATCAAATTCATTACCACTTGTGGTTTGAACTGATAAAGTATCAATTAATAATTTTTTCCTACCTAATAAAAGTTTGTTCATAAGCGTTTGTGTTTTAGTGAATAGTTAGTTGTAAAAGAAATGGGAGGCTCAAGAATTAACCTGACCTTTGTACTTCCTCCCAAATCTATAGTGAATTTAAGTAAGTGCTTCAGTTTACGATTGAACCTGTTAAGGTTGTGCAATGTTTGCTCACACTTATTACCCTTAAATTCTATACAAAGATACGAATAATATTTAGAACTACCAAATAATTTAGTAGTTATTATAATATTATTTAGAAAGGCAAGTCATCATCTTCTTTAGGCTTGTCTGCTGTAACCTCTTTTGGTGGCTCATAAGTATTCTCATAAGCATAATGAGTTGCTCCTTTTTCAGAAGGCTCTCTCCTTTCTGCTATTGTAATATTTACCCAACCTTTTTTAGATAGTTTCTGCAAATCTTCTACTTTAAAACTTGCATTAAATAATTCTCCATACTGTGTAGTAATTTTTTTTATACTACTTGCTACATAATTTTTTTCTGACATTTTTTTTGAATTTTTAATTTATAATTGTTTTTTTTCTCTATTAATTGCTCTAATCTCTCTGACAAAGCATCCATCTTTCTTTCTACACTAAGTATTTCGTGTATATAATAGTTGTCATCTTCTACAAGTAATGATTCTATTTCGTTAAAATTCTTCTTATAAGACTTTAATATACCCACAAATATATCGTGTTGATTTATATTATGCAAAACAGTTGCGTGATGTTTATTAATAATTTTTGCTATTTTAGAATTATTAAGACCAAAAGTATTTTTAAGCAAACCACAATAAAGCCTTCTTGCATCTACTACTTCTCTAACTCTTGATTTTGATTCGATTCTGTACCACTCTAAATTATATCTTTTACTTATTTCAGATTTAATTTTATCGTGTCTTTCTTGAGTTAATTCCAATTTATACCTACTCATTATAACTTACTCCTTTTATTGACTCTACACCTTTAAAGTTTTCTTCTCCTTCAACTATAATAACCTCATCTTTTAAATCTACCTCTATAATATCTATAATATCTTTGACGTGTATATTTAAAAATTGTGCTAGTCTTTGCATTTGGTAGTACCTTAAGTGATAAGGATTATCTAAATATTTTTCTATCGTTGAACCTTTAATATTTAATATCCTACCAAATCTTTGTTTAGATATACCTCTTATTCTTAGGATTGCTTCAAGCTCATTTCTTGAAGTTCTTACTTTTTCATAATCATTTTTCATTTTAATATTCTTTAATGTTAAACATTCCATTCTTTCTCATAGCTTCATACTGATGCTTAGGGTCTAAATGTATTTCGTGTTCTTTTATGTGCTTAATAATTTCATCTGCTTCTTCATCATCTAAATCACTTAAAGATTCTATTATATTTTCTTTTTCTGAGTCAGTTATTGATGTGAAATGCTGGAGGTTCTCAATGTAATTTAATTTCCATACTTCTGCTTCTAATGGCTTTCCATCAAGAACCTCGTCCATCCAATCCATTAGTCTACAATTTCATCTTGACCAAATACTCCTTGCTCATAGAATCCTGATAGCTTTAATACAGCTCTACTCATAGCTCTCTTTTCTGCCATAGCTACAGGAAACTTCTTACCACCTCCCATTAGATTAGCATCTGACGCTTCTCCAAATGTCATTACATTTCTTACGTCGTGCTCTCCATCACCTATTCGCATACTTGCAGTTGCTCTCAGAACTACCCATTCAGGTGTCATCATTACAGGCTCATAGGCTACTTGTATGTTTTGTTTAGATACAATCTTGTCTATGCCTGTTCTTGTGATAATTACAAATCCTCTTTTGTCTTTGTAAACATCTTCTTTAACTAATCCGTTATCTAAGAATAATCTTTTTAGAGTTTCTTCTTTTGTTTCTTTTACTTCATTCGTGTTTTCAACTTTTTTCATTTTTAAATTACTTTGGTTATTATTGTGATATTGTTCTGCAATATCGGTTAATGTATTAATCTCTTGTGATTGCATCTGCTCTTGCATTTGCATAAATTCATCTTTCATTCTTCCCATAGATTTATATTGTATATTCAACAATATTAGCTAGTCTTGGAGTCCCATCTGATTTTTTATACCTAGTAGGTACACTTGAAGGTTTTGACTCTATGTTGTAACCTTTCTTTCTTAAGGAATGAATGATGCTTGATAATCTATAAGCACCATATTGATTAATAGCTTCTTTTTGTGTTAATCTTCTACCATCTTTTAAGTGTTGTAGAATATCACTCGTTTGTGTTTTTTTCATTTTAAAATAGTTTAGTTAAACTTATACTCTTTCTGAATTATCTGCAACAGAACAATCTCTCGAACAGTATCTCGTTTCGTCATCTATCTCGTCACCACAGAAGCCACAATTATATCTTTCTTCTTCAGGTGTCTCAAACCAATCATCACATTCATCACATATGTAACCCTCAGGTTCTGTGTGTTCTTTACATTTATAGCATATTCCACTATCTGATATTTGTGCTTCACAGCAGTAGCTTACTTCATCTTCTTCGTATGTTGAATTGCAACAAGGGCTTGTTAAGTTTTTTGACATTGTGTTTTGAGTTAAGTTAGTAGTTAGTCTGTCTTAAATTCTATGCAAAGATACAACTATTTTTTAAACTACCAAAATATTTACAATGTTTTTTACAAATAATATATAAGTTCTTTTATATTTAACCTAGTCTTTAGCTTTATCTTTATCTTTGTCTTTATCTTTAAGCGTATAGAATACCCTGTACAAAGGGTTATTAAAGGGTTTAATTTATGAAGGCCATATGATTACTAACATTAAAAATAATGTGTTAGTCTAGCCACCTGTCCACTTTCTCTTTCGTGTAAAAATGCTTCACAAGCTTTTGGAGCACCACAGAATCCTTTTCTTGAGTGCCAACTATCTGAAGATGATGGGCTTCTCATATATTCTACAGTAACTCCTATAAAATCTTTAGCATCTAACCACTTATGTTTAACCTTATGGTGTATATGATGTAAATACCAATACCTATGAGTGGTTTGAGACCAGAGTAATGGTTTCTCTTGTGCCATCAACAAGGGTAATTTATCCATCTTAGCACCATCTCCGTGTTCTAGCCCTATAAGATTATTACCATATTGATAATATTTTCTATTTGCAACTGAAATATCAAAATTAACATCATTAGCTTTTCTAAACCAAGATTTTAACGTATGTGCTAAATGGAATCCACTTTGGTAGTCGTGGTTACTCATTGAGTGTAAAACATCTACAGGAGCTATCTCTCTTAACATCTCTATTACTTTAACATATAGCATTAAAGCAATCTCATAATGCTCCCACCACTTTCCATCAGTATCTTGATGTGTTCCTTTGGTTGTAGTATTATATACATTGTCTATATGTAGAACGTCATTACCAATGCAAAATAATATTCTATCTACATCAAAGCCTTTAGATTTATCTATAAGTCCTTGTACGCCCTCTAAAACCCTCATAACAGCAGTTTCACAGTCATAAGCTTCTCCTGTTTCTAATTCATTAGCATATTTGCCTATATGAATATCTGCAGGATTTATAACTAAAAGATGAGTTCCTTTTTTTCTTTTTATTTCCTTATAGTCAGGCGAGTACCCTTCTATAAATTTATTTACATTGTTAAATATTTGATTTTCATCTAATCCACAATCATCTTTAGTTACTATAGAGAACCTATATTCTCCACTAGCAGACTGCCAATGCTTAACAGACACTACATCTTTTTTATCTATACCTCTTTCAGATAGATGCGTATCTAGTGCTGTATTATCATTTATATTGTCTACTGAATTTGCTCTGTATTTATAGATAAGGTTTTCCTCGTCTACAGATAGTCTTAATCTTCTTCCGTAATTTTTCATATTCAAATTTAATAAAAAAACAATCTTATAAAAAAAAAGAGTGAGAAGTTATTAACCTCTCACCCTTAACTACTAACTATCCAACCTGAAAACACTCAAGAAAGGACTGTAAAAATAGTAAATTATTTTAAATAACAAGTGTTATTTTTGTGATTTTGCCACATCAGCAATTCCTTGACCTAATATTAGGGTTAAAATAGCATAGTAAAGATTAGTTGCAGTAGCTTCATCTACCCCTAAGTATGTAACTAGAGCAGGAACTACAACCGAAGATATAGCATACCAAAACTTTTTACTTTTTACCATTTGCCCAATAAGGAATTTTTCTAAAAACTTTTTCATTTTATTTATTTTAATTAATTATTCAATTATTACATCAGATTCAGCATCAGGCTCAACATCAGTTCCTTCTGCATTTCTTGCATAACCTAAAAACGAATGTACGCAATCTTTTGGGAATATCTCATTAATTCCAAAGTCATATTCTTCCTTAGTCATTAAGTCATAGAATACTCCAGGATAATATACAGGTGGTGTTATCTCGTGTCCATCAGGGTCATACGTTCCTGGTATCTCTACTATCTGACCTATATAGACTATAGCTTGAGTTCCATTAATGTAAACATCTTGACTTACTCCTTCTTCAGTTACTACTTCATAAGTACCTTTAGCAAGTAAATCTGCATCTCCTTGTGCTTTGTCTGTGTATTGTAATTTATATATGTTCATTTTATTATGTTGTTAATGTTGCTAATTCTGAGTCTGATAATGCTGTTTTAAATATTTGTAGTTGTTTTACTTTGCCTTCAAATGGTAATGCCCCAGCATAACTTGAAAACTCAAGTTGATTTGTTCCTGACAAAGCAGATACGTTAAAATCAGTATCAACTTCTGTACCATTAATCCATAAAGCACAATCATTTTCTTTGTATTTAAGCGCTATTTTATTAAAATTTGTTTGGTTGTAAGTTGCAGGTGAAACTACATTACCATTTAAACCAACAAAACCTTTTATAGTATTTGCTAATATATCCCATTCAACACTAACTCTATTTGTTATCGTACCATCTGATAGTGTTATACGACAATCTGCACCATTTTCAAATGTAGAGGCTTCAATAAACAAAACACCCTCCTCACTATTTATCAAATCACTAATTCCTGTCTTTTCATATGTTTCTTGATTTCTAGTTACTGTTGAACCTGATGTTGGAATATAAGAAGTTTCGTAAGAACCTTGTTCTAATTGTGCGCCCCATACATAAATATTATCTCCACCTGTTCCTGTACTTACACCGTCATCAGCAACTTCAAATTTTATTTTTGACATATTTGTAGCATCAAACGTGTATTCTATTTTCCACCAATCATTACTAAAAGATGTTGTAGTAACTGTTGCAGTTCCACTTCCTACATTAACACTACCATCATCTAAATTTATCCATCTAGTGATGTTTGAACCAACAGTCATATTTATCCATATATAAATATAATCGTGGTTTCCTTTTTTAGCAAATACTGAGAATGTATGTGTTGTAGCACTTGGACTAACTGCAAAACTTATCTTGCCATCTGTGCCACTACTAGAGCCTGTTAGTTGTAGTTTTGTAGCGTTTTGTGTGCCATCAGGACTAGTTATAAAGTTGTCAGTTGCTTCTATACTACCTTCCGTTGTCCATTGACTAAAATCTTCACTATAAGTAACCAAGTTAGTCCTCTGTGGCTCTACTAATAAACTAGAAGTACCATCTGTATAATCTACTCTTGGTAAGTTGTTTACTGTATATTCTTTTATTGATACGTTGTCAACATAAAAATTTAAAGAATTTTGAGATAAAATGCTTATATATGATGCACCTGTACTTGTTGCAGTTGCTTCATAAGTAATATTAGTCCATTGACCTGCTATTACTGTTCTTTCAGTAAATACACTGACATTAGTATTGTTTAAACCTGATTTAATAGAATCTCCACTTACTGAATATATCCATAAAGATACTGTATATTGTAATCCACTTGTTAAACTAAAATTATTCGGAGAAAATATACCTTCTTGTGTTGCATCTGCTATTATTTTCCAACTATAAGTGCCTGTATGACTTTGTTCTGTTGATTGCTCTGAAGTAGTTGGAGTGCCAAAATTATTCCAATCACTATTTAATTCAAAATCTCCATTAACCACCTGCTCACTACCTAACAACGCTACATCTTCTACTAAGCCACTAGGATTAACTCTAGTACCTAATGTTGCTCTAGTCATTGTTATTGGCTGAGGTACAAATCTTGTACCTGCTGTACTATAACCTAATAGATTATCTTCTTTTATTGCCCAATTATCATTTCCTATCTGTAAACTTGGATTCGCCATTATTGTATTGTGTATGTTAATGCACTAGCCATCTCTGCATAAGATTCATAAAAATCAGTTCCTGATGTACCTGTTAGTTGTAATAGTTGCTCATCTGTTAGTGCTGTGTTATATACTTGTAGTTGTTTTACTTTGCCATAGAAATCGTAAGTACCATTACCTACATCAAAAACAATTCTATCTAATCCTATTGGGGCAGCACCACTTGTATCAGTTGCTACTTCAACACCATCTATCCAGAAAGCAAAATCATTTAACTTCCATTTAATAGCAATTTTATGAAAGTCTAAAGTAGATGTAACAGTATGTAATTCATCAAAAGAAGTACCTGCGTTACTTACAACTACTGCTCTAATAGAATTACTTTGTGTATTATATATAATCAATACTCTATTTGTAATTCCACCATCACTTAAAGTAATACATCTCAAAGTTCCATCATCAGATAGAGCAGCCATTTCAACAAATAAAACTCCTTCAGGACTATTAATCAAACTACCTATACCATCTCTTGTGAAGATGTCTTGGTTTCTTGTAACTGTACCTCCTGATGTTGGAATATAACTTGTTGGATATGACTCTTCTACTTGTGCGCCCCAAATATAAATACCACTTGCAGGTATATCATCTACCCATATACCTTGTCCACCAGAACCATTATCTGCAGTTAATTCAAATCTTTGCCATTCAGTAGTAACATCTAATGTTGGAGAAGTAACAGTTAGATTAGGGTCTTTTAAAATAACATTTACTGTTCCTGTTACACTTTTTAAATATACCGACCTTGCAGCAACTCCTGTTATACTAATACTTGCCTTATAAATACCATCAGTTCCATTCCCTACAAGTTTAGTAGCATTGTAAGTTCCATCAGGACTTAATGTTTCGGTAGTATTATAGGTAGGAGTTATGTTTGATTGTTTAGTCCAATAACTTTGACTAAAATCACTCGAATAAGTCAAAAGATTAGTCCTCTGTGGCTCTGATAATATATGTGGACAACCTCCTCCTGTGTAGTCTATACGAGGTACGTTATCTCTTGTAACTTCTTTTACTGATACATTGTCTATTTTTGCATTTAATAAATTTGGTGCGCCTAATTTTCTTTTTACAGCAAAAGTTGCAGTTGCAGCAATAAAAGTAAAAGTATGTGTTCCTAATGTGTTTATTGATGGACTACCTGTTATAGTACCACCACCACCTTGTGCAAATTGTAAACTACCACTATCAATTGAAAGTAAATCAACAGAGGCTATATATGTTTTGCCTATTGTTAATAAACCTCCTTGTGATATGTAAATGTTTGAATTATCTGGACAATTAAACAAAGCATAACCATTCTCAATTGTTATGGTATCGTTGCCTGATTGCGTAACAGACCAATCACTATCTGTAGCAAAATCTCCATTAGTAACTAACTCATCTCCTATAACCTCAGCATAATTTACTAATCCATCTTCATCTACTCTTGTACCAGCAGTTGCTCTAGTAACATCCATATCTGCACCTGTAAACTCTCTAACTGATACATTATAAATATCACCATTAAAAGAAGATGGTCTAAATCTTAATTCAGTAGATGTTGCTATTCCTATGCTTTTATAAACTTCATTAGAACTTGTAGAACCCAATCCACTATTTAAAAGTTCTACTGAACCACTTACTCTATTTCTAATTTCATAAGAAAATTCATAAGTTTTGCCAACTTCTAATATAGCCTGTTTTAATTCTTGAGATGAGCCACTAGCACCATTACCGTGAGCAGCACCGCCACTTATAGTCCATACTGCTTCAATAGTCCATCCTGTATTACCTTGACTAAAATCTCCATTTACTACTAATTCGCTACCATAAGCAATAGTAGGTTTTACTGCAAATAAAGTTCCTGCCTTATATCCGTTAGGAGTTACTACTATACTAACATCATCTAATAAACTCATTCTATATTATTTAAAGTTGTTAATTGTGCTTCTAAACAAGCCTTAGCCTCAAATACTCCACCATCAGCAATAACTCTTGCTTTAAAGTCATTAGTTTGCTTTTGAACAGGAGTTAAATTTCCTTTATTGCTTGAAGGTAATGATATTCCTAGTGTTAATCTCATTCTTATATATTAATGGTTAGGATAACCAATTCCAATACCACTTGTCAAAGTTATGGCTGTGATATTAAGAAATAATGTGCTTCCTGCACTTATACTTTGTCCGTTTAAAGCTGTAATATTTGTAGCATTTCCTGCTATAGTTGTAATTACCGAATCAATTGGAAAAAATACACAATACCAATCTTTACTTGTTTGTGCGGCAGTTGTAAAAACTTCTGTTCCATTACCCTTCCCTAGCATCTCAAGGAATAGTGTGTTATCTGCAATATTTGTCCTCATCTTTTATCTATTTTTAATTGTTAAACTTATGTTTTCACTTAATTGATTTTCTAATAAATAGTTCATCAAATAAGTATGAGCTATTTTGCTTTCTAAAATTTTATCAGCATCTATACCTCTGTGTGTTCCTGTTAAAATACACCCTTTACTATCAGAAGGATAATTCCCACGATGAAAAAGGATGTATGACCTATCTTTTACATTCTCAACTAACAAGTGAATGTAATCTCTTGTAGCACTTTCTCTTGCTAATCTAACCCTACACTTGTACTCTCCTCTAGGGATACAAGATATGCTTTTTTGGTTATCTTTCCAAGCTAATTCTAAAGTATGCGAAATAAATTCTCCATTACAATAAAGCTTACCCATAACAGACTTATCTGAAAAATAATCTCTGATTAACAATAAGTTAGCCTTACCTGCCTTGTCCTCTATATTTCTTTTTATATCCATTTTGTGTTTTAGAAGCATTCTTAGAATGTATTCCTTTCCTTTTTTTATTAACTTTTTTATTATATCCACTTGCTTTTATCTTAGCCATTTTACTTTTTTAAAGAAAGTTTATAAAACTTATAGCAAGTAAAAACTATAGCTAAAGATGTTGATATTAACAATAAAATGTCATTACATTGACTTAAACTTAAACCTAATACCCCTCCATTTGCAAGTAAAACTTCTGTTGTGTCTTTCATTGTGTCTTTTATTGTATTTTTCATTAGCTTATTTGTGGTGTAAAAGTCATTGTCTGTATAGTTAAATTCATATATATACTTGACCCTGACGAATCTTTAATCATTGGAAATATAATATCTCCCTGTCTTATTAATGGTGTTGTTATTTCTGTTTGATTTATACTTACAAGCAAACTATTATTAGCTCCTCCTGTTACCTCAAACTCATCTATTATAGTAGGAACAACATTTGCTGTGGAAGAAGGACTAGGAGTAACCTTACATATAGCAATAACCACTACATTGGCAGTATTACTTGTAAGCCAACCATCAATAGATGATACGTTAGCATTTTCAGGAGCAACATAACCTTGACCCATTCTAAAAAAAGCTGAAGGAGATAAAGACCCTCCTGCTACAGTAGTGCTACCATAATCAACATCTATTAAAAATGGAGATTTATTATCAGCTACATCCTCTCCGTGTTGAAAGTTAGCAGTTCCTGTTGTGTATCCCTGCATTTTATAATTAGTTACACCCATTGTAGAACGAGCTGCCCACTGAAGCACACCATCTCTAGCGTCAGCACTTGAACCTGCACCTTTAGATAATACTGTTTCGTTATTAGCACTTTCGTAACCTAAAGGATTGTGCCTGTTAGCGTCTTGTAAATTTTTATGTTCGTTTGCAGCCATTTATATTATTTTAACAATTACAATTACAATTTGA
>Ga0315322_10002140_pt1 | contig 15244 bp, 15 predicted proteins | sample M110021515metaG_FD_203461 | JGI IMG/M metagenome (GOLD analysis project Ga0315322, IMG submission 203461) | Ammonia-oxidizing marine archaeal communities from Monterey Bay, California, United States - M1 100m 21515 | ecosystem: Environmental > Aquatic > Marine > Intertidal zone | place: USA...
CCGCCAAGAAAAACGCGCAAGACCCCACGCGGCAGCGACGCCGTGCCGAGTACCTTCGGGTGGACGTGCGCAAGCTCGACACTCTGATGGATCTCATCGGCGAGCTGATCATCGCCGAGACCGCCGTGACCCACGGCCCGGGTGCCACCAGCGATCTCGAAGGACAGAGCAAGGCGGCTACGCAGCTCAATCGGGTCACCCGCGGGCTGCAAGATGTCGCAATGTCTCTGCGCATGGTGCCCATCGCGCCCACCTTCAAGAAGATGAAGCGCTTGGTGCGCGACCTCTCGAAGCGGCAGGGCAAGTCGGTCATCCTCGACATCAGCGGTGAGGATACCGAGGTGGACAAGAGCGTGGTGGAGGCCATCTCCGACCCGCTTGTACATCTCATCCGCAACTCCATCGACCACGGTATTGAGTGCGAGGACGCCCGCGTGGCTGCCGGCAAGCCGCGCGAAGGCAGGGTCACGCTCTCGGCCCGCCAGCAGGCCGGTGAGATTCGCATCATCGTGCGCGACGACGGAAAGGGCTTGTGCCGCAACAAGATTCTTAAGAAGGCCCAGGAGCGCGGCCTCGTGCGCGGTGACGGCGTGGATATGTCCGACAGCGAGGTCTTCCGTCTGATCTTCGAGGCTGGGTTCTCGACTGCCGCCGCCGTCACCGACATCTCGGGCCGTGGCGTGGGCATGGACGTCGTTAAGCAGAACATCGACAGTGTGAAGGGGCGTGTCCACATCGACAGCACCCTGGGGGTCGGCACCACCATCACCCTGCGCATCCCGCTCACCCTGGCCATCATCGAAGGCATGTTGATTCGGGTCGGCGAAACGCGGTTCACCATCCCGATGCTGTCCATCCTCGAGACGGTCGTGGTCCGCAACAAGGACGTCACGCGACTCACCACCGGACTCGAGGTCGCGCGAATCCGCGGTCAGCTGCTGCCGGTGTTCCGCGTCCACCAGTTCTACGAGATCGAACCCGACTCGAAGCGTATCGACGAAGGCCTGCTGGTCGTTGTTGAAGATGGAAAGGATCGCCTCTGCCTGCTCGTCGACGAGCTTGTGGGTCAGCGCCAGACCGTCATCAAGGCGCTCAGCGGCTACCTCGGCAATGTTCGGGGACTCGCCGGCTGCACTGTGCTTGGCGATGGCTCCATCAGCCTCATCATCGATGTGGCCAAGCTCATCCAGGACACCCGCGTCGCTGCGGCCTGACCCAGTCTATCTGTCCGGGTTGTTGGGGTCGGTGACCTCCGGATGGAACTGCTCCCCACCCCACCCCAGTGTGTTGTCCAGACGCGCCACTCGAAGCGAACGGACATGAAAGCCAACCGGAGAAGCCATGGCCGATCATTTCGCCAGCGACCAGACGGACGACCTGGACCAGGTCGAGCTCCACAAGTACCTGACCTTTGTGCTGGGCAGCGTCTACTACGGTCTCGACATCCAGTTCGTCCGTGAAATCATCGGGATGCAGGACATCACCGTCGTTCCTGATGTGCCTCCCTTTATCAAGGGAGTGATCAACCTCCGGGGCAAGGTGATACCGGTCATGGATGTGCGCAAGCGGTTCAAGATGGCGAGTCGTCCGTATGATGACCGCACATGCATCATCGTCATCCACGTTGGAGATTGGCTCGTCGGCCTTGTGGTCGACACGGTCAGCGAGGTTCTCGACATCCCCGAGGCAGACATCGAGCCCCCGCCCGAGGCCTTTGGGCGTCGACAGGACCACTTCATCGCAGGCATGGGCAAGGTGGGCGACGAAGTCCGCATGCTCATCGACGCGCGGAAGCTCCTGGGGCACGCGACCCCCGCCGCACCATCGGTTGAGACTTGAGCTCGGTCCGAGGCGGTCTGAGCGCGGCTGTCACCACTTGAACAGAACACCGATGTGGCGAGCCCTCCAACACCGGGCGCGCCTGAAACTTGGCTGAAGTCGCTCCTGAGGAGGCTCCAGTCCCTTCGAGGCGAGCACTAAGGAGAGTCCGATGTCCAGCCACTATGGTAAGTCGAGAGCGGGGAACAGCCTCGGTGCAGTGTCCGAGATTCAGGCCCTTACGCGGTCACTACAGTCGGGCGACAGCCAGGCGCGACTGCCCGTCGGCGGCGGCCAGAACAATGAGCTGTACAGCGCCATCAACAGCGCCTTGGATGCCAGTCAGCCGGACTTGAGCGCCATCTCCGAGGCGGTGCGATGTCTGCAACAGGGCGACCTCACCTCGTCTCTCGATGCCAGCAAGCCTGGTGAGGTGGGTGCGATTGAAGGGCAGCTCGACGCGGCATTGTCCTCCTTGAGCGGTACCTTGTCTCGCGTGCATGCCGCGACCGATGAGATTGCGAGCGGCAGTGGACAGGTGGCCTCGGCGTCGCAGTCCCTTGCGGAAGGCGCCACCCGTCAGGCCGCGGCCATCGAGCAGATCACTGCGTCGATGGGCGAGATGACTACCCAGACTACGCAGAACGCTGAAAACGCGACCAAGGCCAACCGGCTGGCGGTGCAAGCGGGCGGCCTCGCATCCAGCGGTGACCAGCAGATGCAGGCCATGCTGGGTGCGATGCAGGAGATCGAAGAGGCCAGTCGGAGCATCTCCAAGATTATCAAGGTTATCGACGAGATCGCCTTCCAGACCAACCTTCTCGCCCTCAATGCTGCGGTTGAAGCAGCGCGAGCCGGTGTGCACGGAAAGGGCTTTGCGGTCGTCGCTGAAGAGGTCCGCAACCTGGCAGCTCGGTCCGCCAACGCCGCCAAAGAGACCACGACTCTCATCGAGGGCACGGTCAAGAAGGTCTCTCAGGGCATGGAAATCGCCAATGAGACGGCAGGCGCCCTCGGCCAGATTGTTGGCAGTGTCAACGAGGTCAGGGACCTTGTGGCGCAGATTGCGAGGGCCTCAAGCGACCAGGCCGAGGGCATCGTTCAGGTCAATCAGGGCTTGCGTCAGGTTGATCAGGTCACGCAGCAGTCCACTGCGGGCGCCGAAGAAGGTGCTGCGGCAAGTGAAGAGCTGTCCGGTCAGGCGGGGGCGCTCCGGGGTGTCATCGCCGAGTTCCAGCTGCGCCAGGTGCCCCCTCCCGTCGGCATGGAGATCACGCCAGAGCTCATGGCCGCACTCCAGGCCTACATGGCGGGCGCTGGAATGGGCGGCGGCATGCCCGCAGCTCGGGCGCCATCCTCACGGCGCTCCAGATCGCGGTCCGAAGAGCCAAGTGAGGTCATCAGCCTCGACGATGCGGAGTTCGGTCGGTACTGAACACTCACTGAACACCTATGGCAAAGCCCACACACTACGTGGGCCCCGCAGCCTGCTCCTGGCTTGGAGTGGGATGTCGTCGTCTTGGGGGCATCTGTGCGGGCGCTTGAAGTTCACTTTCTGGTCCACACCACTTGTGTGCAGAAGTCCGAATTCCGATCCAGTGGGAGTGATGACCGCGGAAGCAAGTTCCCCACAGGCGGGCCCCATCCCTCAGACGAGCCAGCGTGGTCTTCGTCTGGAGAGGGGGACGTCGAGGGCAGTTCCCAAGGTGTAGGAGGCCAACTATGCATGCAGTTGAACAACGGGCTCCAGCGACGCGCGCGGATGGACTGAACATGGAGGTCTCGGTAGCCGAGTTTCGCTCGGTCGCATCGCTTGTCCAGAAGACCTTCGGGATTCATCTTCCGGAGACCAAGCGGGCCATGATGAGCTGCCGCATGTACAAAGTGGTGCGTGCGGCTGGCTGTGGCAGCTTCGCTGAGTTCTACAGGAAGCATCTGACCAACCCTACTCACGAGGCGCTGTCCAATTTGGCCAACGCCCTGTCCACCAACCACACCTACTTCAACCGTGAAGACAGCCACTTCTGGTTCTTCCGCGATGAGGTGCTTCCTGAGCTCATTCGCCACCAGCAGCGGGTGGGCCGCAGGGACATCCGGGTCTGGTGTGCGGCCTCGTCGTCTGGCGAAGAGCCCTACACTCTCGCGATGGTGATTCGCGATGCGTTGGGCTCTAGCGCGGGCAACTTCCAGGGGGGCCTGCTGGCCACCGACATCTCCAAGAATGCACTCGGCAAGGCACGCAAGGGAATCTACCCGAGCGACGGGGCGATGGAGCTTCCGGAAAGCTACTACCGCAAGTTCTTCCGAAGTGTTGGTGACGGAATGTCCGAGGTGGTGCCTGAGATCAAGAGCGAGGTCACCTTCCGCCGATTCAACCTGATGAACCAGCGTTACCCCTTCAAGCAGCCCTTCCACGCGGTGTTCTGTCGCAACGTGATGATCTACTTCGAGGAGGACACCAAGAAGAAGGTGGTGGAGCGTATCTACGATGTGACCGCGCCGGGTGGCTACCTGTTTGTCGGCATGGCTGAGACCATCTCAGGACTGGGCACCGGATTCAGGGCGGTTTGTCCTGGCGTGTACCGGAAGGTCTGATGTCTCGGCGAAGCAACATACGAGTGTTGGTGGTCGACGACTCTGCTGTTGTTCGCACCGTGCTTCGTGAGGGCCTGTCTGCTGACCCACGCATCGTGGTCGTCGGGACGGCCCGCGATGCCTACGAAGCTCGGGACCAGATTGTCCGTCTCAAGCCGGACGTCATGACGCTGGACGTCGACATGCCCCGCATGGACGGCGTCGACTTCCTCCGTCGCCTTATGCCTCAGTACCCGCTGCCGGTCGTGATGGTGAGCTCGGCTACGCACAAAGGAAATGCGGTCACGGTGGCGGCGCTCGAAGCTGGTGCGGTCGACGTCGTGGCCAAGCCCAGCCGCCGGATGTCGCAGGGCGTCGCGCAGATGATGGCCGAGCTGCGCACCAAGGTGAAGATCGCCAGCACGGCGAACGTGTCGCACTGGAAATTCAAGCGCCCCGATCGAGTGGGTGCTTCCAGTCGGTTTTGTCGGGATGCGATGGTGGCGCTGGGTGCGTCCACTGGCGGAACCGAAGCCATCCGCTCGGTGCTGAAAGATCTGCCTGCCGACTTCCCGCCCATCGTGATTGTGCAACACATGCCATCCGGGTTCACACGCACCTTCGCGGGCCTGCTGAACGATGCGTCTGCGATGCAGGTGCGGGAGGCCCAGCCCGGAGACGAGCTCCTGAGCGGACGTGCGCTGGTGGCTCCGGGTGGTCGACAGATTCGCGTGGTGTGCCGTGGGAGCAAGACCATCATCGAAGATGCGGGCTCCACGCGAGTCAGCGGTCACTGTCCGAGCGTCGACGTGATGATGGGGTCAGCGGCGCGGGCCTGCGGGAAGAATTGCTTTGGGGTCCTGTTGACGGGCATGGGCGCTGATGGGGCTCGGGGCATGCTTGCGATTCGGCAAGCCGGTGGTCCGACCGTGGCCCAGGACGAAGCGACCTCTGTTGTATTTGGAATGCCGCGCGAGGCGTGGTATCGCGGAGGAGTGGAGACGCTCCAGCCCATCGGGAACGTTGCGGCTCACCTTGTTGAACGCCTATCGGTGAGCTGACCATGCCTGAGATTCTCGTCGGAATTGGCGGTATTGGAACTTCGCGCAATCTCGGCGACACCCTCGTGACGATGGCCTTGGGGTCGTGTGTTGCGATTGTGGCGCACGATCCATCGACAGGGGTGACCGGCATGGCCCATGTCGCTCTGCCCGGAAACCCCCGTGACAAGAAACGCTCCCAGCCTCGCGGGTACTACGCCGACTCGGCGGTGCCCGAGCTGATTCGCAAGCTCGAGGTGGCGGGCGGTCCACGCCGCGGAATCGGTCTGCGCATAAAGATCGTGGGGGGGGCGACCATCCTGGATGCGATGGGGAGCTTCAACATTGGAAAGCGCAATGTTCTCGCCATCAAGCGGGCACTCTGGCGGTTCGGCTTGGGCCCGCTTGCCGAGGATGTTGGCGGCAACTTCAGCCGGACTGTTCGCATTGAGGTTGGAGAGACGAGCATGCGGGTGTCCTCGCCGGGGCGTCCAGATTGGCGGGTGTGATGAGTGGGGTCTGCCCACTCGGTCTGGAAAGAAGCGCCGGGGATCTTCACCTCTTGTCGAGGGTCGACGGTCCGATTGGAAGGTCTGGCGGGTCTTGTCCTGCCACCGGACTGCCGATGGAACGGCAGAATGAGGAGCAGAGATCATGGAGAAAATCCTGATCGTCGATGACTCGTCGGCGGCGCGTATGATCGCGCGTCGTTGTCTGAAGATCGCTGGAATGGAGGGGAAGGAGTTTCTGGAGGCTGAGCACGGACGTGCGGCTCTGGACGTCATGAAGCACAACGTGGTCAAGCTGGTCATCGCCGACTTGAACATGCCTGTGATGGACGGACAGACGCTCATCCGGTTCATGCGGAGCAGTCCGCGTCTCAACGAAATCCCGGTCGTGGTGGTCAGCAGCTTGGTGAACCAGAGTACTGCGGAGGCGCTCAAGAAGATGGGTGCGACGGTGGTGCTTCGAAAGCCCCTCAGCCCGGCCCGGATGGCCGATGCGCTTGAGTACGTGGCGCAGCTCGGTCAAGCCGCATGAGCAACGCTGCGCACAGTCTGAAGGGTGGTGTCTTGGACCCGGTGCTATCCGAGATCATGGAAGCGATGACCTTTGCGGGGGTCGAGCGCGTAGAAGAAGAGGAGTTCGATTGGGACGGCGCTGACATGGTGTGGGCCCGCGTGGACCTCATCGCGCCTGTTGAAGGCGGCTTCTGGATGGTCGCGCCTCGCGAAGCTGCGATCGAGCTGACCGATGTGGTCTGGGCCGGTGAGATCGAGGCCAATGAAGACTCGGCGAAGGCTCTGATGGCGGAGTTCGTCAATGCGGTCGCGGGCCAGCTCCTCGCGGTGTTGGACGAAAATGCCTCCGTCCAAGTCGGGCTGCCTGAGACCGGCCAGGGCAAGATTCGCCCGTGTGAGTATGGCGAGGTGCGCCACGCCTACTTCATGGACGACGGCACCCCCATCGGTGTGCTGATTCGCTCAGCTGCTTGAGAGCATCGCGGCGGTCGGTCGCGCGGGCTACCATTGCGCATGACCGAATTGCTGCGCCTGCCCCCCGGTGACCTCGTCATCGACCTTCGCTCGGCGAGTCCGTCGGAGGTGGAAGACGCCTCCGTGTTCGACGCTCTCGTTCCCAGGTTGATGGGAATGGAGGGGCTCCCGCGCTTGAGAGTGTGGGTTCTCCACGATGCGACTGCGCGGTGGTGCGACGAGCCCGCAGCGTTGGAGCACGGCATCCGGCGCTGGCTCGAGGCCGCTCACGCCCAGCTGCTTTCCGCCGATGGCTGCGACGTGGTCGTGTTGCCGCCCGCCGCAGTGCGCGATGAGCGCTTGGTGGCTGCCGTTCAGGCGCTTGGACTGCCGGTGTACGCGACACGTCAGGCTGGAGGACTGCCGCTGAACACCGTCCACCTCGATGGGGCGGTCTACACAGCGCTTAGCTCGCAGCCTGTCGAATTGGTGCCTCTGCCGCCAGATCTGGCAGAGGCCGTCGACCGCGCGCTGGCTTGAGCCGGGCCGCCGACCGTCGTCTCGCCTACTCGGCCGGGAAGAGGCCAATCGAGACCGCGTAGAGGCTCTCGTCGTTTGCGCCGGGCCCCTCTGTGAAGCGGCGAGAGTCCTGAATCTGGATGTCGAGGTTGCCCATGATGCCGGAGAGTGGGTCGGCGGGGTCGACTTCGCCGGCTGCGCCGAGGAGGTCACCCAGATCGATGGCGAAGCTGCCGAGCAGGGGACTCAAGGTGCCGGCCAAGCTGGCTCCGAAGGCCGAGACCACCTCGTCTTCGTCGACGTCTTCGGCGCCGTAGTAGAGCACTGCGCCTTCGGGCATCGAGAGGTCGAAGCCAAGCTTGCTGCCGTCTTCCACCACCAAGTCGATTTCGGTGGCCATCGAGACTTCGAGCCAGGGCTCGCAGACCGCGCCGGACTCGAAGCCAGCGGTGACGCCGAAGTCGGGCAGATAGATGGACCCAAGCGGCGCGACGCCCTCATGCATGCGCGCGACGTAGGCTTCACCGGGCGCAAACTCGAAGCACCATGTGACACCCGCGGGAGCCTGGTCGCCGCCGGGAAGCGCGACGACGAGGTTGCCAAGTAGTGGACCAGCTATGCCGAGAATGGCGTCGAGCTGGGTGTCGAAGAGGTCGTAGAGCAGGTCGCCGATCGCCACCTGGAGGAGACCCTCGTGGAGCGCGACTGCTGCGTCGGCGTCTTCGGTACCGGGGGTGGTCTCATCGGGGATGGCGATTCCGAGGCCCGAGGTGGGCGCGGGGCTGCCGATGCCGATGCCCAGGTCGGCACCCAGGCCAAGCTCCTGGGTGTAGAGCTCCGCCAAGGCGAAGGACAGGGGAGTGCCCAGGAGGTCGAATTCACCGGCCAGCGGTCCTCCGACCTCAAGCTCGGCGAATTGGTCGATGACGAAGCCGAGCAGGAGGTCGGCCAGCGGCTCCAGCACCCAGTCGTTGACGGCATCGATGATGAGCTCGCCGAGCCATCCGTCGATCGGACCCAGCACGATGTCGGCTTCGCCCAAGGTGAGGTCGGGGTCGGCCAAGCCCAGCCAGAGGATGCCATCGCTGTCGAGCCAGGGCTCAAGGGTGGCGTCGATGGAAATCTCGGAAAATGCGATGGACAGCTCGATGGATACGCCGATGGCGTCGACCGCCACCTCGTACTCGAGCTTGAGGTCGCGGAGACTCACGCTGGCGCCGATGAGGCCCTCGAGCGGGTAAAGAATGACGTCGGTGGGCTCGTGGAAGACGCCCACGGGACGAATCTGGAACAGGCTGCTTTCGTAGGCGGGCAGGATGGCCGCAATCTGAGTGTCCCAGCCGGTGCCGTCGATGATCTGTCCGACGAAGGCGCCCATGCGGTCCATGCCCTGCGGAAGCAGTCGCAAAGACACACCATCGGGCCAGGTGAGGCTGGGGTCCTCGCCGCGGAAGACCGGGGTGCGCCAGCGGGCCTCCTGGTCGCCCAAAGATGCGTGGACATCAAGGTTTCGGTAGGCGTAGTTGATGGGCACATCGACCGAGAAGCTGCCATCGCTGGCGGGGTAGACGCGCTCGCCTTCGACCATCACCACCGCATGGGTGGGGCTGACTGTGCCCACGACCGTGGCCGCCTCGTCGCCGAGGAACACGCCGTAGTCGGGTCCGGTGACATCGAGCTCAAGGGGCTCCTGGTCTCCAGTCTGGGTCTTGATGTTGTAGTCGTTGCGGCAGCCAACCCCGACGAGCAGAAGGGTGGCAGCGAGAATGGGCTGACGCATCGGGCGCTCCGGGGGGCGTGCTAGCAAGGTCTTTGGGTCGCGATTATGCCCCATTGAGGGCTGTTCTGCCACTCTGGATGCTCCCTGTATGACAAGCATTCGATGCACCCCGGTTACGCGCCGTAGATGGAACCTCTCGCCGAGCTCGTAGATCTAGTGGCCCGCCTCAGAGGCTCCGATGGCTGCCCCTGGGATCGCGCCCAGACTCTGACCACGATGCGCCCCCACCTCATCGAGGAGGCCCATGAGGTCCTCGAAGCGGTGGATGCGGGGGACGACGTGGCCTTGGAGGAGGAGCTCGGTGACCTGCTGTTCAATGTGCTGCTGCTTGTACGCATTGCCGAAGACGAGCAGCGCACCACACTCGATCGGGTGGCCGACCGCATCCACGCCAAGATGGTGAGACGCCACCCCCATGTGTTTGGAGACGGCTCCGTGGACGGCCCCAGCCTCGCCCGCTGGGAGGCGGTGAAGGCGGCCGAAAAGTCGCCCGACCGCTCTCGGCTGGACGGCATTCCCCTCGCAGCTCCTGCACTGATGCGGGCCCATCGCCAGGGCCAGAAGGCCGCGGGCGTGGGCTTTGACTGGCCCGATGTCGGTGGGGTGCTCGACAAGGTCGACGAAGAGCTGGCCGAGCTTCGGGAGGCGATCGCAGGTGGCGACACGTCCGAGGTCGAGTGGGAGCTGGGGGACCTCCTCCTGAGCCTCGCCAGCCTCGGTCGACACACCCGCACCCCCGCCGAAGATGCCCTGCGGATGGCCATTCGGCGCTTCGATCGACGCTTCCGGGAAATGGAGGCAGCTGCGCAGCGTTCGGGAGAGGCCTTGGAGGCCCTGGACAGCGCCGCCTTGGAGCAACACTGGAACGCCGCGAAGGCGATCACCGATCCGTCCACGGCCCAATAGGAGAGCCCCCGACATGTTGTTGCGTCTGCTGCTGCTGATGACCGTTGTGCCGGCGATGGAGCTGTACCTGTTGATGCAGCTCGCGGATTTGATGGGCATTCTGGAGACCGTTGTGCTCATCCTGGTGACGGGCTCGTTGGGGGCCACACTCGCCAAGCGCGAGGGGCTCGGTGTGCTGACTTCGCTTCGGGCCGACCTGAAGAAGGGACTGCCTCCCGCGGACCGACTGGTGGAGGGACTGCTCGTGTTGGTGGGCGGCACCTTGCTCATCACCCCAGGAGTGCTCACGGACCTTGCGGGCTTCAGCCTCATCTTTCCGTTCACGCGACGGTGGCTGGCGCCTCGGGTGAAGAACTGGGCCGCGAAGCGCTTCAAGGTCGGTGCGCTTGGCGGAGGCGTGCCACCGGCAGGGCAGGGGATGCCGCTTCCCCAGGCGGCTGCACCCGAGCCGGAGCCCGAGTTCAGCCGTCCGGACAAGCCGCTGCCCACAGGCTTCGACCATCCAGAGCGCTAGGCTTCTGGCTGATTGAAAGCCGGAGAAAACGACCTAGAGGTGGCCGTTTTCCTTGAGCCAGCCACAGTCGGCGTTGCAGTACTCGCCGGAGCCGAAGTCCTGGCAGTGGAAGCCACGGGGACAAGGCTCGGCCTCGGTCCGGTCGCAGGTCGGGTAGGTCGACCCCGAGAAGCAGGCCGTGCGCAGGCAGTAAGGCCCTTCGGTGACCCCGCCACCGAAGCTGATCTCGGAGCAGATCTCGTCGGCGTCGCACTCGGTGTCGTTGCGGCAGGTGGACGAGGCGTCGTACTCCGCCACGTAGCAGGCCTGGTCGGCCGGACAGCCTCCCGCGGAGCTGCAGGGACCCCGCTCGGTGTCGCCGAAGCAGTCGCCACCATCGGTGGGATCGCACTCTTCGCACACGCTGTCGGCCGCGTAGCACTGACCGGTGGTGGAGTCGCAGTACTCGCCGTAGGCACAGTCGAGGTCGGCGTCGCGACAGCCCGCGGTGGCACAGTTGCCGTCGTTGCAGGTGTCTCCCGACACACAGTCATCGTCGGACTCGCAGCCCGCAGCGCATCGGTAGTCGACGTTGCAGTACTCACTGAGTGCGCAGTCCGCGCTCGACAGGCACTCCGGGTTGCCACACTCGCCGTTGATGCAGGCTTCTCCGAGCTGGCAGTCGGAGTTGATCTCGCAGGGCACGGCCTCCTGTTTGCTGGAGCAGCCCAGAGTGGAAGAGACGACGGCGAAGAGGCCGACAAAGCACAGGAGGCGGGTCATTCGGCACCTTCGCAGGTGAAGTCGTCGGGGGCGCCGCTGCCGTAGTCGTAGCTGACGGTGATGCGGGACCCCGGCGGCGGGAGCTCCGCACGGTCGAACACGATGGCGGGGCGAGAGTCGATCTTGGCGTAGGTCCAGGCTTCTTCTTCGCAGGGAATTTCTTCGTCGTCGACGCCCACCACGATGGTGTCCAAGTCGGGAGACTCGGACAGATAGAAGGTGTCGGTGAGGCGAGAGGTCGCCAGGGACAGCTCCGTGATGATGGTGGCGAAGTCCCCGGAGCAGATGCTGCCTGTGACGCCGCCCGTCTGATCTGCGATGTCGATGTATCGGTCGCTCTTGGTGGCCCCTGCGTTGAGCTGATCGTCGGAGCAGTCGACCTCGTCGGTGACCACGAGTGCGGAGGCATTGAAGATGTCGCGGCTGCGGTTGCCCTTGATGCTTCGGAAGGTGTTGATGTAGCCGGCGGTGGTGAGCGGGGAGCTGTCCTCCTCGTCGCTCACGAAGATGATGCTCAGGTAGGCATCAGACCGCAGGAAGCCCTCGTTGGCACCGCCCGCATCGGACAAGGGGGGAGTGAGCGCCAGCGCTGCGGTCTCCAGCCCCATCTCGTAGCCAGCGCCACAGACCCCAACCTGCACCAGCTCGGAGAAGGCTTCGTCGCCGTCGGCATCTTCATCCGAGATCCAGGTGCCCCCGACCAGCTCGCCGCCAGACGGCACGGAGTCGATCACTTCCTGGGTGCAGCCACCGTAGGGTGGGTTGGGCTCCAGAGTCGTGGTGACTACGCCAATCCGGTAGTCGACGTAGCCGGTGAAGAACGACAGGAAGTCCGAGAAGTTGGTGGACAGTCGCTCCTGGTAGGGCTGCATCGAGCCCGAATTGTCCACCACGAGCAACACGTCGACCTCACCGGCCTCGACCTGAAAGAAGGCGTCGTCGGAGTCGAGCTTGGCGAGCGAGTTGTCGCTCTTGCACGCGGCGAGTGAGCCTACGAGCAGGGCGACCACAATGGGACGGGGCACTGCCGTTGCGAGGAACAAGGTGACCTCCTCTTTGGGCGGGGGTCTGAGGGCGTGGGCCTCAGCGGGGAATCGCTGTGGGGGAGTCGCAGCAATGGGTCAATGCGGTAGGCATCGATAGTCCAGGCCATTCCGATGTGGAGCGCAGGGCGGCTCCTACGGGACTCAGGCGCCTCATCAGCTTAATCCGATTGCTCCAAGCCGTGGACCCTCTCGCGCATGTCAAGCCCTTCGCCACACCCAATCCGCCCACTCTGGGCCCGCCGGCTCGATCGCTGGACTCTTCGGTTGGCTCGGGCGGTGTCGCCGGTGTTGGGACGACCGACCGATGGACTGTTGGTGCGACTAGCCCGTGTGGCACGTCCATCCCCGCCCATCGAGGTGCCGTCTGCAGCCGACCTGGGCATCGTCGACCACCTCGACGAAGGTCGCCGGGCGCTGTCGGGTGGGCTGCATGCCGAGGCGCTCTTTCACTTTCGGGAGCGACTCCGCGAGACCGACGATGCAGATCCTTGGGCCTGGCACGGTCGGGGCGACGCGCTGCAGCTGCTTGACCAACCCGACGATGCCTTGCTGGCCTACGACCGCGCGGTGTCGCTTCAAGCCGGACAAGGACTGCACCACATGGGCCGCGCCAATGCCCTCGATGCGCTGGGTCGGTCTCGACAAGCCGATGATGCGACCCGTCGCGCGCTGTCCCTCGACCCCACTCTCACCTGGGTTCGACCCGCTCCGTGACGGTCCTGGCGTGAGCGGAGCAGGGTCGCGGGTTACACGCCGCGGTGCCCTGAATCCGGGTGCTGCACCGAGACCAGCTACGAGCTGCTTGCCGGTGGGTGCCGCCGAGACCGCGCCATGCGCGGGGAGCCGAACATCATGATGGAGACCCTCTCCAAGGGCTTTCGCACCGCCCGCCTGAAGCTGTCGGGCAAGGCTGAGCTGAGCGAAGACAACATCAAGAACGCCCTGCGCGACGTGCGTGTGAGCCTCCTCGAGGCCGACGTCGAGCTCTCGGTGGTCAAGCGCTTTCTCGCCCGTGTGCAGGAACGTGCTGTGGGCGAGGTGGTCAACCTCAAGGCCAAGAAGGGCGCCGGGTACGGCATGGGGGGCGTTGCGGTCACGCCGGCCGACCACTTCATCAAGATCTGCCACGACGAGCTGGTGGGCCTGATGGGGCCGGTGGACACCTCGCTGTCCCTCGAAGGCGACCCTGCGCTCATCATGATGGTGGGCTTGCAGGGCTCCGGAAAGACCACCACCGCGGGCAAGCTGGCACGTAGGCTCAAGGCGCAGGGCAAGAAGCCCCTGCTGGTGGCCGCCGACATTTATCGTCCTGCGGCGATCGATCAGCTGGTCACTCTGGGCCGCCGGCTCGGTCTGCCGGTGTTTTCTATCCGCGGCATGAAGCCCGTTCAGCTGTGTACTCTCGCGGTTCAGCAGGCGCGCAATGTCGGTCGCGATGTGGTCATCTTCGACACTGCGGGTCGCCTCGCGCTCGACAACGAGCTGATGCGGGAGCTCGAAGAGATCAAGGCGCAGACCAAGCCCGAGAACATCCTGTTTGTCTGCGACGCCATGATCGGCCAGGACGCCGTGAAGACCGCCGCAGAGTTCGACCGCCGCCTGGGCTTCACGGGCTTCGTGCTCACCAAGCTCGATGGCGATGCCCGCGGTGGCGCCGCGCTGTCCATCAAGGAAGTCACTGGCAAGTCCATCAAGTTCCTCGGCATGGGCGAAGGGCTCGACAAGCTCGACGACTTCCGGCCCGAGGGCCTCGCAGATCGCATCCTGGGCTTCGGCGACGTCGTGGGCTTGATGCAGGACTTCGAGAAGGCCGTCGACCCCGAGGACGCCGAAAAAGACGCGATGAAGATGCTTCAGGGCGACTTCTCGTTCCACGACTTCTACAAGCAGATCCAGATGATCAAGCGGATGGGGTCGCTGCGGTCGCTGTTTGAGAAGCTGCCTGGCATGGGCAACATGCTCAACCAGATCCCGAAGGAGGCTCTCGACGACCGCGAGCTGGTCAAGATCGAGGCCATGATCCAGTCGATGACCAAGCAGGAACGTCGCAACCCTGACATCCTCGACAAGTCGCGTATGCGGCGAATCGCCAGCGGATGTGGCCGGTCCCTCGAGGACGTCGAGTCGCTGTACGAGCGCTTCCTACAGACCCGCGCGATGATGGGACAGCTCGGCCGTTCCGGCATGTTCGGTGGCATGCCGGGTGGTGGTGGCGGCGGCGGCAATCCCTTCGGCGGCGGCGGTCGCGCGGCCCGTCGCAAAGGTGGTGGGGGCAACCCCATGATGCCGGGCATGATGGGCGGTGGAATGATGGGTGGCGGAATGATGGGCCAGAGCGCCCCGCCTGCTCCTCGACTCACGCGAGAGGAGTCCGTCGAGGCGGCCCGAGAGCGCCGTGCCAAGCAGAAGGCTCGGCGCAAGGCCCGCAAGGGTGGCCGCAAGAAGAAGTAGTCGGCGAGCATGTAGGATCTGGGCCCCCCACCGAGCTTCGCGCACGTGTCCCAATCCCCACTCCGCCGCCTTCTGCAGGCCATCGGCACCGCGATCGCACTCCTCGGCTGCGCCTTGGTGTCCACCTGGACCTGGGGCGATGCCGCGGCGGAGCTCGTGCCCCTGGTAGGGCTCCGAGATGGCGTGAAAACCGTTGTTCTCGGAAACTCTATCGCGCTTTCCAACATCGACGCCGACTTGCTTGCTGCGGCCCTTGAGCGCCCTCCTTCCACGGTGTCTCAGCTCGCCGAGCGGGGGTCCCAGCCCGCCCATTGGCTCGCCAAAGCCCGCCACAGAGTGTTCTTGGAGGGACATCGCCC
>Ga0315322_10002142_pt1 | contig 15238 bp, 17 predicted proteins | sample M110021515metaG_FD_203461 | JGI IMG/M metagenome (GOLD analysis project Ga0315322, IMG submission 203461) | Ammonia-oxidizing marine archaeal communities from Monterey Bay, California, United States - M1 100m 21515 | ecosystem: Environmental > Aquatic > Marine > Intertidal zone | place: USA...
GAACTTCAATATGAAGCAATTGCCAAAGGCGCCAATCCTCATGTTGATAATCTGGGTGTAAATACAATATCGCAAACACCAGAACAAGTTGTGTTTTATTCTTCACCATCAAGTGGTGGCGTAGATAAAACTTTGATAGTAATTGCTGGAATTGTGATAGGAATTGCACTACTTGTTGTTCTATCGGGTTTACTGTATGTGTGGGCATCATCTCTGGCAGAAGATCAAGACTCCAATCTTGTTGGAGATTGGACAAATCCTTATGACACATTAGAACTGCAAAGCAATGGTGATGTGAAAGAATCTACCGGAACATTTGAAAGTTGGTATACGGTTGGTGAAAACCTGTATTTTGAAGATGAAGATTATTCTTACAAGTTTAGATATTCACTAGTTGATGAAATTCTGTTCCTCGCCCCTTATGACGAGGATGGTGAATTGCTTGAAGAGGATTGCATAGCATATTTGCAAGGATTGAATGGCGAATCTGAATCATATTTCAATAATGAAATAGAAAAAGCAGAATCAAATGGAAAGATTCCTAATTGGTGCAACCCTTAGTAAATCTGCCATGCGTGCGAAGAAAAAATTAGGATACAAGTGATATTATGGATACTGCTGTTGGGTTATTGTTTGTCGGGTCTGGTTTAATATTGATGTTCGCATTTGGCGTCCTTTATTACATAGTCAATAAGCGATTACGAGAAGACGAAACAAAACAAGAATGGTTAAAGGAAATGGATGAGTTTGGACAGAAACACCCTGTTTGGACTTTTCTCTATACTTTCTTACCATTTCCTCTGGGATCACTGTTGCAACTTATTGGGCCAAAAACACCTAAATTCCCTTCATCAAATGAGTAAATATTTGCAAGGGCCTTCCGGTAAAAAATACAGTCGCAAATAGGCCAAAAATAGTGAGCGCCGGTTTGTTCAATCTCAGATTGACAAACCTAGCCAACAATCTACGATTGTTAGGCGCCGAGAGGGGGATTTGAACTCCCGCGTCCAGGGGACAGTGGATTTCGAATCCACCGCAATACCAGGCTATGCGATCTCGGCTTGTATTCCGCCCACCTACAAGACCGTCATAAGCGTGATGTCACTCGGGTGGACTGATGAAGGTCGCACTGAAGGGGCACGGGCATGATCATGTCATAGAATTGGATGCTGGCTCAACTGTGAAGCAAGCATTGGATATTATTGGAATCCATCCTTCTACTGTAATAGTAAGCCATGAAGACACAGTCCTTCCCCATACAACGGTTTTGAATGGAGATGTCGCTCTGGATTTGACAATAGTCAGTTCCGGTGGCTAATCACATGTAAATGGAGTCTGGAGACTCCGAAAGTTCTGAAACCAAATCATCGGCCTTTTGCGGATGGATCTCTCGCAACTTGTCTGCAAGTCTTGATGTTGCATCAATTGGCACAGGTAATGGTAGACTCCACCATTTTCGAATTGTCTCCAATAACAACTGTGCTGCTACTGGGTCTGCTGAATTTCCTACAGTTGTAGCAATAGTACAGGATGACTTGACATTCTTGATTGGACCAATTGCTGTTATCAGTGCTGCCATTCCGATTACGCCAGCCTTGGGTTCGTCTCTACGAACATCTACTCCCATCGACTCTAATTCGATTCGGTAACTGGAAGAACTTGTAATTGTGAATACTTCTTTTCTTTGTGCTTCAGCAGACATTCCAGCTAACACTAGAACTTCTCCACCTTCAAATAATTCTAGAACGGTTACTGCTAGATCATGTTGGCCTTCTGGAGTCATTGGTTGAGCATCACCAGTTAGCGTGAATACTTGCTTTCCATCGATATCAACTCTCGAAAGAAGAATATGTGGGGGTGCGAGTAATCCATTTTCATCTAGTCTAGCGAGTGGAGGTAACGTTGGGTGGAGAATACGAGCGATAGGCTCAGCATCGAGTTCAGTGTTAACCGCATCAATGGCCAACTTACCGACATCGCCAACCCCCGGCATAGCAACTATCAGTAAGTTACCAGCTGTTGAGGGCTGCGAAATCCAGTCGATTAGTGCACCCATGAAAGCAACAACGCCTTTCGACGCGGTATAATGATTCGCATCATTCTTCTTCGCCGGAGGCCAATGTAGGGAGTGAATTAGGCCAACCGCTTTCTTCGACTCCATCGAGTTGGCGCCTTAGGTGAGCACGTTTATCCTCGGGCGACCACTTCATTGGCGCTGCAGCCTGTGCAACGCCTCCACACTTAGGACAAATTGTTGAGAGGCAATGTGCAGCACAATCCTTGCATTTCTGCATTAGTTGTCGAGCCACTTCACTCCCTCTCTGATTCAGCAGTTCCACCTGCTGCGACTACGACGTCAACACATGCCGAGGTGGCATTATTCCACCCATCTTCAGCAGTCTTGAAATCTGGTGCTTTCAATTCAATACGATATGAAGGCGCACCGTCGTAATAGCAATTAATTTCGAGTTCTGCCTTTTCATCTGAAACATTTTCAGCAGCAACTAAGGCTTCACGAATTACTTCAATACCCTCTGCTTGTTCCACATTTAGAATAAAACGACCACGTATTTCTACGGTATCTGGGATGATGTTCTTGATTGCAATTTCGATGAATGGAGCAATCCAATCTCCTTCGAAACCAACTTCTGCTAGAGATTCAGGTTTTGTTGCTGCTTCCTCAAAAGCCCCATACAATGTTGCATATGATTCAGTAAGTTCCAGTTGGGTTTCAGTTAGTTCTGCATCAGACCAGCCAACTTGTTCAGCGAGAACTTTCAGCAGTTGTTTTGCTCTTTCCTCGTTCTTCCATTCTGCAAGGCGATCTCTTTTGCGCTCTTCATTGACTGATTTTAGAGATAATTCTAGTGAATTCTTATCTTTGCGTGCACGCATTACTTTACAGATTAAACGCTGACCAGGGCGAACAAAAGCTCGAATATTCTTGATCCAACCACTAGCGATTTCACCAATGAAAATGAATCCTTCAATTCCCTTATACTCCTCTAGATCGACATATGCGCCGTTTTGTTTTACTTCACGTACAACAACAACAACAAGTTCGCCTTCTGAAGGTCCACCTTCTAAGAGATTCTTTGCCATGGAGGTCTAGCCTCCAATCACTCAAGGGTTTCTACGACATTACAGCCGACCAACTGAGCCTTGCCCCCAGCCGGGTTTGTTAGAGTAGCGCCACATACAGCGCAAGATATAGAAGTAGTAGCACGAGAGAATACAATACTCTCATTTGAGCAATCACGGCATGAAACCTTTAGGAATTTTGCAGACATTTTATTCACCTCAGTTATCGACTAGTTCGAACTTCTTTGCACGCTGGCAAGGTGCATAATGCGCCTTTCCAGTTTCAGTGCAACGGAATAGGATGTTTACACGCTTGGTCGGTTTCTCTCGACCATCTGGCTTTGGACGTGGGAAACCACGGTATCCAGCCATGACTCGGCGGAAACGTCGCTGACCCCACTTTAATTCACTAGCGCGCTTCTTCTTTACGCGCTCAATAGTGTGCATGGTATGCTTACCTGCACTAGGACTGTATCGCTTGACTTGTCGTGGCATCTTTACCATAGTCTCACCTTGAGCATTCGGCCCACATGCGTCCTCTATTTAGTGGTGACGGAATCAGCAAAACCCCGAATCAGCCCACTGAATGCAAGATTACCGGTGATGTTCATAAATCAGTGTGTCGCCGTCAGGGTTATGGATTCAATGCTAGAAGCAGCAATTTGGTTTTGGATTCCCCTCTGTGCGGTACCATTGGGCATGTGGTTGAGTATCAGTGGAATCTCTAAAACACCTGGGCGGATTTTGTGTGGACTTGGCTTCATTCTAGTCCTTTTTTCATCATGGACAGTTCCTGCCTCTGACTCCACTGCCGCAGGACACCTATTATTATCGATTGTAGCTCCCTCTCTTTTGATGTTGTATGGAATACATGGAATGGTATTCGGAGGAAATGTCCCGGTCGGTAAACTTGATTCCACTGCGCGTTGGAGTGGTGGTTTCGCAGTCATAATTTCAATCATTATACTATGCCTAATGCATTGGTATAATTTCACACCCTTGTGGAGAGATGGTCAAATCAATCCTTATTGGATAGTATTCTGGCCAACATTCCTTCTGTTCTCTACTTCATTGAGTTCTGCAGCAGCCATTGCTATGGTTGGATATGGGCGTGATCGAGGAGGAGAGGCAATGAAATTGGGTCTTCTTTCACTTACAATGACTGGAATTGCAGTTGCAGCAATGCTGTTTGATGGATACCTAACTACTGCTGATGAATTTAGAGAATATCTTTGGCTAGCCGCTGCAGATATCTTTGGAACGGTAGTGGGTGTTGGTTCTGCTATTGCAGCCTTTGCCCTAGTTATCTGGAGTTATGAGAAATCATTACCCGCTCCAGGAAATTCTCCCCCTCCTAGTGATGATGAAATCAAACACGTAGTTGCACTTGCAAATACGCATATTGGAGGTGAGGAAGAATGAGGGAACCAACAGCATCTTGGAAACTCCTTGCGCTAGCGGCTCTCTTGCCAATTTTGATTTTAGTTACAATCGATGTTTCAATTGGAGGCACTACGCATCCTGAATCGTTCAAGAGGTTTGGCAATGCCGTGTTAACTTCATATGTATTGATGGGTATACTTCTACTTGGAAATCTATTCTTCTATGCTGATTCAAGACATCGTCCTATGGCGCCGCTTGTTGGAATGTTATTTGCGATTGCAGTTGGAATTGGTATTTCGTACCTTTTGATCTCAAATGACGACCTATTACTTGAGGCGAATAGCGGTATGCGTGCACAGATGCTTTCGAATATAGTTCACCTGTTAGTTAGTGGAACGGCCATGGTATTGGCTGCTCTATTGGCGATTGGTGCAACGTTTACAATGATAACAGGGCGTAAAAGGAGGGTATTATTTGAAGAAGAAGAATAAATCTCTCCTGCCGTCGGTTTGATAAACTAAGGGTCGGTGGCCCAGCCGTCAGGTGATATCATGTCTAAGGGTACTCCATCCATGGGTAAGCGTCAGAAGACCACCCATCTGCGTTGTCGTCGTTGCGGTCGCAACGCATACCACAAGCAAAAGAGCGCATGTGCATCCTGTGGCTTCGGAGTCACCTCTAAGATCCGTTCCTATAGTTGGGCAAAGAAGACCCATCGCCCCTGAACTCCTAGAGAAAGGGCTGTAAAGCCCCAGCGATTCGATTGGTTTAGGCGAGACATATGTGCGGCATAATTGGTCTCGTTGGTCGTCACGGTTATCACATCAACCAATTGCTATATGACGGCCTCACAGTCCTTCAGCACAGAGGCCAAGATGCCGCTGGAATGATGACTGAGCATGAGGGTAAATACCATCTTCGTAAATCGACTGGTTTAGTCAAGGATGTATTTTACAAAAATCATATGAAGAATTTGCTAGGCTCTATCGGAATTGGACATGTACGCTATCCGACAGCAGGATCATCTTCTGCTGCTGAAGCTCAACCTTTCTATGTCAACTACCCCTTTGGAATCTCGCTTGCACACAATGGTAACTTAACCAATGCTGCTGAAATCAAGAGTTTGCTAACCGGGGTGCACAGAAGGCACGTCAATACGACTTCTGATTCTGAACTCTTGCTGAATCTATTGGCAATGGAATTACATTCACGCACACCGAATGTTCAAATCGATGGGGAAATACATGTTGATGTCAATTCAATATTCGCTTCAGTTGCTGCTTTGAATGAACAAATCTCAGGTGGTTATGCTTGTGTTTCTCTAATCTCGGGTTATGGGATTCTTGCTTTCCGTGACCCTAATGGAATTAGGCCTTTGATATTTGGAAGTCGGGAAGTTGATGGGGAGACAGAATGGGTAATTGCAAGCGAATCTGTTGCAATCCATGCATTGGGATTCGATGTTGTAAGAGATGTAGAGCCCGGTGAAGCAATTTTCATTACCTCATCGGGTCAATTATTTACAAACCAGTGTACCACTGAAACTCTTCATTCTCCTTGTATCTTCGAGCATGTGTATTTTGCTAGACCTGATTCGATTATAGATGGTATTTCAGTATACCAAGCACGTTTGAATCAAGGTCAAAGATTAGCAGAAAGGATTCTTGAGCAATTCCCTGACCATGACATAGATGCCGTGATACCTGTGCCAGATTCAGGTAGATACGCTGCTCTACAGATGGCTGGGGCATTAGGCGTCGAATACCGTGAAGGATTCGTTAAGAACCGTTACATTGGACGGACATTCATCATGCCAGGTCAGGCTATGCGCAAAAAGTCAGTTAGAAGAAAATTAAATGCGATTCCACACGAGTTTTCTGGCAAAAACGTACTACTTGTCGATGATTCCATAGTGCGGGGTACAACATCTGCCCAAATCGTAGAAATGGCTAGAGAAGTGGGTGCAAACAAAGTATACTTTGCATCCGCCGCACCTCCAGTAAGGCATCCTAATGTTTACGGAATCGATATGCCGGCAGTTACAGAATTTATTGCAAATGGAAAAACCGTTGATGAGATTGGAGAAACTATTGGCGCAGATCGTCTATTCTACCAAACTTTAGAAGATTTAGTAGAGGTTACCAGTATCAAAGGAGAACAATCTTGGGATACGAGTTGTTTCAATGGAGAATATATCACTGGTGATGTAACTCAAGATTATTTGGATGAACTTGAAGCAGCACGTAATGATAATTCTAAATCTCAAAATCAAAAGCCTGAAGGAACTATTGAACTCCACAATGATGAGTGAGTTGATTTGATGCAACAAGTTTGGATTCTTCGCTTTGGCGAACTTGGACTCAAAAGCAGAGTTGTTCGACGTCAGTTTCAAAGAGCACTTTCCAACAATATGGAACGCTTAGCAACAAATTCAGGAATCTCTCTTTTTCAAGACCGAATAAAAAGTATGGAAGTAGTTAGCAGTTCATCGGATAGTGAAGTGACAGAAAACCTATTGTGCCATGTTCTTGGAGTAGTTGCCATAGACCCTGCAAGTATTATTGCGGAAACAATTGAGCCCAAAGAAGTGGCTAAAGCAATATTGGCAACCGATGTAAATGCGGGCAAGCCACGAACATTTGGTGTAAGAACTCGTAGAGTTGGACCTAAAGGACAATATCGTTCTCAAGATTATAGCGGTGAAATTGGGCATGAGCTTTGCGTTCTAGACTCCTCACTTTCAGTCAATTTATCTAATCCTGATATTTGGGTTAGATTGGTATTAGAGCCAGAGAGAGTTTGGTTACTTGGTAGAAGAATAACATCAGCTGGCGGACTTCCTCCTGGTGTGCAAGGAGATGTATTTTGTAAGGTGACAGATGAAAAATCATTACTATCAGCGTTTCTTATAATGCGCCGTGGTTCACGTCTTATACCGGTAGATGGATGCGATGAAGATTTATTAGAGATTTTGAAACAATGGGATCCATTCCTTGGTCGCAACTCAATGGTAAAGAATTCCCAAGGACAGAAAAGAACACGCCATCCATGGGGTGTAGTTGGACTTTCTTCAGCAGAAGGTGAATCCTTAATTCAACGTAGAGAAACCGATGTGAAAACCGTTCCAATATCTACACTAGAGCCTTTGTGTGGTTGGACCAAAGAGGAGATAGATGATTTGTCTAAGCACATTAGAATGCCAAATTTACATCCATGCATGCCGAACTTGGAAGCATGGGTATCATGAATGATGGCTTTGCTGTCGGTTACATGGCACTAACCGTACCGGTGATCAGTCGTTTCAAAGCAACAGCTAGGATAACCGCTGTTTCAAGTGGTAAAACGCTGGCCTATGGTCAAGCAGACGGCCGTTTAGTAATTGGTGAGGATGAGTTTGAATTATCTTCAGTAACCAGTATTTTTGAATTTACATATGGGGAGATTATCGTCGGAACAAGCAATGGCTTGTACATGTACAAAGACGGGGAAGAATCTCACTTCCAAGAACACCCTACTGGAATCGAATTTATTTCAGGAAATGGCAATAATGCGGTAGCAATAGATGGAATGGGCCGTGCACATTTAGTTGATTCAAAGAATAATACAATCTTACTAGATGCGAGTTCAGTCTTATTTGCAAAGGTTGGAGAACAGGTAGCAATCGCTACTGAGTCAGGTCATGTATACACTTACTCACTAGATGGCCTGATGACATGGGAGCGCCCTATGAGAGGCGATGTGGGAGAGCGGATTACCGCGATTGGCTGGCATGGAGATGTTCTAACAGTGGCCCGAGAAGGACACGGTCTTGTACCTGGTGAAGAAGAAGCTCTAGAAATCGAATATTGGGTTGGAACTAAACTTGACAGAAGATTTGATGTCAATCGCCGTGTAGTTTCAATCGATGGCCCATGGATGGGATTGGACATGGGTGGGGTAATGCATGGTGAAGAACTAATTTCAGAATTAAATCATCCAGCTCATATTATTCTCGACAAAGGTGATCATGCATTAGTAGGATCATGGTTCCACCTCCATAGAATCTCAAAGAGTGGTTCCGAATGGTCAGTTGAAACCAAAGGAATGGTCGAACACGTTTCTTCTAATTCTAATGGAAGTGCAGTACTGATTGCTGGTAGCGATCAAAATGATTACTCTGATGACGAACCGGCTGTATTAATCGATTCGACGGTTGAACCAGTAACTTTGGTTGAGGAAGATACAGCGATAGATGATTGGGGCGATGCTCCACCTATCGAAATTAGTGCAGAAGAAATCTATGGTGAGACTACTTCAATAGAGGAGTTGGCGGGGATCTCACAATCTGAATTAGATGATGAATCAGGGCTCCTTGATGCTCTTAATGATGAAATTGTACATGAGGAAATAGTTGAAGAAGATGATGATTTAATGCTAGCACTATCTCTTGATGCGGAAGAAATAGTCGCACCAACTCCCGATGCTGGAGGCGACCAAAGTTTGGCTGCCGATGCTGAAGGTACTGCGATAGTAACCCTCGATGGTAGTGGCACATTAGATCCACAAGATCGTGTAAAATCTTGGTCTTGGGTAGATTATAGTGGCAAAGAGATTGCAGACACTCCTGTAGTTCGAGTTAAATTAAATCAGGGCAATCATAGGCTCGAATTACGGATAAAAGATAGTGATGGCCGCTGGTCTTCAGATTCTATAGATGTAAGGATTGAATGATATGGTGGCCAATCCAAATATCTGCCACTTCTTTGTAACCGCATTGCAACAGAGATGCAGTGTTGTGACAAATTGTGAAAGCGGTGAAACTGTAATTATTGACGGTGGAGGCGATTCACAGAGAATAATTGAATGGATTGATTCTGGCATCGGATATCCCGATCATCAAATTGGAGAATATCTTGGTGAGCGCAAGGTTGTCGCTCTAATCAATACGCATGCGCATTTTGATCATAGTGGGCATATTCCATATCTGAAAGAACACTATGGTCTTGAATGGTGGTTACATTCAGATGATTTCTATTTGCAAAGCCTTGCACAACAATCAGGGAAGCGTTGGGGGTTTTCTCTTCCAGAACCTGCTATTGCTGAAAATACTTGGGAGCATGGTGATTTACACGAATTTGGAAATATGGAATTTGAAATTATTCACACACCAGGTCATACACTGGGCGGATGCTGTCTGCGCTTAGTGGTGGATGATGGACCTGATCATTTATTTGCAGGAGACACACTCTTCCAGGGTTCTATTGGAAGAACAGATTTACCAGATTCTGGTGGTGATTTAGATTTGTTACTAAGAATGATAAGAGAAAGACTCTGGCCTCTATCAGGTGATACTATTGTACATCCGGGGCACGGTCCTTTGACTACAATTGATGAAGAAAAACAGACTAATCCTTTCCTAAACGATGGGCATAGAGGCCGTGGCGCTTGGATGTAGTTAAGACATCATTGCAGATAGTGCAGATTCAAGTACCGGCAAAGTTTCTTCCCAGGTCGCTACAATTCCATAATCTGCATGCGAGAAAATAGGTGCGTCAGCATCTTTGTTAACCGCTACAATATACTTTGATGATCTCATTCCAGCAAGGTGCTGAATCGCACCAGATATGCCTACTGCGATGTACAGATTAGGATTGACTGTCTTACCGGTTTGTCCAACTTGCATCGAATGTGGTATCTCGTCCCAGGTGTCTACAGCGGCACGTGAAGCCCCGACTGCAGCTCCAAGTACATCGGCTATCTTTTCCAAGTGAGTGAAGTTACTAGGATCGCCCATACCTCTTCCTCCTGAAATAATGATATTAGCCTCGGCAACATCTAATCGAGTTGATGCGCGTGCTATAATTTCTTGAACTGCAGTTGCAACATCTCCAGTTTGATCGACTACAGATACGTTTGCTGCACTCGATGCCGCAGCAGAAAATACATTTGCGCGTATTGAAACCGCAGCATCTCCAGATATAGCGACTGTTTGCATAGCCTTGCCAGAATATATTGGACTGGTTAGGTTTTTACCATCGATTGCAACAACATCTTGAACAATTGCAAGGTTTCTTCTTGCAGCAATTCTAGCAGCAATATCCTTTGATTGCGGTGTTGCTGCTACAACAATGATTCCAGAAGGTGCGGCAGCATCTATTGCTGCAGCCCATGATGCAGCATCATAATTTTCGAAGCATGCGCCTTTAACAGCAATAGTTCGGGCTACGCCCTCATATCCTGCTCCTTCGGCTGTAGCGGTGTCACTACAAGGGACAATCACTGTTGGTGATGTACCCAGTGCAATAGCTGCACTTACCAATTCTGCTGTAACGGGAGCGACTGCTCCTCTGCTAGTTTCTGCGATAATAATACTCTCTGACATAAATTACACCTCAAATTACGTTTGCCTCATCACGAAGTAGTTTAGCAACTTCTTCGGCTGCAGATCCACCTTCATACTTCTTTCCAGCAGGTTTTGCTGGAGGGGGAGAATGCGCTACGATAGAGACACTAGAAGCCGGAGCATCAGCGCTGACTACATTGACTTGAGCCCTCTTGGCCATCATGATTCCTTTTACATTCGGCTTTCTTACCTTGACATTTCCTTTGTCACAGGAGATTACTGCATTGCCTGAGACCGAAATAATCGCAGAACCATTTTCAACCGGTGAAGTTACAGTTAGGCCACCATCGAAAGAGGCATTGGTGATATTTGAGACACTAGCCCATCCTAGGCGTTCTGCAATACCCGGTCCGGTTGAGCCAGCCCCAGTATCTGCTGCAGTTTTACCACAGTAGACGAATTCAGCTCCCAATTCAGTAATTGCTTGTACAAGTGCTGATTGGATTGCATTAGAATCCATTTCTGACCATGAATCGTTCCATACTCTTGAAATTTCATCAACACCAATCGCTTTAGCATCCTTCAAAATTTTGTCGGACTCTGATGAGCCTAGTGTGAGTGCAGTAACACTTCCACCAGCAGCCTCTTTGTGCTGTAGTGCAGTTTCGATTGCAAATTCGTCATAAGGGCTGATGACCCACTTTACAGCGGAAAGATCTACTCTATCTCCGTTTACTAAGATTCTTGCATTGGTGTCAGGAACACGCTTGACTAGTACCACTATGTTTGGCATATGATTCACCCAACCCCTTAGGGGTTGATTGTGCCACCTGAAACCCGTTCATGAACCTTATCTACTTCTTTGTGATTTCATTCACACGTTCAAGAGTGCTTGGATTGGCTTCAAAATAGTCCGAAACGGGTGACAGTCCACGTGAAACTCCTGCAGCGACTCCCATTTTGGCATCGAAAGGATGTAGGGTTCCATCAACGATTGCAGATTTGAATGATTCAAGGTCTGTCCAAGTACTAGGTTCCCCAAATTCTGGTTTTGGTGTCACAATAACTTCACCAAATTCGGGAAGTATGATGTGCTTAATCAACTCATAAACTGGTGATTCTGGTTGCTCAGGATCGAGATATGCTTTACGCATTTTCTTAGCCAGTTTTTGTTCATCATCATGTAATAGGATGGCACTATTAGGATCGGATTTACTCATCTTATGATCAAAAGATTCCATCCTTGAACCCGATGATTTGAGGCCAGAGATAATTGGGGTATGTAGGCAGGTTGCTTTGTACCATCCCCACCTATCTGCAACATCACGCATGTACATGTGCGCTTTACGCTGATCCATTCCACCAATGGCGACATCGATATTCATTTCAAAAATATCTGCTGCCTGTAGTGCAGGATAGAAAAATCGAGACAAATCACCATCAGAAGAATCTTCACTTCGGCCCATGATTGAGAATGTGCGACGAACTCTTGAAAGACTCATATTTTTTGAGCAACGAAGTACCCTGGCCCAATATTCACCGGACTCCATTATGCTTGAAGCCCAAACAAAGCGTAATTCTCCGGGCCCGTCTCCTTCGGTTGGATTGCCTAATAGCGCTCTGAATGTTTCTTCCATGTATCTTGCAGTAGTTTGGATATCTTCCATCTCACCACCAAATTTGTCATTGACCCATGCATGCCAATCGGCTAAGAAAATTAGAACATTAGCATCGGCATCAAGCATTCTTCGAAGCTGTAGTGAAAGTACCTTCCAGCCGATATGTGCTTTACCAGATGGTTCGAATCCCACATAGCAACGAATTACTCCATCTCCTCCAGCAGATGTACCATCTGCTAAGCAGTTAACCAAATGGTCGATACCTACTGCTTCATCTACGTCATCGATCATTAATTTCAAACGAGATAATCCACTTGCATCGAGTTCTGCGACTTTTGGACATCGCTCGACAAGTGTCTCCATTTTTTCACCTCAGTTGAATAGTTTGTTCAGTTTCTCTGAAAGTGAAAAAGCACGAGTACCATTACCTTCGTCTAGTTTTTGTTGAATGTCGGCGATTAATTGTTCAGCAGTTGCCTTCTTTTCATCAGTTACAGAAGTACTGACTTCCATAAACTTACGGGCCATAGATATCGCTGATTTTGATTTTGCAATTTTCTTTGTACCTTCCTTTGCTTTATCGCCACGCTGTTTAGAAGAATATCCAGTTGCATTGTCAAGAAAATTGTTCCAGCGAACTCTGGACTCCAGTGCAGACTTTCTTCCACCATCAGCAGAAAGAAATTCTGACAATTCATTTCCACTCATTTGTTCGACATCAACCAGAAGTTTATCATCCTCAGTGTACTGTGCAGTGACACTCTTTAGGATTGCAAATGATGCAACAAATACTCCATCCGAATCGACTTCAACATTATCAAAATATTCAGTTGCTAATTTTGCAAGACCAGCATTTCCACTCATTGATTTTATCAGTCCACGCTTGACTTCGAATCGCTCCATGCCTCTGCCAAACCAATTAGGGCCATAAGGGCTACCTTCCATTAGGGTACTCAAAGCGGGGGCTTTTTGGTAGATACTCGCTCGCCGAGACATGCGCAGGGTAGTTGTGGTTCTTTGTATACTACTGCTCTTGCCTCTAACAAGTGCTCAGCCAGATGCGACTGTAGATATCACACTTGAGCGTCGTTTATCCGATGTTGATATTGGTATCAATGGAGGTGTTGTTTCTCCAAATGGGGTATCGGTCTTGATTTACGGTGAAGACGGCTATGCACACCTCCTGTCTGCAGAAAATGCAGATGATGAATCAACTGATATTATATTAGAAAATGAAACAACTAACAATCTAAATTCTGCTTCTTGGCACCCTGGTGGGAAAAGTGCATTGATAGTTGGAGATTCAGGAACCGTACTTCGATATAATTCTACAAACCATGCTTTAGGTGAAGCAGAGGGTTCGTTTTCAATTACGGATAAAGATATCAATGCAGTTCAATTTACTCCGGGCTCATCAGTTGCTTACCTAGGGACCGATGATGGTCAAATTTGGAAATATTATGCAGACACTTTCACGATGCTGGACAATCAAGCATCATCTCGAATTACAGATATTGCTTGTATGAAAAATGACAATATTTGTGTGATTTCAACATTAAGTGATGGATTAGCAGTAATAGATCAAGGAGATACAATCACTTGGCTACCGAAATCAACACCTGGTCATACGTGGGTTGGAGTCGGTTGTGAAGATCCCACTATGAATTACTGTACGGGCTTTGCAAGTGGAAAGAAAGTAGCATTAATCCAAATAGATGCTCTGGATAGCACACAATCAACACTTGGAGACATAATTATTCTAGGTGAATTAACTGGAGATTCGATTGCTGAAAATCCTGCGGCTGATTCCTCAACACTAATCGCGTTAGCACCCCTTGGAATCGTTCGTTGGAATCTGTATACCGAAGAGGCTTTCTTGATGTTTTCAAACAAAAACGCTTCAGATGTTGATATATTTCTCAGTGGTGATAGTTATGGCATGGCATGGGAGAACTCTGAAAACACAGGGTTCCTAGTTACAAGCCAAGGCCGGATTGTTTCATTCGCTCCAGCTACTGAAGATGATTCAAGCAGTATGCCAACCTTCGTGTTAGTATTGATTGCATTATGTGTGCCAGGAGTATTCATTGGTCTTCTTTATTGGAATGTGCCGTGGCTGCAAAGGAAATATGCAAAGTTGGTTGGGCGTGGCAAAAAATCAGATAATTCTTCAGTAAAAAAGGAAAAGAAAAAAAATAAAAAAATAAAACCTTTGTCAGAAGATAAAACAAAAAGTCAAACATCAAATCGGACTACAATAATTCAAAATATTACTATCAAAGATAGTGTTATTGCAGGAGACTTTCAAGCAGACATTAATACAGAGGAAAAGTTGTAATAGTTCTAAGGAAAAGCCCTCAGTGCATTCTTCTTAGATATGATTGGAATTAACTGGGCCAGTCTAGGCACTGACGTTCCCAGGGTTTAATTACATGCGCTAACAATACGCGTACTATCTTGGCCCCTTCATAGATTTGATTGTCTTATCATCTCGAAAGAACTCTCATCAGGGGAATTGTTGGTATATCTAGATTCACCCAGAACTTGAATTTATCTTTCAGAAATCTACTTTGCTTTATTGGAATAGCCCATGGTTGCAACGACAGTATGCAAAGTTGGTTGGGCGTAGTAAAAAATAGAGAATAAGCCCCTAACCTTCATGTGGTTCATACGACCGCACAGCAAACATGGAGCCATTTGAGGGTCTAGACTTCTACGATATCGAATCTCTAATGACAGAAGAAGAGGTCATGATTCGCGATATGGTTCGTGAATGGGTTGATGAAGAAGTACTTCCAAAAATCGAGCATGCTTGTGCAGAAGGAATCTTTCC
>Ga0315322_10002143_pt1 | contig 15237 bp, 10 predicted proteins | sample M110021515metaG_FD_203461 | JGI IMG/M metagenome (GOLD analysis project Ga0315322, IMG submission 203461) | Ammonia-oxidizing marine archaeal communities from Monterey Bay, California, United States - M1 100m 21515 | ecosystem: Environmental > Aquatic > Marine > Intertidal zone | place: USA...
GATGTTTATGCTGAGCCACCATCAAATAGCAATGTGCTTGATGCTTATAACGCCCGACCCGACCACGCAATTGATGCAGATCGCTGAGTCCGTAGTGATCGGCGTCATCAATAAAAATCGTGTTTGCGTTTGGTATATCCAAACCGCTTTCCACAATGGTGGTAGCGAGCAATAGATCGAAACGATGCTCGATAAAGTCAACCATGACCTTCTCGAGTTCTCCTTCGCCCATTTGCCCGTGCCCAATTTCCATTCTCAACTCTGGTACGATTCTTTTCAAACGATCGGCAACTGCATGCATATCTCCGATTCGATTATGAACAAAAAACATCTGTCCTCCCCGATTCAACTCTCGGATGGCCGCTCGGCGGATCAGGTTATCATCCCATCTGACCACATTTGTTTCGACCGCTCGCCGCTCTGCCGGCGGTGTCTCAAGGTTACTAATATCACGCACCCCCACCAACGCCATATGCAGCGTTCTGGGAATCGGGGTCGCTGATAGAGTCATCACATCTACATTGCTGTGCAACGTCTTGAGCCGTTCTTTTACCGCAACCCCGAATCGTTGTTCTTCGTCGACAACGACAAGCCCAAGGCGACTAAAACTCACATCCTTGCTGGCGACCCTGTGAGTGCCGACGACGATGTCAACATCTCCGCGGCGTATATCTTTGACCGTCTCACGTTGTTCCGCAGCGGTACAAAACCGACTCAGTTTCCTGATTTCTACTGGAAACTCAGCCATTCGTTTTCTGAAGTTATTGTAGTGCTGTTCAGCCAAAACCGTGGTAGGAACAAGAACAGCAACCTGATAGCCACTCACGACCGCCTTGAATGCAGCGCGCATTGCAACTTCGGTTTTCCCGAAACCGACATCACCGCAGATCAGCCTGTCCATTGGCTTCCCGGACTCCATGTCATCCTTACTGGCAGCGATCGCCGTGACTTGATCTGGCGTCTCAACATACGGAAAACTGGCATCGAACTGTCGCTGCCAGGCATTGTCCGCGTCAAACACGAGCCCACGTCTGGCAGTGCGTTCCGCCTGCATTTCCAACAGTTCAACAGCCATATCGGTGACGGCTGACTCCGCTGCTTTTTTCTGGCGTGTCCACGACTGGCTACCAATTTTCGCCAGACGCGGCCGTGTCTTGGTTCCCCCGACATAACGCTGCAGCAAACCGATGCGCGATGCAGGGACATAAATCTTTGTCCCCCCATCGAACTCGATCGTCAAATGCTCAAGATGCTGCCCATGTTTTTCAATGTGTTTCAGACCACGATACAAGCCGATGCCATGCGACAGATGCACAACGAGGTCACCAGGATCAAGTTGCATCAAACTGCTAATCGGCTTGCCACGCGCTCGCGACCGTCCGCGACGAACCGGACTGCGATGAAAAAGTTCGGCACCTGTCAACACGAGAGTCTTGGCGTCAGCCAACCGAAACCCGCCACTCAGTTCCGCAACAACAAGATGAAGCCGCCCCTGGCGTGCGGCATCTGTATCATGCAAAAGCTCTGTCAGTCGCTCGCCATCGGCGGGTGTGTCTCCCACGAGAATAATTTCATCAGCTTTCGCGACAGTATCCAACCGCGTGCGTGTCTCCTCAAGAGACAATGCAAACCCATCAGCGGTTGTCGTATGCAAATCAACGATGTCATCCTGCTTTCCTTCGGCTAACGTCGTGCCCGTTACCACGCGATGAGCCGCCAGTGATTCAATTAACTCATCAAATGACATCAAGTTCGCTTCATTTCCACTACGCTTCTTCAACGCATTCGCAGTTCGCTCACATTCCTGAGGATCAACGACCACCACCAACGTATCCGCAGGTAGATACTCCGCGATGGACCCCAAACTCTGACTGTTGTGCGACGCGAGGCCTGCTGAAGTTACAGATCCATTATCAGGATCACCGAATCGACCACCGACATTTTCGAAATCACCTTCCGAGAACGGATCAATACTCTCAAAACGCTCATCAACTGCGATACCAACGGCCGCGATTTCTATCTGTTCTAATGATTCGATACTCCTTTGACTTCCTGGATCGAAACGCCGAATCGATTCGATTTCATCACCAAACCACTCGATGCGAATCGGTTGCGGTTGGTCGGCCGAGTACACATCAAGAAGTCCTCCACGCGCCGCGAATTCTCCTGGTAGTTGAACGGCTGTGGTTGCAGAAAAACCCGACTCTGCCAGCCAGCGGCGGATCGTTTCGGGCTCAACCTCTTCACCCACGGCAATTCGCCGCGTCGATGCTTCCAGCTTCTCCGGCGTCGGCACCAATTGCATCGCACCGCCGATATACGCAGTCACCAAGAGTGGATCAGTGGGATCAACGTCCCTCGCAACTAGCCGCTGCAGAACCTGAAGCCGGTCGGCGTAATCATCGTCACGAATCGAAGATGCCGAGGCTTCACTGGCCGACAGGGGTAACGAAACAGCGTCTGCCATCCCGAAAGCCAGTGCGTCACCGGCGACTACATCAGCATCAGCAGCCTCCGGCAATAACATCAGGATGTTAGGTGCGTGCTGGGAAAGCGCCGCTGCAAAAACGCCCCGCAGGCTACCCCACACACCCGAAAAAGCGAGCTTCCGATCCTTTGCGTGCGTCAACAAGCGCGCGCCAATTCCGGCGTTCTCGTCCAAAAGACGAGGCACGTCGACGAGCTTACTCACGTTTGTCTTAACGTTACTTGCCAAGAGTTAAACGACTGTTTTTGGATGGGTCAACAAGAACCTAACCTGTAAGCGAGGCCAAGGGAACACCAGCGAGCCTCATTCGTAAGGGGCTAATGCTGCCCAAGCTTTGTCGCAAGCTGCAAGCCACCGGTCCGCGTCCCCCCGTTAACCAACCAATATCAAACCCCTGCCGCAGGATGCGTCTGGTTGTGACAGTCGAAACCGCCACCTAAAATCTCTGAAACATACTCTTCCATCACCGCCCCCCTGCCTTGATCAGGAAACGCATATGACCATCGGAATCGGAATCGTCGGTTGCGGCATGATTGCCAATTTTCATGCCAAAGCAATTGCAGATACGGAGGGTGCTGAATTAGTAGCCTGCGTGGATCGCAACCCCGATCTGGCCAGTGCCTTCGGTGAAAAGCAGGGCTGCCGACCGTACTCGTCACTGGAAGCAATGCTCGCTGACCCGGCCGTCCACGCAGTTTCAATCTGCACGCCAAGCGGTGTGCATTTGGACCCAGCTGTCTCAGCAGCCGAAGCAGGCAAACATGTGATTGTGGAAAAACCTCTGGAAATCACCACCGAACGGTGCGACAAAATCATCGAAGCGTGCGATAAGGCTGGTGTCCGCCTGACCGTTACGTTCCAGAGCCGATTTCACGAATCCAGTAAACTGATGAAGAAAGCTGTCGAAGCCGATCGGTTCGGAAAAATCACCATGGGCGATGCCTACGTAAAATGGTATCGAAGCCAAGAATACTACGACAGTGGCGCTTGGCGAGGCACATGGGCTCTGGACGGCGGGGGCGCATTGATGAACCAGGCGATCCACTCTGTTGATCTGCTGGTCTGGTTAATGGGTCCCGTCCAAGAGATTAGCGCCATGATGGCCACCATGACTCATGAGCGTATTGAAGTTGAGGACGTGGCTGTCGCCAACCTGAAATTTGCATCCGGCGCACTGGGTGTCATTGAAGCCACAACCACTTCTTATCCAGGTGCCTTGAAAAGAATCGAGATCAGTGGCGATCAAGGTTCTGCCGTCTTGGAAGAGGAGGACATCAAGGACTGGCAATTTGCCGACGAAACAAGCGAAGACGAGAAGATCCGCACGGAAATGGCGGGGAAAACCGAAAGCGGAGGCGGTGCCGCAGACCCATCAGCGATCAGCCACCACGGACACACAATGGTGTTCGAAGAGTTCATCTCTTCAATCATTGAAGAGCGTCCTTCCTTGATCGACGGACACGAAGGACGTCGCAGTGTCGAGGTAATTGAGGCGATCTACCAGAGCGCGAAGACCGGACAAAGAATCAAACTGAATTAACCCTTTTCACATCGTTCAGTCTGACGTCGCCAAAAGTCGACAGGCGGGCGATCCGAACCGGCGTCCCGTGTTGCCGTGCCTAGAATTGCAACGGGCCTGAACGGATATCTCTGGCGTTGTTCATTCGCCCACCTTGTCCTGCCGTTCGGGCAGCAGAAAACAGATGACTTCGCGGTCGTTACGCACTAACAAATGCCTTCCAGCCAAGGTCGGCACATTCCAAGTCTTGGCATCCAGAGCGGGCATTCGCAACAACTCGCGGTACTGTTCGGCAACCGCCGAAGCAAACACAACCTCACCGGCTTCCGATTGTCCAATGATGACGTCGCCCACCACGAGGATTTGCCCCTGCCCCAGTCGCGTACGCCGTCCTTGAATCCACTTTCGCTCGCCGTCATCGACACGAACAGCCTCAAGGGATCCATTGCTGATTGCAAAGGCCGTATCCCCCACCACCGCCGCATGTGTGAACTTGGTTTTCAATACCCGGTTCGACTTCCACAATGGCTCGGCTTTCCATTGCCCGTCAGAGCTTGTTACCTTATAAAGCCCACTACCACCGCCATAACCTTTTCCAATCAAGAAACGGTTTTCACCAGCAGGAACTGCCATGGCACAGTTAGCACCACCATTGGACTGGCCTGGCCAACTCACTTCCCAAAGCACGGCACCACCATCGACTTCGTGCCCCGTTATCGTACTCTCGTTGACAGAAACAATCTGCCGCTGGCCACCGAGGGTCAAGAGCGTCGGCGACGCATAACTGACTTGGCCGTCTCCTGCAGTCCAAAGAACCTTACCGGACGCAGCATCGAGAGCAACGAGACTGCGACCGGTTTCACTATTGGATGCTGGACCTCCGAACGGCACAACACAAATGGTCTCATCGATGACGAGCGGTGAGGCTGCTCGACCCCAACTGATCATGGCCTCGGACTCCAACTGTCCCCAACCGGCTAATGCCAGCAGATCGACACTCCAAACCACTTCACCCGAGTTCAAGTCGACGCACCAAACCATTCCCGTTGCTCCCTGAGCAAAAACTCGGTCGCCAACAATGGTTGGGGTGCTCCGAGGCCCAACACCACCCATCAGATTTTGATGGAGAGCATCATGTTTGACGAGCCACAAAATTCCGCCATCACCCAGTCGGTAACAAGTGAGGCATTCTTCATCACCACGCTGCTCCAGCGTTACAGCTTTTTCACCTGAAACGGCAAACGCCGACCACCCGGCGCCCAAGCCTTGCCGCCAGAGAGTCTGCACGTCATCAACCGAACGAGGAATTTCGAAACCACGCTGTGCAATCACACCAGTCCGGTCATTGCCAAGAAACCCGTAAGAGGGCACGTCCGCCGCTTGAAACCCCGCCGCCGGAGAGTCTGAAAACCCGCCAGAATCAACAACAGGCTGGCTGGAGCTTGAATCATCCACCGTACGCATCGCAGGCGGAGGACTGCTAAAACGAAACGAGTATTGTGGCACCAACTCACCACTGAATCCTTCGAATTTGAAAGATGCAGCAAAGCAAACGATTCCAACAACCACTCCGAGCGGGACCACCAGTCCATTCCATCGCATGCGTGCAACGCAGTGCAATTGAAAAAGGATATAAAAGCCCAGTACGACCCACAGCAAAACCGTTCCAATGTTTGAGAACTGGTGATCGGTTGCGGACGCATTCCATTGCAAATACCCAGCCCCTAAAACCGCGAGACATGCCGCGATCACCGCTCGGCGAATACGATTGCGGGGTCGCCTGATATTCACGGGCGGCTTCGAACCGGGAACAACCTGTGCAGGCTGCCCCTCCGCAGGCAAGTGCTGTTGCCGCTCAGATGTCACAGCATCCTGAGAGTCAACGGTCTCCTCTGCCCCAGTATTTCCATGGCTCGGTTCTGATGAATCCGACGCTACCATTAAACATCTACCGTTTCGTTACCAGGTTTATCTTTCATGCGTTCTCGCAGGTCGCGACATGCATCACTCGGACTGCTGCACAATGAACAGCTCACGCTTCCATCCTCGTTCCTGGTTCCGTTAACGCCTCCACACGAACCACTGATCGAACGCTGCCCGAATAACACACCGACAGACATTGCAAAAAGCAGGACGGCAAATGCCACAGCTGTCACAAGGAACATAGTGAAGCGCCCATTGCCCTCGACCTCTGCCACTTGTTGGTCGGCATTGTTCGCGGTTGCGATGTACTGCGTCAAAGATCCGTTCCCGCTAAGTTGATAGCCCGAGTCCTGTTCCTTGTCGCGAGCAACAATGAGAACATCCAATCCCTCACCTTTTGCCAATTGCAGCGCGTTACCGGGGCCAACCACGTTCAATGCAGTTGCCCATGCATCCGCTGCCATGCAAGATTCTGTGACCACCGTGACGGATGCCAGCGAGTGTTCGATCGGTTTTCCCGTGCGAGGATCGATCGTGTGCGAATAGCGAGTTCCGTCGATCTCAAAATAATTGCGATAGTCGCCTGATGTCGCCATCGACCGGTCATCACCACCGCCCACGTTGAGTGAATGCGCAATCAAAATAGAGTCCGTTACAGCATCCGGCATTTGAATGCCGACTTTCCACCACTGGCCAGCCTTATTTCCACTTACCGATACCTCACCGCCAATTTCCACGAAGACGTTTTCAGCACCTTGTTGATTCAGTAACTGAACCACGCGATCAACGGCGTATCCCTTCGCAACTGCCGACAGGTCAATTCGCAAACCCGGCACTGACTTCTTGAGAGAAGGTGGATCCATTCGAACCGACAACTTACGGAAACCAACCGATTCACTAAGTTTTGCAATCACCTCAGCATCCGGCACAGTGCGTTCAGACGGATTTGGCCCGAAGTTCCATGCATTGACCAGCGGCCCAACAGTTACATCAAATGCACCCTCAGTTCGCTCGGCAACGGACTGCGAAAACGCAACCACCGTCGCTAACTCTTCACTGACGGGAAACCAATCCGTTGACTCTGAGCGATTGAAACGACTGATCTCGGAACCCTCGAGGTAAGTCGACATTTGATCGTTTATGGTTCGTAAAAGACGATCAACAAGGAACGCTGCCTCGTCCTTTCGCTCAGGAGGATCAAAAATTTTGACGCTGAACTTTGTCCCCATCGTAGGACCGCTCAACTCAAGGATCTGGGCGGTCCCGTGAGTTGGCGCTTGGGCGGAAACTTGGGCGGAAACTTGGGCGGAAACTTGGGCGGAAACTTGGGCGGAAACCTGAGCGGAAACCTGAGCTACGCCCGACCGGGCTAGACAAAGACATAAGAGCAAGAACAGGTTTCCGACAAGTCGGCTATTCATGAAACACCACAGACGAGTAAGTCGGTTGCACCCTGGAAACGGCCAATGTTCAGTATAAGACCGCTTTGCTCGACCGCAATCAGCTCGATCTCGAAATACGATGGCAAACGGAACAAGTCCCAAGATTCCACTGGACCAAAGTAAAGCCACCTCTCATTTCGAGCCTTACCAAAACGCGACTGCAATGTCAGACAGCACCCAGCACACCAGCCTCGGGTCCAACTCGCAGCACTAGTACGGCTGCTAGAGAGGCTGGACAGCCAGATCCCCTCAACAGGTCGGACACGAAACGACTTGGTGACCTAGATCACCTGACGGTTCATCAACCACCGAAGTCATCATAGGCAATGTTTTCTGGCTCAACACCGAGATCATCCAGCATTTTGAAAACCGCTGCATTCATCATTGGCGGTCCACAAATGTAGTACTCGTTATCTTCCGGCGCAGGATGCTTTGAAAGATAGTTGTCCAACAGTACTTGATGAATGAACCCTACATAGCCATCCCAGTTATCTTCTGGCTGCGGCTCGGAGAGAGCGATGTTGAACTTGAAGTTCGGGAAATCTTTTTCGATATCACGGAAGTGATCGATGTAGAACAATTCCCGAAGACTTCGCCCGCCATACCAGTACGAAACTTTGCGACTGGTCTTCTGACGCTTGAACAATTCAAAGATGTGACTTCTGAGGGGTGCCATTCCAGCACCACCACCGATGTAGACCATCTCTGCTTCGGTGTCCTTGATGAAGAACTCACCATAGGGACCGCTGATAGTGGCTTCATCACCGGGCTTGAGACTGAAGATCCAGCTGCTCATTTTTCCGGGTGGTACGTCGGGCAGGCGAGGCGGAGGACTAGCTACCCGGATGTTAAGCATGATAATGCCTTTCTCCCCGGGGTAGTTTGCCATCGAGTATGCACGCACGACGGGTTCGTCAACCTTTGACACAAACCGCCAAATATCGAATTTATCCCAGTCCTCGCGGTACTCTTCCTCGATATCGAAGTCTTTGTAGGCGATCTCGTGTGGCGGGCACTCAATTTGAATGTAACCACCGGCCCGGAAGTCAACATCCTCGCCCTCGGGCAGTTCAAGAACAAACTCTTTGATGAAGGTTGCGACGTTTTCGTTACTGCGAACCTTGCAGGCCCATTTCTTTGTGTCGAACGCCTCGGCAGGCACTTCAACCGTCATGTCGGTTTTCACTGCAACCTGACAACTGAGACGCTCGCCTTCGGCAGCTTCTTTTTTGTTGATATGGTCTTTTTCGGTGGCGAGGATCTCACCACCCCCATCGCTTATCTTCACTTTGCATTGGGCGCACGTGCCTCCACCACCGCAAGCGCTGCTGACAAACACTCCTGCATCCGCCAAAGCTCCGAGCAGTTTACCACCTGCTGCAACTTCAACCGTCTTCTGCTCGTTGATCACAATTTTGACCGGCCCCGAGGCAACCAACTGGCTTTTGGCTGCCAAAATCACGAGCACCAGGGCAACCACCACAACGGTGAACATTCCAACGCCGAGAACAATACTAAAATAATCCATCTCAAAAGACTCTTGGGAGAGTTTGCTTCTCTAAAAGGAATGACCGGCAACGGCTTACAACTGGATCCCGCCAAAGGACATGAATGCCAGAGCCATTAGACCAACCGTGATGAACGTAATACCTAAACCGCGTAGCGGCGGAGGCACGTCACTGTATTTCAATTTTTCGCGAATACCGGCCAGAGCGGCTATCGCCAAAGCCCATCCAACGCCACATCCAATCCCGTAAACTACCGACTCAAGAAAGTCGTAACTCTTTTCCTGCATGAACAAAGATCCACCAAGGATTGCACAGTTCACAGTGATCAGAGGCAGGAAAATTCCGAGAGCGTTGTAGAGCGGCGGAAAGAATTTATCCAACGTCATCTCGAGGATCTGCACCATCGCCGCAATCACGCCAATGAAGCTGATGAATCCCAGGAAGGACAAATCAACAGTCGCAAAATCGACCGTTTCCGTGGAAATGAATCCATTCGCCCACGTGAGCGCTCCCTTCTTCAACAACAGCGAGTAAATCAACTGATTGACGGGGATCGTGATCGCTTCAATGACGATCACGGCGAACCCAAGACCAACCGCAGTCTTTACATTTTTGCTGATCGCCAAGAACGTACACATCCCAAGGAAGAATGCGAGCGCGAGGTTCTCAATAAAAACCGCAGTGATAAAGATATTAAAATAATGCATGGTTAACTCACGCCTCCTCAATCTGATCTGGCTTGTACGCTCTGATTGCCCAGATCAGGAATCCGATCAGGAAGAAAGCACTTGGTGGTAATAACATCAAGTTGTTTGGGTTGTACCAACCACCGTTGCGATCCAGTGGTAAAAGCTCAAGCCCGAACAAAGATCCGCTGCCGAAAAGCTCGCGGAAGAAGGCGACGAACATCAACACCAGACCGTAGCCCATGCCATTTCCGATCCCGTCCAGAAAGCTAACCCAAGGGCCGTTCTTCATCGCGAAGCCCTCTGCACGTCCCATGACAATACAGTTGGTGATGATCAAACCAACGAACACCGACAGCTGTTTGCTGATGTCATACATGTAGGCCTTGAGAATCTGGTCTACCACGATCACCAAAGAAGCGATCACGGTCATCTGCACGATGATACGAATGCTGCTTGGGATGAAGTGCCGAATTGCACTGACTGCCAAGTTACTGAAGGCCGTCACCGCGATCACCGCCAAGCTCATCACCAACGACGTTTCCATCTTTGTGGTGACAGCCAGCGCAGAGCAGATTCCCAGAATCTGCAAGGCAATTGGATTATTGCTGATTAGCGGATCGACCAGAACATCGGTCGTTTTCTTTGCCATTACTTGTCTCCCTCACTTGTGGAGGATTTGTCTTCGTTAATCTCTTCCTTGAGCTTGCCCAAGTATTTGCCGTAGCCATCATCGCTGGCCCAGTACCTGATCAAGTTCGTTACACCGCGACTGGTGATGGTCGCTCCCGAGAGCCCATCAACTGCATACTCGTTGGTTTTGGGGGCAGGCCCTTTGAAAACCATTGCTTTGGGCTGCCCTGACGGGTCATACAGTTTCCGTCCATCCCACATCGCCTTCCAGCGCGGATTGTCTACTTCACCGCCGAGTCCGGGGGTTTCTTTGTGCTGGTAAAAAGTCAAACCCTGAATGGTTTCCAAGTCGCTTTTCAGAGCGAGATAGCCGTAAAGCGTACCCCAAAGGCCCTTTCCATAGACTGGCAACACAACCTGCAGGATTTTGTCTGTCCCCGGTTTTTTGACAAAGTAGACCTTCATCACTTTGGGACGCCGTGGCTCTCCCGGGTTGAACTTGGTATTTTTCTCGATCTGGATGCTCGTTTGGGGGTTTGCCGCTTCTTCAGTCAGACTGTACTTATCTGCGGCGGCGGCATCGCCCACGTACTCGCCAGTCTGCAGATTTACAAGCTTCGCACTCACGTAAGTTTCGAGCGTGGCAATCTCTTTGGTCGTCAGTTCATTTGCCTGAACGCCATACTCTCCAATCGCCAAACCCGTCGCGTCGAGAATATTTTTCTGCTGATCAAGCTTGACGTTGGCTTCTTGTCGACCACGCAGCGAAACAGCCGCAGTGCTCACAGCAAGAGAGCAAACCACGCACAGAACCGCTGCGACGCCTAGGGTGTAACCTAATGAATCACGTTGTTGCATAGCGTTTCTTCCTGCTGGATACGTTGGCCTGTACTACGTAGTAATCAATGAGAGGAGCAAACACGTTGCCGAACAAAATCGCCAACATGATCCCTTCCGGGAACGCGGGGTTAACCACACGAATCAAAACGGTCATGAAGCCAATCAAAACTCCATAGACCCACTTGCCTTTGTTGGTCATGGACGCACTCACCGGGTCCGTCGCCATGAACACCAACCCAAAGGCCAGTCCCCCGATCGTCAAATGCCAATAAAACGGCACACCCAACATTGGGTTCGCTACGACGGTTTCAGGCGAAACGATAGCGACGCCGTTCATCAACAGAGTCGTACCGATGACGCCAGCGATCACTGCTGCCATGATTTTCCACGATCCGATGCCGGTCGCAATCAAGATACCAGCACCCACGATGCAAAGCAGGGCACTCGTCTCTCCGACACAACCCTGGATCGTTCCAAGGAATGTGCTCATCCACGTGATGGAACCCTCGCCCCACAAGTACATGACACTACCGAGTGAATGAACAGCAGGATTCGCAACTCCAGCCTGAGCGTTCGCCATTTGGCCAAGAGCAGTAGCACCGCTGAATCCGTCAACAGCAGTCCAAACTTTGTCACCGCTGATCTGGCCAGCGTATGCAAAATACAGAAATGCGCGACTGGTCAAGGCGACGTTCAAGAAGTTTCGACCGGTACCGCCGAACACCTCCTTGGCGACAATCACCCCAAAGGCAATCCCTAGTGCGACCTGCCAGAGCGGGATGGATGCTGGTAGCGTCAGCGGGAACAGCAGTCCTGTCACGAGGAAGCCCTCGTTGATTTCATGCCCTCGCAAGACACTGAAGACGAGCTCAATGTGCCCACCAACGAACATGCAAACCGCGTAGATTGGTATGAAGAAGATGGCCCCTAACACCAAGTTGCCGGCGATATTACCGGGATCGTTCGTGAACCCAATCGCGTTGTAAATGGTGTAATGCCAGTCACCGACATGATCGATGCCGAAAGCTTCCATTTTCTGGATCGCCGAGTTGGCTTGGTATCCGACGTTCCACATTCCGAAGAGGGTAACGGGAACCAACGCCATGACGACGGTGATCATCATTCGTTTCAGGTCGATCCCATCGCGAACGTGGGTCTTGCCCGAGGCTACCTCGCCGGGAGTGTACAAGAACGTGTCTAACGCCTCATACATCGGATACGCCACTTCCAAAATCCCGCCCTTGGCAAACAAGGGGTGGACTTTATCGAGGACGTCACGCAGTGCTTTCATCTCTATTTTCCTGTCAATCCAACCAAAGGTTCAGGATCAGCCTTCTCGCTCAATTGTTTCCAAACTGGCACGCAACAAAGAGCCGTATTCGTATTTCCCAGGGCACACAAATGTGCACAGGGCTAAGTCTTCCTCTTCCAACTCCAAAACACCAAGTTGCTGTGCTTCGTCGGTGTCGCGGTAAATCAATGACCGCAGTAGCTGAGTTGGCAAAATGTCCAAAGGCATCACTTTTTCGTAAGTGCCAAGCGGGACCATCGCCCGCTCACTGCCATGAGTACTGGTAGTGAACGCAAACTTTTTGTTTGGCATACCCGCCGAGGCGAACACGCGGGTCGTAGAGTACTTATCCAAACCCGGCTTCTGCCAGCCGAGGAATTCCCGCTCGTCTCCCTCTTCCAAGATTGAGACCTGAGTGTGGTAGCGGCCTAAATACTGGTGAGGCGTCAAAGCAGTGTGCCCACAGAGCACTGAGCCAGACACAGGTCGAATCTTTACAGCATCGTCGTACTGACCTGCAATCAACTCGTCGATACAGGCACCAAGGCATGTTTCCAGCAATCTCGGTTGCGTGACAACAGGGCCTCCCAACGAGATCACCCGACGGTTGTCGACTTTGCCTGTCTGCAAGAATGTTCCGATAGCACACACATCCTGATAACCGATGTACCAGACTGTTTTGCTTGGCCCAACGGGATCCAAAAAGTGAATGTGTGTCCCGACAAGCCCTGCGGGGTGCGGACCCACAAATGTTTCCAACTGGACACCGTCAATCCCGTCCCCCGGGATCTCAGCGCCCTCACCCTTGCAGACGAATACCTTGCCATCGACAAGCTGCGTCAATGCCTGTAATCCAAGTGCGAATTGTTCTTTACGATCCGCCATCGCGATCGCAGGATCTGCAGCGAGGGGATTGGTGTCCACTGCCTGAACAAAAATCGAACTCGGCTTGGTACCAGGAACCGGAACCTTGCCGTAAGGCCGCGTCCTGAACGCAGTCCATAATCCAGAAAGTCGCAACTGCTCGGTCAGACCTTCGCTACCAAGATCGACCGGACTCCGCCCAGAAGCTCCCTCGAACTCGATGCAATCATCCCCCTCGACGTCGATCTCGACCGACTCGAATTTGCGTTTCGCACCTCGGTTGACGGCAGCAATTTTTCCGGAAGCTGGCGAAGTGTAAAGCACGCCAGGATTTTTCTTGTCCTCAAAAACGGGCTGTCCGATCGAGACCTTGTCTCCGGTGGCGACAAGCATCGTCGGCTTCATGCCCACGTAGTCGTCACCCAAAAGCGCGACACGGCTAACCGCTGGTGCCTTATCAATGTGTTGTTCGGGGCTGCCGAGGATGGGCAGATCTAAACCCTGTCTGATCTTGGTCATCGCTGTGTAGGTACTCAAAATGACTGTGGAGGACAGAATGGTTGAATTCATGCAGACGCCGGCCATCGTGCACCTCTCCTTTACTTTGTGATTTTTTTCACAAAGTCATTTCAGTAGACAGAATGCTGTTTGGCATCCTGAGACTGACGAGCAAGCAGAAGTTCCGGCTTGTCCGTAACTTGGAAAGTAAGCCCCGGTTTGAACCAAACGACTCCGCCGGTTGAAACCGAAGGGGGGGCCGAAAGAGCAACACCGAGGGCGGCGTTTTGCGTTCGCAAATATGCCACAAGCCCAGAGAATTGGCAACGGCACTCAAAATCCACCCTCAAAAATGCCCCCCCCGGACGCCTAAGGCAGCAAACTTTCCCATTAAGTCCTGTGAAGGGGGGAAAATTTGGGGTGTGGAAATCCAGCGTTTCGGTTTCAAATATGTACTAACGCTCCGCAGTACACCAAACTGCGTTCCGATGACCAACCCGATTTTCCATTGGGTTCTGGATCATCACCCCACACCTTTCTTTCACCCGATCAATGAATGTCATGAAGAATCATCGTCTTGCCACCTTACTGTGCTTATCGATCGCCTGCGTTTACGGGCTCACCCAAATGGGATGCAGCACGCAGGAAACTGCTAGCGATCCCACAACCACCACGGGCGACCACGATCACGCAGATGGGGACCACGATCATGATGACCACGACCATGATGACCACGACCATGATGACCACGACCATGATGACCACGACCATGAAGACGGCGACCACAATCATGATGACCACGATCACGGCGACCACGATCATGAAGCCGGCGACCACGATCACGGAAAAGCCAGTGACGATGCGCACGCCGACCACGACCATCCGGCTCACGGGATACGCGGTGGCCACCTGATCAAACTGAGCGATGACAAAGAAGTAGAAGTTCAGTTCACAGATGATGCGGACAAGTTCGTCGTGCATGTCGCAGACGCGGCGAAACCCGACACCGTGACCGCAGTAGCAATGAGCACCACCATCGAAGGAAAAGCCGGAGGATCCGTCTACCCTTTGAAGAAAGCTGAGACGGATGACGGTGTGGTCTATGAAATCACAAGTCCTGCACTTGCGACTGCTGTGAAAATGGGAGACGTTGTAAAAACAACACTGACGATTTCAACGAAAGATGGAGATATCAGCGGCGTTTATAAGCATCACGCGCACTGAGCACCTCACCCTCGCTGGTTTGACCAACCTGCAACGACTGGCTTTCTGTCAGGCCAAAATTTCGTGCCGTCGTTGCAGCGTCGGGTCAAACATCTCTGGATTTCGGATTCCCAATCTTTAACTTCAGATTCTGATTTCCCGGCAAATCACAGCACTGATTCCGCCGGTGAAGATCAGCCTGCTGGCAATCACGGCTGACAATCTCTGGTTTGGCCGATCAGCAGCAGAACAGCCACTAACGTTGCATAGCAAAGCTTGCGACAAACGGATCAATTCAATTTGCGAATGACCATTTCGCACAGTCACGTTTTAGAAAACACC
>Ga0315322_10002147_pt1 | contig 15223 bp, 19 predicted proteins | sample M110021515metaG_FD_203461 | JGI IMG/M metagenome (GOLD analysis project Ga0315322, IMG submission 203461) | Ammonia-oxidizing marine archaeal communities from Monterey Bay, California, United States - M1 100m 21515 | ecosystem: Environmental > Aquatic > Marine > Intertidal zone | place: USA...
CAGCGATATCAGCACTACTGAGCTTATCAATAGGTGTATCGAAAGTACTTACGAGAAAATATAGATTCGACGTTAATTAAATTGGTGTCCAGAATAGGATTTGTAGCGATTGTTGAGAACCTTAATTCCTTTATACATTATATAGTCTTTGGTAGGATCCGAGAAAGTTATTTCTTTTAAAATCTGTATAATGAAGCCATATTTACCTTTTTGTAATCCCTCGCGGTGTTCGAAATTGGGTATATATTTCTTCATTGTTTTGTACATAATACCAGTAATGGACCATCCCCAATAAGAATACTTAACTCCCTCTTTGTACATTTTTAGATAAATATCCATACATATTTTAAGAATAGGGTGTTTCGGTGTCGCCACCATGAAGTGGGGGTTGGTTCCCACTTTGGAAGCTGGATTCATACAAATAACAAATGATGCATTCGGATTCACAAAATCTTTCATAGGCACTAAAGGTTCTACATCCGCGTCTGTGTATACACCTCCTCGAGCATAAATCATGCAGATTCGCCAGAAGTCCGCTCGTATAGGTCCATCTGGGATACTCTTGAAAAGTTTAGCATAGGTTTGTCCATATTCGTGGAGTAAAAACTCCTCGCAGTCCTTATCGTCGTATATTTGAACCTTATACCCAGGATTTAGTTTTTCCCAGTTAAGAGCCACGTAAGGTGGTAGATCTTTGGTCTTATAACATATATAAATATCTTTGGGTACTGTAACAATTGTTTTAAGATTTCTTTCAGGTGGCATCGTATGAATTATTTCATCTGCGGCTTGTTTTTGAAATCGATTTAACGAGCCTTTGGCTAACAAAATATTATTGATTATTATTACCAGTGTGATAAGAATTGAAACACTGATTATATATAATCGTAACCCATTATTTTCTTCTTTGTGAAATGCGTTGAATAATATGACACCTACGATGCCAATGAAAAGAATTAATAATATGAGATTCCACATTTTATTATTCAACTTATTTTCTTTTTTTACAAGGATTTCTAGTAAACCCTATTATACTCAATACCAGGAGAATTACTACACATGTTATCACTACAATATAAAACAAATTAGACTCTGGTAAAAACTTTTTGAAAGTCATTACGTGCTCCAGAGTGCTTGGTTGTGCTGCTTGACTTAAATTCCAGAAATTTCTATTCCAAACATAAGAGTTGAGATCATAGTAAGGGAGTATGTAACCCATATATCCATCAACCTGGGCACTTATTGGGAAAGCATATTTTAATAAACTACTGGCTGCTTTTGGAGTGATGTAATATAATTGTGTTCCTCTAAATTCTCTTGGTTGTATCTTCCCCCAATCTCCTTTCTTGTCTTTCCCTGATGTTGTTAATGAATTTATATATAATAAGGAAGCGAAATCTGCATTTTCAGGGATACTTTGATAAGCCTTGATCAATTCTAAGACTTGACTTTCTTTAAATTCAGGTACATCATCTTCTATAACGATAATGGGTTTACCATGTTCTAAACACTTCTTCCACATATTGACATGAGATAAATAACACCCGACTTGTCCCATTCCAGTTACAAAATCATGTTCCATTTCTATCTTTTTTCTGATATGCGTTTTGGAAATAGGATTTATGTACTCAGCTGTTTCTAAGTCTAGATTCTTAGCATCGACAGCAGACATTCGTTCGAGTTTAGGAAATATCTTTCTGTACTCGTTAAACGCTGGATCACATCTCTCTTTAGCTAACCGGTCTAAGCAAACCATATAAGCTGGGATATCTTCTATTGGAGTTTTATTAGTAATTTCTATTGTTTCAATTAGTTTTTCTTTATGATTGTTGATTTGGACTAAACAAATTATAGAAATTGTGATAAATATTACACTAATCACCCCGATGATTATTAACCAAAAAATACTCATTTATTATACAATATAATAAATGTTATGGGACTCAAAAGGTGGTAATCCCGAAAATATATCAAAAGATAATCCATATGATTCAGCGACATGGTTTGATTTTTATTCATTCAACCATGTTGCAATAACAGCTTTTATTTATGGATTGGTAATTTCATTCATAGCTCTTTTTGGTAAATTAACTGAGAAGACCATACTCTATGGATTTATATTGGCAAATGTTATTCATGGTATCGATGAAATATTAAATAATTTATGTGGAATCAGTTTGGAAGGATGGTATCACAATGCAGTTCTTGGTCGAAAAGGTAAGCAAATAGATAGAGATACCTGGCAAAACTCACTGGGAGATTTAATTTCTTGTCTGGTGGGAACAAGCATAATTATGTTTGTAGCATTATACAGTAAAGGTTCTCCTTACTGTATTTTACTGGTTTCCATTACATTACTTTTATCATGTTGGTTCATAATATGGTCTTTCAAAGAAAAACAAGTGCTTTGTGGAAATTCTGATTGGGGTATGTAGTCAAAATTATTTCTTCTTTTTCTTTTTTCCACCCATTTCGTATATCAAAAACATGATAAATAAAAAGCCGAAATACGATGCCCCCGCTATCTTAGTTATAGTAAGAGATACATTTTTATTTACGATCCCCTGGACCATAAATATTAGTTCAGCCAGAGTAGCAAAAGCTAAGTAGATTACGGAAAACGAACTAAAATTTCTCTCCGTCCCTGATTTCTTCACTTGGAAAAATACACCTATCATACCAACGAGGATAGATATATATCCTAAAATCTCGGCACCGGACCACAAGTTAACCTCGTCTTTTCTACATTCTTCGCAATCATGACATTTTTTGCAACATTCTTTACAATCCTGATCAGTCATTTATTATTAAACATAATTATTCACTTAAGAATTCGCCTCTCTTTGAAAATGGATTTCTATAACTTCGTAGAATGGAAATTTGATAAGGGTTTGTTTGATTTTGTAGACGCAACATACGTTCTTCACTTGGAAGGTTCCCCCAGATTAAAGAGAGTCAAAGAACAATTATTTGCAAATCCATTAACAAAAAAGATATTTTTGGTAAACAATCCAGGATTTAGAAAAGTTTCCAAGCCTCTACCTATTCAAAATTCCGAAGCTGATTGTGCATTTTCTCATTATATTGCATGTAAACACGCGTTAGCTAATAATTATCGAACGGTCTTAATTTTAGAAGACGATTTTATTCTGGAAAAGTCTTGTTTAGAGTTGTCATCTACAGATATCTCCGGAATTAAAAATTATATAAACAGTGACATTGATCATTATTTTTTGGGTTGTACACCGTTGATTGCAATACCCAGCAGTTGGAATTTGAAACATTGGAAAGTAATCAAAGGAGGTACGACTCACGCCATGGTTCATACTTTCGGTGGTGCAACAAAGATTGTGGAAGATTATGAAAAAAATTCTTCCACAATAGGGGGAATAGATATGTATATATTTGGTAATCATAGTTGTCATATGTATTACAAACCTTTAATTACTCAGACATTCCCAGACACGGAAAACAAATTAACTTGTTGGGGTTCTGGAAATTTGGGAAATAACATAGCATCTGGGTATATAAATATAGTCGGCTTAGACAAGCAAACTCAACCCGGATATGATTTTTTATACTTTATCAGTAAAATAGCCGTATTATTAATAATTTTACTACTAGTTTTTGTCATTTTAATTATTAAGTGGATATATCTAAAATTCAAGGCATAAATGCCTCATTAAAAAGTTTTACAAAATACTTTTTATAATAAATGGGTTGTTGTTTTACTACTATGTGTAGAGAAAATTCCAGTACGGAAAATGAAACATTTCCGAATGGTTATACTGACATTAAATTAATACATCAAGGAAAAAGCAGAAGCGTTTATACGAGCTTGTATCATTCCCACCGTGTATGTTTCAAAATCATACCCTTATCATCATCAACCTGGCGCAATGAGATCCAACTCCTAGAATATTGTAAAGATAAGAATCTACCGTCACCTAATCTGATCAAAGCGTTCAAGAAAGATAACTTTTCATATATTCTATACGACTATATTTCTGGGATGGATCTATTTGCGTATATCAAAAAACGCAGACCCTTCTCTGAACCTTTCATAAGACAATTAGCTTATAATTTGTTGTCTATTATTCACAAATATCACATGTATGGTATCTGGCATTTAGATTTGAAGCCGGAAAATATACTTTGTGTTGACGGAAAGATTACAAATTTAAAACTTATTGATTTCGGTCAATCTGTAATATGCAGTTTACCAAAAATTAATACTCCGAGTCTAGGAACTGCTGGTTATGCGGCTCCAGAGCTTTCAGAAGGTGTTTGTTATGCTAAATCGGACATTTGGTCTTATGGAATCATTATATACATATTATTTTTAAATGAATATCCACTACCAATTGATAAAAAACGCACCGTTGTTGAACATATTGAGAAGTATCGTAAGGGTGTATGGAGTGAAAAATTTAAAAAATTCAGTCCTGAAAGTTTTAATTTCATCAACCAATGTTTGATGGTTGATGTTAATAAGAGAAGCGGGGTTAATGAATTATTAAAACATTCATGGTTTTTAAAAAATCTTTAATAAATGATTGATACAATATTATTTTTAGAATCAATATTCATGTTATCTTTGCTCACTAGTAATAATATTCTCATGAGTGATTGCAAAAAGAATAAAACGGCACTGAAAACTTTAGTATATGTAAATTTTGTAGGAGCTGCTGTATTTTTGGGATTTTTGGTGTTTGTGCTTACACAATTGTTATCATCCGGTGCTTTATTTTATTCAGCGGGAATATCAACGATAGGAGCCAGTTCTAGTAATCCTAGAGGTTTAGGACCATCGTCAACCTCTTACGTGATGTTTACAATTACTAGGATGGCTTCAATGTTCGCAGTTGCTTTAATGGTACTTAACGGTATAGACAATATGGCTTGTGATGATAAAAAGGAATGGGAATGGTTACAAACGATTAATTGGATCTTCGTTGCCCTGTACGGAATATTCTTTGCATATTCTGGTTACAAGCTATTCCGCCCGTAAAATAATAATTTATTACGAAAGTAATAAATTGTATAATAAATGTCAAATAAATGCAGTGCATACAATATTCCACAGTTTGTTTCCCCTGTAAGTACAGGTATGGTGATCTCCGCGCAAACGCAAGGAAATTCCGTAGTTGATACATTGAGTGTTGGAGGGTGTTTTGCTGGATTAGCTAACCCGGGGCAATCACTTATAGGACCACCCCAACCATTCGTGGGTGGTTCATTTCCATCAGCTCCCCAATATAACTCAGCCAATGGAACTGTCCAAAACGGAGGCCCGGCTGAGAATTATGCCAATAAGAGAGGTTCTCAAGTAGTGACAAGTGCTTATTCACATTCGTTATTAACACCTCCAATGCCAAAACATCAATCCGAATTATCATTGGTGACTCCACCATTATCCGTAGAACAACAAAACACTAAGAATCGTGCAGCTGGATCAGCTGGAATTTCGGAGAAAATAACATACACAAATAGTTTAGAAAATGCAACACAGGGTGTAGTTATTGGTGATAACAATACTTTTGCTCCTAAAAACTGGACTGGTGATGTACCACAGCTAAGTTTTTACGTCAATGCCAGATATCCCCACGGTGGTCTTGTCTACCCAGGTATTGAACCTGATGGATCCGACAATCCTCACCATGTATACAAAAAAGCTCTCGACAGATATATGCTGTCCCAATGTGAGCCTAAACCCGAAATAGTACCTAATTGCAACATTCTGACCACCTCGAGAGTTGTCCACGAAGCAAATCCAACGTTTGCACAGTTCGGCAATACTTTTGTGTTTGATGAAAATGCTCAAAAGGCAATCCCAGATGTTGATATTTGCACAGAACCCGCTTTGAATCAAGCAATTGCTTTATTAGAACGCTATTTCAGTTCACTGGGTCTTATTTTCGCGTTAGTTGGAGTATCTGAGAGTCTCGCTAATGATTTAGGATCCTCCACCGTCGCCAACTCTGATGTTACGGGTCAAATGTTTCACTATAACAAAGATTTAGTCACTGACCCTAGCACTGGTGTACCAGGCGATCCAAATAATGCGCAACAAAATTACAATGCGCTGGTGGCCTCTGGTGGTTTCACGCTTGGCGAAGTCAAAAACGCGATTGATATCGTGAATAAAAGGAATTTTATTTTACCAGTTCATCTAATATCCCAACTCGATCATCCATGGATGCCTCATATAGTAGGAGCATTAACTCCCGCCGCAATCACCGTGTTGAAAAATAATAATATTCCCGGATCTTACATAGATATTAATAGATTTGAAATAACTACACAGGTAAGCTCTATTGTTCCTGTGAGATCCGTACTAACTTACTCAAATAGTATGTGTAAAGCTAATAATGGAAAACACGGTGATGGCTTCCGAATCAAAGTTAAAATAACTGGAAGTACGGCTGGGGACGGGTATGCGACTATTTGGTATACGAAAAAGTTTGAGGTTTATCGTGAAGGACCATACGAACAAGTTCTGTGTACGGAAGGCTTTAATCTATTTACTAATCCTTTTCCCACGTGTTCAAACGGTTGTGGCCACAGGTACTTTATGAGGTTAAAACAAACTGGACCACTGGATGTAAATGGTAGTATGAATAATGTAGATCTAAATATAGAACTTGATCCAGGTGGGGGTAATATCTGGTACACGGAAGATGGCTATGAAGAATCAACGCTTTTACCAATTCATCCTAATGATCCAGGTGGAACAACAGACAGGTATGTTACAAAAAATACATACACACCCTTTGGCGAACCCGCGACGCCCGGTGACACCAGCTGGAGAACGTTTGTATTATTATCATCAATAGGAACCATCTTGGATGTTACTCCTAAAACCGGATGGTCGTCATACCCGGGCGGGAAATTACTACCAGATGATATTCAATGGGGTCCATACGATAACGTGAGCCCCGAGAAACCCACAATAGGATGAATGCTAAAAAACTTATGAGACTAATTAATATTTTTCATAATAAATGAATACCGATACTATTTTAACAATTAGTGGGTTAGCCTTGATATTTACATCTATTTTAACATGGTTGAGCGCCCGCTACAATGTCTCTTTCGAAGATGCACCCAGAGGATCTCATAAAAAATTAGGAGCCAAAGGAAGAAAAATGACTTTTACGGTGACTAACATTTTATTTTTTCTAGGAATTGTCCTGATATCTGTAAGTCAATTAATAAAAGAAGATAACGAGAAATTTGTAACTGAAATTCCAAAAACCGATGAACACATATGGATTTCAATGACTACTATACCTGAAAGATTGAAAGATCCGTGGTTCAGAAAAAATTTAGTACGCACAATTAATATGGCAAAGGCTTTGAAGGCTACTCTTATTCTTCAAATACCCACAAAATCGACCAAAGGCATTCCATACAATGTCCCGGGAAGTATAAAATCTTTACAAGGGCCGTATTTTAAAATTAATAATTGCGGCGAGGACGAGGGGCCTATCACTAAAATTCTTCCCGCATTACGAAACCAAAATATTCAACGTGATGATATAATAATCGTATGTGATGATGATGTAGTATATAAAAAGGATACTTTTAGCCTACTTGTTATAAGTGTACTGAAACAAAAAGATGCTGTTCACGTAATGTGTGATAACTCATTACAGGGTTACAAGGGCTTTGCTTTTCGAAAACACGCATTAGAAGGTCTAGTACATATCAAGAGACCTCCAAGCTGTTTTCGTATAGATGATGATATAATAGCTGAGTACATACGACAACACAAAATCGAACTAGTGGTGGCAAAGAGTGGCCACTGGACATGTAGCATGGATCAAAAAGCGACAGATACACATCCTAAATGGGAAGAATTGGCTTCGGACGACCGCACTTTGATGGCGAAGAATTGTATTAAAGATCTCGGTCAGTTAGTTTAAGATAATTCAAGAATATTTCATTCAATAAATGGTAAAAATCCAGTGCAAAGCTTGTAAAGGAATTGGATTAATAAAGGTGAAAACAAAAGTGTGTGAATATTGCAAAGGTAAAAAATGTGTCAAATGTCCTGTCAGAGAATCTGGTTTCCAATGTATCGGGTTGGAGGAGTGCCGAAAATGCTGGGGGAGTGGTCAAGTAAATAAATAAACAATTCATATTGTTGTAAATATGAATTCTTATAATTAATAATGGTTGAGATATTTAACATCCTCCGCGAAGTCGCAACACCAGATGGAGTGTCGCTTCTTTTTGAATGTTATAATCAGACAAAGTTCTCCCGTCTTCCAACTGTTTTCCAGCAAATATAAGACGCTGCTGGTCTGGTGGAATACCCTCCTTGTCCTGAATCTTGGCCTTAACATTCTCAATGGTGTCAGATGGTTCGACATCTAATGTGATGGTTTTTCCTGTTAATGTTTTTACAAAGATCTGCATTTTATTACAGACTTGAAAATTTTAAATGGGTTTTGGATAATCCAATTCTAAATAATTAGTTTATTCTATAAAGAAGTCATGATTAGTAGCGCGATACGTAATTCACAAGGTTTCTCGAATGTAGAAACGATGATATATAATATAACTTCTGGAACTAACATTTTTCAAGTGCCGACGTGTAAAAATTGTAGTAGCCCCTTGGTTGCAACGGAGGACACCTGTTTAGAATGCTATGTGGTAAAAAACGTAATAGAAGACTTGATCAAACAATTGGGGATAGAAGAGAAACAAACTCCACAGACTCAAATTCCTTTTGATGCTTTTGCAAGGGTGGGCGAGTATATTGTGAGTTTAGCGAAAAATGGTATTCCACAAATTCGACATCACTATTTTAGATAGCTGTTACCTTGCTAAATTCGACTTTAACAAGATTATCGTCTAATTTCTTTTTACAATGTTCTTGCCAATTATAGGTACAATCATGTTTATTCATATGGGCAATACAAGTCCAGGACTTACATTTACATTTCATATTCATTAATGTTCTTTTTTTACAAACACAACATTTACGGGGTTTCTTAGTCTTTTTCTTTGGTTTTTCTTCCTCTAGTTGCTTTGATTCTACTTCGGGTTCATTATCAGACATTTATTATTATCAAAATGAATTTAAATAGTTATACTACAAAAGTAAATACCCGTGTGGCGTAATTGGATAGCGCGTCTGGCTTCTAACCAGAAGGTTGTGGGTTCGAGTCCCACCATGGGTATCTCTCGCGTAGCTCAGTTGGTAGAGCATCGGTCTTATGAGCCGAAGGTCTTGGGTTCGAGCCCCAGCACGAGAATTGTGTTTCTACACATCGCTTTGTCGAAACTTAATAAATTCCAAAATGACTTTTCTAATATTCTGAGAAGATAGAAAAATGTCCGTTCCACAACAATCACAATATGCACACACCGAAGAAGCTAAGTATATTATTTCTCTCAACGAGAAATTGCTAACTGAAAATAATGAACAAAGGGCAACTATCTCAGAGAAAGACGCTGAAATTAATACACTCGAGGGGGATCTTGGTCAACGAGAAACACAAGTCACATACATGAGAGGTTTGCTAAAAAACTTTGTAGGCATTGATGAACTTCGAAAAGATATTAAAAAGAGTACAGATGGAGTAATTCACGAGCAAATGAACATTATGGTTCGTATGGAGACACAGAACAAGAAATTTAACAACATTTCTTGGTATTATTCCGTAGTTACATGTACTCTATTCGCTCTATGTCTATTCGGAGTTTCTCCTCTATACATTCTCCCCCTAGTCTCTGCTAGCGATTACATGCTACAAACTTGGCGAGTAAATTCTCTGGATAACCTTGGTAAGGTTATGGAAAGGATTAACACACGAAAATCAGCCAAGATGAATGAAATCAAAGCCAAAAAGGACGAACTTGAATCGATCATCAAGGGGTGTGATTTCCTCAACGAATACATTGATTCAATATAAGAACGAATAACGTCAATGTTATCAAACATAATAAGATATACAAAGCTATATGATTTGAATTATTACGACCTCCACGGTCTTCATAATTTTCCATTACACATACTTTTCTGAAAGGATGACACATCATTTTACCAGCGGAAGAGTTTCTAACAGCACCAGAAGATGTCCAACCCAACCCAGAACCTTGAATTTCTAAATCTCCACAATTTGGGTTAGTTGACAAGCTTTTAGTACAATCGAGACTTGTTTCGCATGGTGTATTTCCGAGAGCAACTGGGCAGTTTTGCCCAGGAACTTGAAACCAATTTCCATTCATTTATTATCTGTAATAATAAATGAAATTAAAGGAACTCAGAAAATTAGCTAGCTTGCATAAGATTAAAGGTAGATCCAAAATGAACAAAGCGCGATTGGAAGCGGCTTTGAAACCAATTTTACAAGCAAAGAAGTCTAGAAAACGGAGGTCTGTAAAGAAATCTCGAAAAAAGATTAAAAAAGCATCTGTTTATTGTGGTAATAATGGAGCTGCTACCAAAGGTAAACCTATAGGGACTAAACACCAATGTCTAAAAGTAGGAATTGGTAAAGGCCTATATTTACCATGCGAAAGATCATACGGGGGAGTTTACGATCCAATCGATAATCGTAAAATGTATTGTGGTGATAAAACAGATATGCCACCTGGATATGATATTTTGGGAAGTCCTAGTCTGTGTTTAAAGGTCGGTATAGGTCTCGGTAAAGCTCAGAGAGCACAGAACGGTTGCAGAAAACCACGTAGGAGTAGAAAAACTAGTCGTAAGCGTAGGAGTAGAAAAACTAGTCGTAAGCGTAGGAGTAGAAAAACTAGTCGTAAGCGTAGGAGTAGAAAAACTAGAAAGTCAAAATTTAGAAATGGTAAAAAATGACTTCGAAAATGAATAATATAACACGAATTCTGGATGATTGAATCATGCCAGAAGGACCAGAATGTCATATTATTGGGAATAAATTACACAAGATTTTGAGTGGTAATAAACTACTCTCTGTCGAAATACTAGGGGGTAGATATCAAAAACACGGAAACCCAACCGGGTACGATGAATTTACGGCGACAAGCGAAATAACTATAGAAGAGATAAAAGTGAAAGGAAAGCTTATTTATTGGAAATTCTCCAATGGGTTTTACATGCTAAATACTCTCGGGATGAGTGGGGGTTGGAGGAATAGTAAATCCAAACATTGTGATGTGGTAGTAAATTACGAGAAAAACGGGAAAAGTAAAAGTATATATTTCAAAGACCAGCGTCATTTTGGGACGTTGAAGTTTGTTCAAGAAGCCGGAATGACTAAAAAGCTCAAACAACTGGGTCCCGATGTTCTTTCTATAGAACTCACAAAAGACAAATGGTTGAGTCTATGTAAAAAATACGGCCACTGGACAATGCCAAAGTTGATAATGAATCAAGGTAAAATTTCGGGAATTGGTAACTACTTGAAATGCGAAGTATTGTACATGGCTCGTGTCTCTCCGATAGTCAAAATTGGGGATATTAGTGATGAAAAATTAGCAACCATGTATGAGTATCTCCTCAGTATTCCCAGAGCTAGTTTGAAAGCCAAAGGGGTGAGTATCAGAGATTATGGTATGCCTGATGGTAGTGAAGGCGAATATCAATTTATGCTCAAAGTATACACACGCTCTAAAGATCCAGAAGGTCATAAAGTCGAGAGAATTTCGACCGACGATAAAAGAACAACTCATTGGGTACCAGCTCTCCAAAACTAATATAGAATATTATATCTAAAATCCTAGCTTGATGTCTAGGAAGAAAAAAAATAATAATGAAATGATGAAAAAGGCTACTATTACTATCCAAAAATAACTAATAACTTGTGTTCGATTTATTGAATCATAACCATCATCACTGGTTCCATAAAATGGATTGAAATTAGTTTTTACAAAACAATTATTTAGTAGACGATTAAAATCCCGGTGTTCAATACCTGTTGTATTTTCATTATATCTATTATTTTTAATAGAATCCCATCTGTATATTCCGAAACCGCTAAATGCGGATATGACAGGTACCCACTCTTCATAACCCAGCATTATATCCATGAATTTTCCAGCTTTCTGGGGCAACACCGCTCCCACATCATAAAATTTGTCTTGGTTTGTAATTGACATCCCAAAAACAGCATCGATAGTGTGATCTGAATTCATTTTTTCGAATAATTCCTGAGGATCTGGTAATTTATCAAAATCTAAATCTAGCATTATAAGGTAATCTCCATCAAAATTATTCTCACGAGCTAAATCCAGAACTTTATTTCTTATCGATGCTATTCGCCGGACTCTAGATGTGCAATTCCAATTTTCTCCTTTTTTACATAATTCTCTAGAATGGAGGCCGTCTAAATTGTAAAACTTACCAATTATATTCGGATCATTGTTCATAAAACGCTTCAAAATAGGTCTGGTATCGTCTTCACTATCATTTTCTGCGAAAAAAATCTTATATTCTGAAAACTGTCTCCCTAAATCCTGTATCAATTTAATATTCCTCTCTAGATAATCTTGACCATCTTTGACAATAAAAGCAAAAGCTACGCGCTTATTTCCATAAATAGGATGTATCATTTATTATAACTATATTTTCCTCTTTTTCTTTTCACGGGTTTCTATCTTTCCAATCACATCTTTCATTCGCTTTTGTAGATTTGTTTCAGGTGTAAAACTATCCCATTCTTCATCTACATCATTCATTGATTGACACACTTTACACGCACATTCTGATTCCACGAAATCATCTTTGTCTTCAGTGATAATTACACGTCGGGGTGACTTTTGAGAGTCGTTTGATGTCACTTGCTTATTCATTTATTGTTGTAAATGAATTGTTAAATTTCTAATAATAACACAACTCCCATTCTCTCGGCGCATTTACGACTAGACCGCCGTCGTAAATGAAATGGATAATTATTTTATATTTTTCTTAATATAAAATGACTAAATTGAACATAGATTTTCCGAAAAATTCTAAAGGTCTTTTAAAAAGTGTCGGTAGAGCTTTTATCGGACTTGTTGTAATCATCTTAGCTACTATTATCTGGGAGGCTATTCGGGATAAATGTAATTCGCTAAACAATCAAAATATTGGTTCTTGGGTACAACTATTAATTTCGTGGATGGTGTTAGCATTCTGTCTTGCAATTGTGGTACCCAATAAAATGATGAAGATGTTATTGATATCATTTGTGATTGGTTTACTTATTACGGCTGTAAGAATCACATGTAATGATGGAATGAAAATAGGACAATATTTTGTTGACATTCTTCAAGGCGTAACCACGTCTATGGCAGCGGGTGCTAGTATTTACGGATTATCCAAGGCGTTAAAATGGTATAATTAGATAGATTCTATATTTTAACAAAAATAGAATCCAACAAAGTTATTTATAGAGAATCTCGTTTTCATAAACATGAACTCGGCTCTAGTTAAAAAAGCATCTAACCGCAGAAAAAGTTCTAGATCTAGTAGAAGTAGAAAAAGAACGAAAAATAATCAAAGTATCTCTTTTGTTAGAAAATTTAAAAAGGAAGGCAAGCAGGGGTTAGCAGGTATTTGTAAAGCAGAAATAGATGGTGAACAAAAGACGATGGTTTATAAAACTTCTAGATATCTTAATTACACGGCTTTACATGAATATTACGTTATGAGATCACTTAAAGCTATCACCCCTTATTGTCCGTATTTTTGCGAGGTTCATGATGTCATTCAAGTACCCATGTCGCCAAATTTTCGAGATCAAAAAAATCCATTCAAAACCGACCCAACTAAATACACTATCGAAGCAGACGTATTATTGATGAATTACGTGAAAGGTAAGAATCTATACAGTCTTGTTAAAAGGCGGGAGATAGACGATAGGATAATTTTTAGTGCTATGCGACAAGTTATCGGAGCGATTATGATAGCCCAAGATGAGTTAAATTTTTCTCATTATGATTTGCACTCTTCCAATATTATTATGACACCGTGTAAACCTAATTCTATATCTCTTTTTATCTCAGGTGAAAAACTGATTTCTTCTCCGACCTATGGAGCTCAACCAGTGGTTATAGACTTTGGGTTTAGTTATTCCGACGAACTTAAAAAGAGACCTATCATGAGTTCTTTAGCTCATACTGATATTGGTTTTATGTCTCATTTATATGATAAGTACGCGGATATTAAACTATTCTTAATTTCTCTCGCCTATGAATCTAAACTTCACCGAAAATCATCTCCTCATTTTACACTTTTTCGAAAATTAGTCAAAAAGATATTTAAACCACTCAAAGTAGACTACACATCTGGTTGGGATGAAGGTTATTCACAAGTAAGCGCGATAGATCGCGTCAATGACTTAATAGGGGACATAGAAGCAAAATCACAAGTTTTTGGTAGATACAATCATTTTGCATTGGATTTAGTACAGAATATGATCAAATTACCGTTACGGGGTAAAAAAGTCAAAGATTTAGGGGTAGCATTTGTGGCTATAGACTCCGAGTTAGCTAAACTAGATGAAGAAATAGGTAGCTCTTTTTATAATCTTTATATGTTCAAGAAGATTACCGAGATTGCTTCCAAGCTTAGAATCTTGTATGAGACCAGGGCTAAAAGAAAAGTTGCAGTTAAACTATTCAAGAAAAAGATCTATTCGGAGTTAGACCAAATAAGTAAGTATTGTATACCTTCTCTCAACTTTGAAAGATTACTTTGTGGTTTACTTGTATACTCTGATGCAGTGGAAGGAGTTTTGTACAGAAGTTGTAACGATGTCTGGGGTAAAAAACAAAAGGATTATGAAAAGATGCAGTACGATTCCATCTACGAAATTACTAGTTATATTGATAGTATGTTACCCGATAAAATAAAAGCTAATAAAAGGACCAGTATTAGAGTAGTAGATTCTAACAATCAGAAATATGAAGAGTTTACATTGACATCTAGCGAAGCTAAACGATTAAATAAGTCCAGACATTATGATGAAGATTTATTTGATATATACACAAAACGATTTGCTGAAGAAGTTAGAGTACATGGTGTACGCCCCGTGATGTTTAGCGACGAGGACTCGTTAGAAACGTATCATTCGGATGATGATGAGGAAGTCGTTGATGATGATGAGGAAGTCGTTGATGATGATGAGGAAGTCGTTGATGATGATGAGGAAGTCGTTGATGATGATGTCGTTGATGATGATGTCGTTGATGATGATGTCGTTGATGATGATGAGGAAGTCGTTGATGATGATGAGGAAGTAGT
>Ga0315322_10002149_pt1 | contig 15220 bp, 10 predicted proteins | sample M110021515metaG_FD_203461 | JGI IMG/M metagenome (GOLD analysis project Ga0315322, IMG submission 203461) | Ammonia-oxidizing marine archaeal communities from Monterey Bay, California, United States - M1 100m 21515 | ecosystem: Environmental > Aquatic > Marine > Intertidal zone | place: USA...
ACTACCGCTTTTTGGTGTGGGGGTGTTTTAATAATTCTAGGAGTTTTTCCACCTTTACTTTTCTTAGCGATGATCGCCGTAATGTTCGTCTTAATTGGGCGGAGCGGTGGCGGTGGCGGTAGGAGTAGTTACAGCGGCGGCAGCTGGGGTGGCGGCGGTGGCTTTAGTGGAGGCGGCTTCAGTGGTGGATCGAGTGGTGGCGGTGGAGCCTCCGGTAGTTGGTAACCTAGTTATCAGAAAGTGAAATTTAGTCAATGAATGCAACGAAAATAATCAGCCGGGAACAAGTAGGGCTTATCGAGAGTTCTATTCAGGAAGCAGAAACGAAAACGGGTGCCGAGATCGTTTGTGCGGTAGCCACGGAATCGGGACGCTATGACCGAGCAGAATCCATCTTCGGGGGTATCGGAGCGTTACTTGGACTGGCTGGCGGCCATTTAATTGCTCAATCACTGGATACCGAGGGGCAATGGAGTTCTCCTCCGGTGTTTAGCCTGCTCATGCAATCAGCGCTTGTCACCGGCGGATTTGTTCTTGGAACGATCCTTGCCAGTTTTTCCAAACCATTACGGGCATTAGTTGTCTCCCGCTCAGAAGTGAACGAAGAAGTAACAAGGTCTGCACAAATTGTTCTGTCCAATGCTATTCTCTCTTCTCCTCGCAGCGCCGGCTCTGTCTTACTGTACATAAGCCTGGCTGAGCGTCGTGCCTCCATCTTATGTGACCGTCTGGCAATCGAAGCCTTAGAACAGCAGGTCTTAGATGAGATTTGTGCAATCGTCATTTCTCACATCAAACAAAAAGATATCTCCCGGGGGTTAATTACTGGTGTTGAACAACTCGCCAAACATCTTGCAGAAAAGATTCCTCCAGGTGAAACCAATCTTAATGAACTGGAAAACCACGTTCTGTTAATTCACCCTCGTGCTTGAAGTCATTCCTCGAACTCACAATTCCAATTTTCTATAAATTAAGCACTCATGCTGTAGCAGTGTTCTTACGGATTGTGATATTTCGAATACTTACCATTCTATATCTGTTGTTTTCACCCGGGTTCATCTGGTCCGGTGAGTTTGGTCGCCTTCCAATTTCACAAAACGGGTCCGGCAGAGACCACAACCGGAATGCCTGCACCACTCTTCTGGCAGGTGGCGGTGTAAAAGGCGGGCTTAGTTACGGGGCTACCGATGAATTGGGATATCGGAGCGTCGAAAAAGTAACAACCGTACACGACCTGCATGCAACGATCCTGCATCAGCTTGGCCTGGATCACAACGAACTGACATATCATCATCAGGGTCACTCAGAATCACTAACCGATACACGTGTAACCCAAGCGAAAGTCATCCACGACATCCTGACTTAAGCGAGTAACTCTTCAATCACTTCGCCACCAAACTGGCTTAACTGTTTGTATCTCCCGGCATGAAAGTAAGTCAGCTTGTTGTCATCAAGTCCCAGTAACCGGAGTAGCGTGACATGAAAATCACGTAGCGGGTGAACAACTTCAACCGCCTCCATACCTACCTCATCGGTAGCACCAATGGTATGTCCGGCTTTGATGCCTCCACCGGCCATCCATACGGTCATGGCATTGGGATTGTGATCACGACCATATCGAACGCCACCACCACGGATACCATTGTCCGGCGTTCGGCCAAATTCCCCCATCCATACGATGAGCGTGCTATCCAAAAGTCCGCGTTGCTTTAGATCTGTAATCAAGGCCGCGATAGGTTGATCGACACGATCAATCATCGAACCATGGGCTCGAAGAATATAGTCATGGCTATCCCAACTGCTGGCATACACCTGGACAAAACGCACCCCCTTTTCGACCAGCTTTCGCGCCAACAAACAGCGTCGTCCAAAGTTATCGGTCGTTGGCTTATCAATGCCGTACATGTCTCTCGTGGCTTGTGTTTCGTCATCAATACTCACAAGATCCGGAACCTGAGTCTGCATACGAAAAGCTAACTCATAATTATTCATTCGTGCTTTCAATTGCTCATGCTGGGGATGAGCCGCCGCATGCTTGTCATTCAGTTTCGCTAACAAGTCAAGATTTCGCCGTTGCTGCCGACGAGTCACTCCTTTCGGAGGTTTAATATCAAGCAAGGGGGAGCCTTCTGGTCGAAAGGCCGTCCCCTGGAAGTCGGTCGGCAAGAAACCATTGTTCCAGTTCGCCGGTCCTCCCTGCGGATAAGAAAGCTCGGGTAACACCACAAATCCTGGCAAGTCTTTATTTCCGGTACCAAGCCCAAGATTAACCCAGGATCCAATGGCAGGATCTCCTCCAAAGCGATTCCCGGTATTCACGTGATAATTAGCAGCAGGATGATTCACTGAGGTCACCTGCAAACCTCGATAGAAACAAATGTCATCCACCACATTTTCCAAATGAGGCCACGCGGTTGTAATATCCGCCCCGGATTCACCTACTTTTTTGAATTTAAAGGGAGTCTGCACATAGTAGCGTTTACCGCTTGCCATCGCGCTCTGCTCCTGACCGTCACGCTGGAACTCCTGTTCGTGAAGTTCCTTTAAACGGGGTTTGGGGTCAAACGTATCAATATGCGATGGCCCGCCCTCCATATACAACAATATGCAGTGCTTCGCTTTCGCTTTGGGAAAGTGTGCCACTCGTGCCGGAGTATCCTGTGCGGGTGCCTCATCGGCCAGCATGGCACTAAATGCAATACTGCCCAAACTTGTATTCAGACCATATAAGAACTCACGTCGATCCATGCTATTTGCTCCGGCATTCCTCTTAATAAACGTAAACGAACTCATTCGTATTCAACAGAACGAGGCAAAGTTCAGCAAACGCTCTGGTACGGGCATCAACTTCATGGGGCTGTAAATCGTGCTGATAATCCTGATATTCAAATAACGTTTCTGTGAACGTAAATTCTTCTCCCGTGTTCTCTTCATTCGCTCGACGTATCACTTCGGTTGGATACTCTCTGGCCTGTGGCTTTATTTCCTGATGATCGTTCAAGCAATCTTTCCAATGCATCCTCGAGACCTTCAACTCCTGCCGATCGGGGATTCGACCTAATGCCAACTCAAAAGCACGTTGAATCGCATCTTCCTCCGTCATTACTTCACTCAGAATACGATTAGCCATCGCGAGAGCCCGGTCTGCCGACTCTTCACTATTGAACAAAGCAAAGACTTGCGGTGTCACATTGGAAGCATCCCGCATCTCACACGACTCGTCCGGGGAGGGCTGATTAAAGGTTGTCATAAAAGGATCACGCAACCCTCGCAGTTTCAGAACATAAATCGATCTCCGATTTCGTTGTTCCGGTTTTACATTGGGGACATAACTGGGAGCAAAGGACCCCATAATCTGGCGTGGTTGCAACGCGGCTTCTATGTTCATATCAGGTCGAGCCGGCAAACCACCAAGTTCTTGAACCAATTCCCCACTGGCCTGCAGCATCGAATCTCGTAATTCTTCAGACGTCAATCGACGCGCCTGAAATACTGAATAAGACGAGCGACTTAGATCGAGTTGATCCAGTTTTTCTGGTGCCGGATGAGTACTACTACGCTGATATGCTGCTGAGGTAAGTATCAATTTGTGAAGAGACTTGATCGACCAGCCAGACTTAATAAATTCCGAAGTTAACCAATCTAATAATAAGGGATGAGTGGGTTTGTCTCCGGTCGCTCCAAAATTATTGGGATTCCCGGCAATGCCCTGCCCAAAGTGATAGGACCACACTCGATTTACCATTACTCGCGCTGTCAATGGATTGTTTGGAGCGGTCACCCACCTCGCAAACGAACCTCGGCGCCCTTCCATTGTTTTGGGAATACTCGCGTCAATTCCAGTCACACTCAGGATTCCCGGCGAAACAGATTGCGCAGGTGTAAAAATATTACCGCCCGTCAGAATAGCAGTATTTTCCAAAATCCCATTGGTTACATTAGCGGGTTGAGCAAAACGATTGTTCGAGTTTCGATTTAACTGGGTGTGACCATTATAGACTCCCAATATGAGCGGCTCGTATCGATCCCGTGCTCGTTGGTATAGGTTACTCCATTTCCCACTGAGACGAGCACGACCAAAATCGTCTGCTGTCTTGTTCGGATTATTCACCGTCTTTCGCAATTCGGCAATGGCTGCCTCACGCTTAGCTAAGTATTTCCTATCTTCTTCAAATTGCTCTGTGTTTTCATACGGGAGAAACGGTGTAGGCAACTCTGCCATCTGTGTAGTAGCAAACACTGATTGGACAGCGTAATAATCCCGGGTTGGCACGGGGTCAAATTTATGATCGTGACAGCGAGCACATTGGAGCGCCTGCCCTAAAAACACCTGACCAACCGACGAAGTGACGTCATCCAGAAATTGCTGCCGTGTAATCTTACCAACTGACATGCCTGTGTGCTCCCAGGGACCCATTCGCAGAAAGCCAAGCCCCAGTTGAGCTTCCAGCGAGTCGGCAAAGAGTTCGTCGGCAGCAATTTGCTCCTGCACGAATTGATCATAGGGTTTGTCTTGATTAAAGCTGCGAATGACATAGTCCCTGTATCGCCAGGCATTCGGGCGTTCATAATCATTGGCAAATCCACTACTGTCGGCGTACCTTACAACATCCAGCCAGTGTTTACCCCATTGTTCTCCATATCGCGGTGAATCAAGTAAGCGGTCAATAAGATTTTCGTAAGCGGCTGGAGATTCATCCTCCAGAACTTCCCGAATGGCTCGCGGCGTTGGTGGCAAACCAGTTAACGTATAACTCATCCGCCGAACTAATGTGATTTGGTCTGCTCGAGGAGCAACGTTTAAGCCATTGGGGATACGCTGAGAGATAAAAGCATCAATGGGGTGCTCGACTATCTGAGTAACATCCGATGAGGCAACCGGTTGATACGCCCACAGGTTTTCCGGCTGATAGGTTCGATTAGTCCACTCTTCACTAAGCCCACCGGAGGTGGCGACTCGCACTTCGTTTCCAGTACCCCATGGATCCTGTCCTTGTTGGAGTTCTTTCAGCCGCTTCTCATTAGGCCAGGGCGCATCGACCGCAATCCATTGTCTGACGAAGCTCAATTCCTCTCGGGTCAGTCGTTCGCTTTCCTTGGGAGGCATCGCTGTCCAAATGTCGTCCTCTCGCAGGGCTGCTAACAAAAGAGGGCTATCTTCCGGACGACCAATGATAATCGATGACTCTCCCGTCGCTCCACCCTGAAGTAACCCTTCCTGCGTGGTTAGATTCAATTCCCCCTCAATTTCGTCGGGTTCAGATCCGTGGCAAGCAAAGCACTTAGTGACGAGTATTCGATGAACCTGGAAAGCAAAAATATATTCCGGGTCCTGACGCAATCCATGGAGGCCGCTCTCATCCGCTCGTACCAGCGATAAATTCAGCATAAACAACAAGATGCCAGCTATTATTCTCATCGATTGAGGCTTCATTGGATGGTTCGACCATAGTAGATTTCGTGACTCTTACGTAACCAGAACGCCGGAAAACGCGAACTTGTACTCAAAATTCCTCTTCTTTCTCATTACTTCGCTTCTCGTAACGAGATCAAACATTACCACGCAATCTTAGTGGGAAAGAACTCGGCAATCAACGCTTCATAAAAAGGGCGTAACTGTTCCACATCTGGTGGATCGTCCGACTTGGAATATAAATCATACGGATTGAACAGCTTCACATATTCCAGCATCTTATGATCATGTTCATCCATTAAATGCCGGTAAGCTCCCTCACTATGCCAGGGATAGAACGAATGGTATCGAATCATTGCCAGACCTTCCTCAGGCAAATATTCTTTACATACATTAAACATATATTCGTCATGCCCCCAGGAGAGCATCACATTTCGCAAGCCACAATTTGGCTCATAAATACCGAATTCCGAATTGTATTCCGGATTCCCAAAATCCGGATTCTCGAAAAAGGAATCGTGATACACAATGGACGAGTCAAACCGACAACCTACAGGAAACGTATCCCCGGTCACGCACCATTGAGGTTCGTCAAACAGACACAGAATTTTTCCCAAATCATGGATTAAGCCGATCAACACAAACCAAGGTGGATGGCCATCTGCTCGAATCGCTTCCGCTGTTTGCAACAAATGCTCAATCTGACTCAGATTAGTATCGGGATCACTATCATCCACCAAAGTATTAAGAAATTCCATGGCTTCCCAGATACTCATCCGGCGTTTTTTCAATGGAAGAAATTCATCGCGCTTCTGGCGATTCACTTTGACCGTTTGTTGTCTATGATTCAAACAATAAAATTCTCTGACATGATCAGGGGCATCACCGTAACTGCGGAATTCCTCTGTCTGCTTTGCGTTACCCGGTTCACGATCTTCCGGGTAGCGTCGCAACACATCATCGTCCCAATCATCCAGAGACCTTAAAGGGTTTTCAGCACCCGTCATTTTGCAGACTCTTGAATACAAATCAACTCCCGAATCGTATGCGCGAACAATCGCCCATCGACAATCGACAGAGAGGCTCGATGGTATGCTTCTCCAGCAGGGCCCAAATCGTTAATATCAACAACCGCATGATGGTCGAGAGACTCCACATTCCAATCAATCACAAAAACCGTTCCGTTGATTACCGGAAGATAGAGATAGGATCCAGCGACAGTCGGTATTGAACTCGCAATATGACCCCATCCACTACCCTGGGAACGCTGATCGCCAAAGACCTTAAAGCCTCGGGAATTCTTCATGGAATTTGGTTTCACTGTCTGCAATTTAAGAGGCTTGGCATCCTTGGACTGATCGTAGTAGAGATACTCATCTTCCTTCCCAACTCTGGCATCAATCTGTAACGGTAATTGCAGATACTCGACATCTCCGGTTTCGACATTAACACGTCCCAACCAAGGTCTCACATAACTACGAAAGTAATGATACTTTCCCACTAACAAATTTGAGGTTTGCGTGATCATACGTTTATTTTTCCCCCGCCGGAGATCCGCACTAAAGTTTGATGGTATCTCTCCGCCGTATACCATTGTGGGAATATTCGTAATGATCGAGACTTTACTTAATATCTCACCGGTTTCACCAGCAACCGTAAGATGATCCCCCTGATGGAACAGGCAAACATTATTTTTGTACAAACAATAACTTGCTGTGCTCATAAACCCTTCGAGTGGGAGGGTCCAAATCGTCGAGCCATCTGCCAGATTGACTAGCGACACGCCGGCTGGCTTTTCAGGAGGACCATGCCCTCCTCCCCGTCCAACCACGGCAACATCACGTCCGTCACGGAGCCGCTGAGGCACGATTGCATTGCCCATATTGACCCCACACTTGGTAGTCCAGATTTCATGACCGGTTTGAATATCTAAAGCCTGCAATTGCGTCCACATTTCCGGTGGAGCCTCCGCATATTTGTGCGGAAAGACACCATTGGGATCAGGAGGATAAACCTGTCGGGTAAATACAAACTTGCCCTCTATTAGAAAAGGCAGCGTTCGATTCACGCTCAGGATTTCACGTGACCAGAGCGGCTTACCTTGCAGGTCAAAACAGGCAATCCTGCCAGATGCATTGACAAAGACCACGCGTTCTCCGTCGCATACTGCAGGTGGTGAAGTACTATCTCCGAAACAACCAGATAGTCGTAATGGGTATTTACCCGGAATATCACGTTTCCAGAGCACTCGGCCATTACGCACATGAACACACCAGGCAACTATATTATTTCCCAGCTCCGAATCTTTCGGCACTTCTTCATAAGTAGTAAAAAAGATACGATCATTACAAACTACCGGAGTACTTTGTCCTGTCTCAGGCAGCGTCAGCTTCCAGGCTATATTCCGTTGCTGAACAACACTCCAATCGGAAGGTGCAGCGTGCTGCACCTGAAAGTTTCCATTGGGACCGGCCCCCTGATACCAATCTTCTCCCGATGTCACTGAACCCACGACCATGTAAGCCATGATCACCAATAATCCAGGAACCAGTTTATGCAAACGAAAATCCTTCATTGGATCTTTCCGTAGATAGACATTAGCGATTTGATTTACCAGCGGCATCCAGCAGCAATGAATTGGAAACATTATTCCCAAAGTCATCGAACCGATCGAACGTCCAAACCACTTTCTTATTCTTAGGATTGAGTTCTACCAAGAGTGGCTGGCCCGGTCCGGCATGGCAGTTACCGATGACATAGTTCCCGTTGGGAAGTACTTCCAGTGTCGTTATCCAGGCAAAGACAATTCCCTCAAGATCCTTCTGCCGAATCTGCCAAACGATTTCCTTTTCAGCCGTCACTTCCAAGACAGCATGACCGTTACCACATCCAATGAGCGTATTTCCATTGTTCAATCGCAAAGCTGAAAATGCCTGATTTCCATAGGCCTCGGGCCCGTGACCACCGGCGCGTTCCTGAAAAAGTGGTACCTCGTACTCCCAAATGACTGTGCCTGACTTTGAATCGTATTCCCGAATCTTACCATCACCTTCGTGACAGACGAGGTAGTTTCCATTCTCGAGCTGACGAGCCAAACGAGTATCGCGGTGCGGATGGGGATTATCGACAACGAGTTTTGTTTCTTTAACGATTTTGCCATCCCGATTCACCTCGATAATCCTTCCGACACCGGATTCAGCAATCATGACATTACCATTCGACAAGGGCTGGAAAGCGTGTACTTCCAAACGTTTCCCTTCATTACCGTTCTGAGTACGACTGTTGTAGCTCCAGACTACTTCCTTGGATTCACGATCTATTTCAACCACTTCACCCATATTCCGCTGAACCATCACGTTTCCGTTTTCCAGAACATGAATGTCATGGATTCCTCCAAATGACATTTGCCAGCTGGTCGTTCCATCTCTTTCCACAATCTGCAATCCGGACTTGCCGTGAAGCAAAACCCGATGCTTGGCTAAAACAGTCGACGTTAGAAAAAGACATAAAATGGATGCTGCTATACAAAAACGTTTCATCACAATAAAATCCGATTTTTAAAATCTGCGAGGCTAATTAATTCAGTTATTGTAGCAATAAACAAACTCACTCGTTATTTTGTTCATCTATATCTTTCCCAATATAAACACCTTGGCCTCAACTCATGAGCTTTCTCTATTCAAAAAACGTCTGCCATCAGCACGTCGTCATCGTAGATTACGACCAACGGTGGATCGAGTCCTACCAACGAGAATCTGAGAAGCTGAAGGAAATACTGGGAACCATACTGATAGCGGTTCACCATATCGGAAGCACTTCAGTGAAAGGTTTAGCTGCAAAACCGGTAGTCGACATATTATTAGAAGTATCCAGTGTCATCGAGATTGACAACATACAGGCGGCCATCAGAAACCGCGGGTATCAATTCTGGGGTGAATATGGAATTACCGGCCGGCGTTACCTGACCAAAGGAACAGACCCCCGTACCCATCACATTCACAGCTACAAAGCAGGCGACAAGGAAATCGATCGACATCTTGCCTATCGCGATTATTTAAGAACACACCCGACTGTTGCGGCAGAATATGAGTCGTTAAAGAGACGTGTCGCATCTCAATGCAATCACGACATTGAAAAATATTGTGCCGGCAAAGATGCGTTCATCAAACACCATGAACAACTAGCATTAAAATATGCTGCCACGCTTAAATCTAAATCCTCCGGGGAGTAATCTATATCCTCTTGTCGACAACGATTTGGTTCACAACCGAAGTGATGACTCTCACGTAACACTGATGTATCTCAAAGGAGTTCTGACAGCCATTGGCAGGTCGTTGAGGAAAACCGGGCTGTCACAAACCAACCAACCTTAGGCGTCAATCATATCGTGAAGAACTTCGCCACCGATATCCGTCAGTCGACGGTATCGGCCAGCATGCAGATACCGTAGCAACTCATCATCGAGCCCCATCAGATCGAGCAGCGTGGCATGCACACTACGAATATGAACCGGTTCCTCTGCAGCTCGCAAACTAAAGTCGTCTGTGCCGCCGATCGTTGCACCGGCTTTAACATTCCCTCCGGCCATCCACATCACAAGACCATACTTATTGTGGTCACGCCCCGGCGAGCCTCCAATACGACCGGGAACAAAGGGAGTCCGGCCCATTTCAGAAGCCCAGACTACTAACGTATCCTTCAACATGTCCCGTTGCTCCAAGTCAGCCAGCAACCCGGCAACCGGAGTATCCACTTCAGCAGATTGACGAATCATACGGCCTTTTACATCACCATGATGATCCCAACTATTCCCGCCGATTTGCACACCATGGATAAGCATGGTGTAACGTACACCACTTTCGGCCAATCGCCGTGCCATCAGACACTGTCGCCCAAAGCCTTCCGTCTGCGGATTGTCTAATCCGTATAGTTTATGAATGTGCTCCGGCTCTTTAGACAGATCTACCAAGTCAGGTGCCGTCGTTTGCATACGATAAGCAAGTTCGTAAGCTTCAATCCTGGCTTCCAATTCTGTGGCGTCCGGATACTTCTCGCTAAAACGCTTGTTAAATTTCCGCAGTTGATCCAATTCTCCACGTTGCCGTTCACGATTCTGGCCACGAGGTAAATCCAGATTGAGAATGGGTGTCCCTTGATTTCGTAATAGCGTGCCTTGATATGCCGCTGGTAAAAAACCGTTTCCCCAGGTGTGTGCACCATTAACCGGTGCACCTCGAGGATCCTGAACAACCATATAAGCAGGCATGTTATCATTTTGTGTTCCCAGACCGTAGGTCACCCAACTACCTACCGATGCACTTCCTGGAAATTGACTGCCGGTTGTCACATGCAAGGTAGAGGGGCCATGATTAGGGTTGTCTGTTTCAATACCATGGATAAACGCGAGTTTATCAATATGTCCCGCAATGCGTGGAAACAGCTCAGACACATAACGCTGTGATTGCCCATACTGCCGAAACTTAAAGGGGCTTCCGACCAAAGAATGCGGATGAGAGATTCGACCCTGCAATTCACCGCGCACGTCGTGCGTGCCCGGGATTGGTTTGCCATGATGACGATTCAACTCCGGCTTGTACTCAAATGAATCCATCTGGCTAACACCGCCCTGCATGAATACAAAAATGCAACGCTTCGCTTTTCTTGAAATATGCTGAGGGCGTGGAGCGAACGGTCGAAGCGAATTTTTTTCCGTTGCCTGCAGTATGTCAGTCAGAGCCAGCATACCCAGACCGTTTAATGTATTGGCCAATATTGTTCGTCGGGAAAACATCGCAAACTAATCCAGATAAAGGAACTCGCTCGTATTATATAAAACTCGACAAATACTAATCATCGCTTCACGCGGATCCTCAAACGTTTTGTAGAAGTCAGACAGTTCCTGCAACTCCACCTCGGTTGCTTTTCTGCAAAGAGCCAGCCGTACTGCCAAAGCAATTCGCTCTGCAGAATCTTCATTGGTACCGGCTAGGACGCGATCTGCAAAGTGCTCGACCTCCATGGTGACCAATGGACCGTTATACATTGCTAAAGCCTGCAAAGCCGTTGTACTGACGCGGCGTCTGGGCCGCGATTCGTCACAGACCGGGGCGTCAAACGTTTGCAGCAAGGGCATATTGAGCGTACGCTGTTGATAAATATATATACTTCGACGGCGACCTTCTGCACCATATTGTGTCGCCCATTTACTGTTGTCATATTTCACTCGATCTTCAATTCCGCCCGGTAATGGCGGGAAAATTGGCAAGCCAAAACTCTCGGAGTTCAATCTTCCAGAAACCGAAAGAATTCTATCCCGCACTACCTCTGCACCGAGTCTGCGAATTGGGAAACTCCATAACAACGTATTTTCGGGGTCAACTTGAGTAGCACTTTCGTTGACCACATCACTCTCCTGCTGATACGTACTACTGTTACAAATCAAACGGTGAATATGCTTCAAGCTCCAACCATGCTCCATAAACTCACTGGCAAGGTAATCCAGCAACTGAGGATGAGATGGCCCGCCACTGAGATTTCCAAAATCGCTGGTGGTCTCGACAATCCCTCGGGCAAAGTGCCGATACCATATTCGATTCACCATCACTCTGGCTGTTAGTGGATTCTCTTTATTGGCTATCCAATCAGCCAATGCTTTGCGCCGGCTACGAGTTGGCCAGCGTTTAAAAGTATCCAAACGAATTGCCGCCGCATCCTGGTCCCCGGTAATCACACTCAAAAAACCTGGCGCGACGACTTCACCTGGATTATCCCACTCACCACGCACCATAATCCGGGATGTCGGAACACCTGGCTCATACGGAGGACCGAAAGAATGCCGCAGGGTCATTGCCCAGGGCTCCAATCGCCGCAGATGCTGCTGGACAAATTTGCTTTTGTTTACGAGATCTAAATACTCTTCTCGCTCCTGAGCAGTAATCAAGTCGCTTTGATCGTCGGCAATGATCTTATCGATGGCATTCTCACCACTGGCCACCGGATTGACAAAGGTGGTCACGAACTGCCCCTGACCACCAACTTCAAAAAGGTATGATTCGTCGTCATCCTGACTGCTAAAGACCGTAACGATCGTGCCTTCTTTAGAATCCAAAAATGGCAAATCTTCAGCCGAACCACGAAGGAAATCATCGTCGAAAACAACGGCTGGCGTCGTTGATTGAGGCAAGGCTGCAAGCTGAGGAACTCGATCATCCCCCATCGTAGACAACTCAACTCCGCTCACTTTATCTTTCCAGATCTTAACATCCTCACCGGCATTTGGATTCGGGGTTTCCGGATTAGCATCCAGATCGGCAGCATCTAACCAAAATTGCAACCCATCTAATTTTGAGATGTCTTGCCAGTCGAGCTTTATCTGTTCCGCGGAAAGAACACGGTCAAAGATCAATAGTTGAGCCAAACGACCGTTGAAGGCTGCCGCTTTGAAGTCACCGCTACCGTTGGTAGCAGCACCGATCGTCACGTATTCAGGATTTACCAAGCCATCATACCAATGCCCTTGATTCTTACCCGAAAGACTGCCCTGTTCTGTCGACACTTGACCATCGGTATAAAACATCCACTTCAATTCTGAGGATGTGATGACTGTGGTGTGGGATCGATGATCCGTCACGTGTTTTTGATCGAAAAAGTAGTCATTTCCAAAGTCACCTCCTAATGCCTGAATACCAAAGCCCGGACTAATCCCAAGTCGGTTACGAAAAACAGCCAACATTTCGCTAGCACGAGACCCTGCCTCACTCGCATCTTGCTCCAATGTCATACGCTTCTGCTTTACCCAGGCTTCTTCGCCCTCACGATAAAAAGCGGCTTGAGTGGGACCCCCAATCTGGAACCCATCCCCTCGTCGAGGAGGCGGAATGGAAACCGTGGCAAAGAATGCCTTCATACGATAAAAATCCTTCGTTGGGATCGGGTCATACTTATGGTCATGACATTTAGCGCATCCGACGGTGAGACCAAGAAAAACGCTACTCACGGTCGTCGTCATTTCGCTTAGCATTTCGTGACGGGATTCATCACCACGTGGTTCAGTAAACGGAGCCAGTCGCAGGAATGTAAGCGCAACCAAATTTTCCGCAGATGGATTTGGAAGTTCCCCTGCTCCGGTAATATCCACTAATTCGTCACCCGCCAATTGCTCAAGAACAAATTGATCATACGGCTTATCACGGTTAAGTGAATCGATTACGTAATCTCTGTAACGCCACGCATAAGGCAGGTCTGGATCTCCTTCATAGCCCGCAGTATCAGCATACCGAGCCAGATCCAGCCAATATCGTGCCCAATGCTCACCATACCGTTTGTCTTCCAACAGCCGATTGACGAGATTGCCATACGCATCGGGACGGTCATCCTGAAGGAATTTATCTTGTTCGTCTACCGTCGGTGGTACGCCCAACAAATCCAAATAAAGTCGACGAACTAAAATCGTTTTATCGGCCTGAGTTGCCGGGACTAATTGTTTGCTTTCCAGTTTTGCCAGCACAAAGCGATCTAATTCAGAACGCGGCCAAGCCTCAAGACCAACCACTGGTATTTCGGGCCGTTCGACCTGTGAATATTGCCATTCTTCCTGAGCACGAACCACCAGAACAGGCCGGCAAACAAGCAGGAACACAAGCAGGAACAAGCTAAGACGCCGAAGCAACATTGGAATAGATATTCAATTAGAAATTTCAGATGAAGTACTTTATTATAGACAACTCATTCTCCGAATTCACAAACCTAAACAATTCTTGTGGGGATTGCCGGACGGAAACCTCCCTCATCCTGAGGTATAATCCTGTCACCACAAGCTCTAAGAATACAAAGGGAAAACATTATGAACGCCTCACGTCGACAATTCATTTCTCACACGGGTCAAATAGCCCTCGCGGGCGTAGCATTACCTGGTCTGCTACACGCCAATACCTTTGCGGAAACTCCCAAATATGAAATCGGTTTAAGTCAGTATTCATTGCGAAGCATGTTCAAAGATGGATCGCTAGATCCACTCGACTACCCTCAATACACGGTCGACACCTTCGGTATCAAGGCGATTGATCTTTGGGAAGGCGGAATCCCAGCAGACAAACTAGACGATAAAGACTACCTCAGCAAACTTCGTCAACGCAGTGACGATGCCGGGACACAAGCCTTTCTACTTATGACCGGGGCACTCGATGCCCACCCGGAAAAAGCCGAAGCAAGTCGCCGGAATCTGCTTCCATCCATCGATCGTGCTGCGACGCTCGGTGCACAGTACTTACGTGTATTCCTACGAGCCCCGGGAGAAAATGAGCCAAAAGGTATTCAGGCGAGTATCGAAGCCTTGAAACCATTAGCTGACGCTGCAGCGAAGAAAGATGTCATGATCGTTATTGAACCCGGCGCTTCCAAGTTAAGCCAACGTGGAGCTTTTCTCGCCGAAATTTGTAAACAACTGGATCATCCTGCCTTAAAGCTAATGCCTGACTTTGGGAAACAGGTTAACAACGTATATGACGGTACGAAAGCCATGATGCCCTATACCGCCACTATTAGCTGTAAAATGCACAGCTTCGATGACAATGGCAAACAGCCTCATTTCGATTACAACCGACTATTGAAAATTATTGATCACGGAGACTATCGCGGATTCCTCACAATCGAATGGGAAGGCAATAAGCTCAAACCAATACCAGGGGTCCTAGCTTCGAAAAAGCTAATTGAAGAAGCCATCGGCAATTTATCCAAGAGCTAGCAGAATTTCTAGTTAAATTTTTCCTTCAACTGTCAGTTCTTCCACCAGACTTTGTTGATACGCTG
>Ga0315322_10002150_pt1 | contig 15219 bp, 14 predicted proteins | sample M110021515metaG_FD_203461 | JGI IMG/M metagenome (GOLD analysis project Ga0315322, IMG submission 203461) | Ammonia-oxidizing marine archaeal communities from Monterey Bay, California, United States - M1 100m 21515 | ecosystem: Environmental > Aquatic > Marine > Intertidal zone | place: USA...
TCTGGGCTTACTTGGCTCGTGGCTTTGGCGGTGAATGCTTTGGGTTCTTGTTCTGGCATCACTGACTGTGCAGAAAGCGCAGCATTTGAGAAAATCAGCGAAAATCCGCTGTAAGGCAGAGCGGGAGAGTGAGACATGTGCCTCAAGATCGTGCAGCTTGATTGGCCCATAGACGCCAATGAGGCGTATGACCGCGGTGGAACGGGCCAGGGGGCTGTCGGCAATTGCTAGGGGTTTGGTCCTGTGCACTTAAATTCTCGTGATGCTTCTAAAGGAGAGATGTGCGACCCACATACTCAATATTTCAGCCACATAGCACTACCGAAATGATTATTTGAGGAGAAAATATATATATTTATATATATTCATATACTTTTTAATAGGTCTCGATATCCCTTTGGATGGGTGGTTTGGCAGGAATCATGCGGACCTTCCGCCGTACTGCGAGTCAGCTTTCGGAAAAGCGTATCAGGTGAAAGTCTTGATCCCCCCATTCGTGATCAATCATCACAAGCCGTTTGGCGAAATGGCCCAAATCATACTCCCAAGTCATGCCAATGCCGCCATGAAGTTGAATTGCCTCTTCGGCAACGGCGCAGCCTATTCGACCAATTGAATATTTCGCTGCAGAAATGGCGCGGTTGCGCTCATCGGTGGGGGCCTGCAAATCATTGGCGGCATTGATCACTGCCGATCGCGCCTGCTCGATTTCAAGTAGCATTTGTGCCACGCGATGTTGCAGCGCTTGAAATTTACCGAGCACGCTGCCGAATTGCTTGCGCGTGCGCATATAGTCGATGGTCATGTCTTTGATCCGCTCCATCACCCCGAGGGCCTCTGCGCAAACGGCCAAAGTGGCGAGGGCGGCGGCGGCATCAATCAACGGATATGCAGCGCCTTGCGCGCCCAACAACTGAGCCGGTGTATTGTGAAGCGTTATCTCGCAGGCATTGCCGCCATCGACCGTTTGGAAGGAGTGCTCCGATAGTCCCGCCGCAGAGGCTTCAACCAAAAATAAGCTTATCCCTGGTGCCGATTGCGTTTGCGCGCTGACAATAAGCGCATCCGCCCCATGGGCGAATTTCATGCAGGTTTTCATCCCGCTTAACTGCCAGCCTGAGCCCGTCTGGCGCGCAAGTGTCTCTGGCGCGCTCCAATCATAATCTGTGCCATTTTCGATGAGACCCAGTGCCACGCGTTTTTGACCAAGGATGATCTGTTCCACCAGCTCCAGCTGGTCAGTATGCGCCAGAATATAGCCGCTGGTCATTGCTGTGTCATTGAGCGGTTCAACCACCAAACCTTTGCCCAATTCCGTAAAGACCGTGGCAATGTCAAATCCTGAACCGCCGAAGCCGCCAACCTCCTCATCAAATAATGCGCCGATCAAACCCAGCTGTGCCATCTTGCTATAGGCCTCGGGGCAATAGCCCAAAGCGCTGGTGCCCGCCGTCAGTCGCGCTTTCATTGGGTAGTCATTTTGAATGAATTTGCCAATCATATCGGCCAGCATACGGCGTTCTTCAGTGGGTTGAAAATCCATAAATTAAAGCCCCAATATCATTTTGGTGATGATGTTTTTTTGTATTTCATTCGAGCCGCCATAGATCGACACTTTGCGCTTGTTGAAATAGGCGGCAGATTGATTGGCCATATCTTGTGGCGCGACCTGCGGTCCGTTGTAGCCGGGCTCAAACACCTCGGGCGTATGCGCCTGCGCCTGCCGTCCCAAGGCGCGTCGCGTGAGATCGTCGAAGTTCTGTTCCAGCTCTGATCCGATGATTTTCAACATGGAGCTTTCAGGCCCAGGTCCTGCACCTTTCGAGAATCCGTCGAGAACCCGCAAATTTGTGGTCTCCAGATTGCGCAGCTCAATTTCCAAACGGGCCAGTCTTGCGGCAAATAATGGATCATCGGCCAGAGGATTTCCCCTGCGTTTTTGGCTCAGGGACAGGCGCTTGAGTCGCGCAAGCTTTTGGCCTGAAATACCTACATTGGCAATTCCGTTGCGTTCATGGGCGAGCAAATATTTCGCATAGGTCCAGCCCTTATTTTCTTCGCCCACTAAGTTTGACGCAGGCACGCGGACATCTGTGAAGAATACCTCATTCACCTCCCGCCCGCCATCTAGGGTGCGGATCGGGCGCATTTCTATCCCCGGTGTTGCCAGATCAACTAAGATAAAGGAAATACCGGCCTGGGGCTTGCAATCGCTGTTGGTGCGCACCAAGCAAAAAATCATATTGGCGTATTGGCCCAATGTGGTCCAAGTTTTCTGACCATTGATGACATAGTGATCGCCCTGTTTGACAGCCGTCGTTTTGAGGCTGGCCAAATCAGATCCAGACCCTGGCTCTGAATAGCCCTGGCACCACCAATCGGTCCCATCGCACATGCGCGGGAGCCAATGCTCTTGTTGCTCTTTTGAGCCAAAGGCCATCAACACTGGCGCCAGCATTTTAAGACCAAACGGCAAGATACGCGGAGCCCCGGCGGCTGCGCATTCCTCTTCGAAGATGAATTGTTGGACGGGGCTCCAGCCGACACCGCCGAAGGATTTGGGCCAATTATAGGTTAGCCAGCCGCGCTTATGTAAAACCGCATGCCAAAATTCAGTGTCCTCTTTACTCACCTGCAGATCCGCATGAACCCTCCGTGATATATCGGCTGGCAATTCTGCGTTTAGAAATTCAATGACCTCTTGGCGAAATGCCTGGTCAGCTTCGGTGAAGTTCAGATCCATCGCTCTATCCCTTGTTCAGGTCGTTGAAAGTTTGCCCAGAGGCTACCAGCTCTGCCAATAAGGGCGAGGCTTGCCAAAATATCGGATCATCCTGCCCATAACGGCCGATATCGTCCAGCAGCCGCGCCAGCCCATAGCTATCAGCATATTTCATCGGCCCCCCCCGATACTTGGGAAAGCCATAGCCATGCGCGAAGGTCACATCTATGTCGGAGGGTTTCAAGGCCACGCCTTCGCGCAGAACTTCGCAGGCCTCATTTACCATCGCAGCCAGATAGCGGGCCATAATCTCTTCGGCGGTGAATTTGCGAACTGCGATAGATTTTTTGGCGCGTTCTGCCTCTATCAGAGCAACAATCTCAGGGTCTGGCGTGCCGATGCGTGCGCCGTCTGGGTAAAGATAAAAGCCGCGCCCAGTTTTTTGCCCAAACCAGCCGCGCTCACAGATGCGATCGGCGATCCCGACATAGCGTTCGGCCGGATCGCGCTGGCCCTGCGCGGCTTTGCGATTGTCCCACCCGATGTCCAGACCAGCCAGATCATACATTGCATGAATGCCCATCGGATAGCCAAAGTCCACAATAGCGGCATCAATTTCATAGGGCGTGGCGCCGTCTTCCATCATATGAGCGGCACAATCGCCATATTTGCCAAGAATGCGATTGCCAATAAACCCCGCAGAATTACCGGCGCGCACCGGAATTTTCCCTAAGATTTTGGCCAAAGCAAACCCTGTGGCCACCACATAATCGGCCGCGCCTTGCGGCACAACGATTTCCAGCAATTTCATGATGTTTGCTGGGCTGAAAAAATGCAGGCCGATCACATGTTCACGGCGGTTGGTGGCGCTGGAAATTTCATCTATGTCGATATAGCTCGTGTTGGAGGCCAAAACCGCATCGGGCTTGAGCACTTTGTCGAGCTGTGCAAACACACCGCGTTTGACATCGAGACGCTCAAAAACCGCCTCGATCACCATATCGACCTGGGACAGATCGGCAAATTCTGTTGAGCCGCGATACCGGGCCATAATTTCAGATTTTTGAGAGAGGCTCATGCGACCTTTGGCAATCAGGCGATCATAGACCTTCTCAACATTGGCCTGTCCCCGCGCCAAGGCTTCATGATCCCGCTCGATCATTATGACAGGCAGGCCGCTGTTCAGGGCTGCGACGGTGATGCCCGCGCCCATCGTGCCGCCGCCCACGACCCCAAGGTGTCTCAGGGGGCGCGGCTTTGCGCGGCTGGCTTCGGGAACTTTGGCACTGGCGCGCTGGGCGAAAAACGCGTGGATCATGCCTTTGGATTGCTCTGAGGCGAGGCATTCAAAAAAGCAATCGCTTTCGAACAGGCGCCCATCGGCGAAAGGTTTGGTGGCGCAGGCTCGCACGCAGTCGACAATCTTGAGTGGCGCGAGTTGCCCGCGCATGCGGCTGGTGGCGATCTGTGTGGCATTGTGCAAGGCCGCATCAACGGCGGCTTTATCTGACAGGCCAGAGGTGGCATCTTTGGTGCGGCGCGGTGCTTGGAGTTCAGCAGCATAATTTAAAGCAGCCTGGCGCAAGTCACCTTCCACCAAGCGGTCGATCAATCCGGCATTCAGAGCCTCTTTCGCGCTGATGGCCGTGCCATTGAGCATGATCTCGAGCGCCATGGCGGCGCCACATAGTCTGGGTAAGCGCTGCGTTCCGCCGGCGCCGGGCAGGAGCCCAAGATGAATTTCAGGGAGGCCCACCTGCGCTGACGGCAGGGCGATGCGGTAATGGCTGCCCAGAGCAATCTCAAAACCACCCCCCAAAGCCGTGCCATGCAACGCGGCCACTACGGGTTTTTCGCAGTTTTCAATGCGGTCGATCACATCTGGCAACTGCGGATCCTGCATTGGCTGGTCAAATTCTTTGATATCCGCCCCGGCAGGAAAGCTCCGCCCCGCCCCAATGATGACAATGGCTGTGATCTCAGTATCTGCATCTGCCTGTATAATTGCATCGTACAAGCCTTGTCGCACGGCCTGGCTCAGCGCGTTGACCGGAGGGTTATTGATCTCAAGTATAGCGATAGTACCGGCCGTCGAGAGTGTCACAGGTTCGGTCATGGAAGCATCCTTTACGATTGCAGCGCCGCGCCAGCGTAAAACGCAGGTGTTTGGGAGATCAACATCTCATTGGGGCGTTGCCACTGCGCCCAAGGCCATATTGGCCAATTGTTCGGCAATGGCGGTGATATTCTCAGCGTCTCGTGGTTGGTACCAATAGATCGGTGCATGGAGCATCATCAAAAAGCTTCGCACGGCGATGGAGATATCTTGGTCACGAAAATGTCCGCTAGCGATGCCCTCGGCCAAAGCGCTGCGGAAAAAGCGCTCGTATTCCGCTTGCAGCGCTGCGATTTCGAGGCGCAACTCACGCTCTGCCGGTGTCGCCCCGCCTGTATTCGAGCCGCGCATCTCTTCGACCACGACCCGGTGATAGGCCAGCTCGGATATCATAGCAATCACATGGGCTTTGGCCATGGCGTGAAACTTTTCCGGGGGCGGCATTGCTGCATCAAACTGCGGGCGGACGCGCTCTAAGGTGAGCTGCACGGATTGCTTGCGAATGGCACAGACCAATTCGCTTTTTGATCCGAAGTGATGGTAAATTTTACCTTTGGTTGCGCCAAGGTCGCGGGCGATGTCATCAATTGAGGTTTGATCCACCCCATGGGTGGCAAAGGCCCGCGCGGCGGCATCTAAAATCCGCCCCTTTACCGATGTGCTATCAAGCATCATGACTGGCAGCCTTGAGCGGTGTGTTTGGCGGCCTCGGCCAGAGTGTCAATGGTGCCGCTCATCATACCAATGTCTCTGGGGTTTGAGGCATTTCCCGATTGGGCACGGTGCAAAACCCCTTCTAAAATAGCCGCCAGTCGAAAAAAGGAAAACACCATATAGAACGCCCAATTTTCAGGCGGTTTGATACCTCTAAGCGCACAGTATTGCGCGACATATTCAGCTTCTTGCGGCAGGCTCTGCGCTTTGCGGTCAATGCCCTTGAGCCCCTTAATCATAGCATTGGGCGGCAGGCGCAGGCCCATGCATTGATAGGCCAGGTCAGCAAAGGGATGCCCGAGCGTGGACAATTCCCAATCCAAAACCGCGATCATGTCGGCAGTTTGGCTGTCAAACATGACGTTGTCCAAACGATAATCCCCATGCACGATGGTGGCTTGCCCATCATCTTGCACCATGTTGCGATCCAGCCAATCTATAGCCCAATTCATATCGGGACGTGCCTGCGTTTCACAGGCGCGATATTGCCCTGTCCAACGCGAGACTTGCCGCAAAAAATAATTGCCCGGCTTGCCAAAGTCAGCCAGTCCGACGGCCTGTGGATCAACATCATGCAGGGCGGCCAGGGTCCGCACTAGGGCGTGGTAAGCGTCTTGGCGAAACTTTGGCGATTGCTCAGGCAGGGCGGGATCCCAAAAAACCCGCCCCTCCAAATGTTCCATCACCAAAAATTGTGCGCCCATCGGACTGTCCTCATCTGAGAGGTGCAACATTTGAGGTATGGGCACTGGGCTCTGGGCCAGGGCGGTCATGACACGAAACTCGCGATCTACCGCATGGGCGGATTTGAGCAAGGTGCCCGGTGGCTTGGCACGCAGCACAAAATGGCGGCCGACGGTATCAGTCAGCTTATATGTCGGGTTGGATTGCCCATCAGAAAATTTCGCAATCTCCGCCAGTCCAGCAAAACCGGCCACATGTTCTTGTAGGTATGTGGAGAGGCGTTTGGGGTCATAGCTGTGAAGGGCTGGTGTCATCGCCGCCGGGCCTCACTGCTGGGCTGGGGCTGGGGCTGGGGCTGTAAGAAGACGGCCACATTGATCCAATCGGCGACCAGCGCGGGCGTGTCGCTGTGTTCAATCTCAACGGTCAGCTCTGTCACCATGCGCAGGTGATTGGCCTGTGTCTTCGTGACATCCTTGAGCATAAATGCGCCGCGAATGCGGAGGCCGCTGGGCAGCGGCGCGATAAAGCGCAGGCGATCAAATCCTGCATTGAGATTCATAACCTGGCCGGGCAGCTGGGGCAGCGTGTCCTGTGCCATGCGGCTGGCCATGGCGAGCGTCAAGAACCCATGCGCGACAGTGCCTTCAAAAGGGGTTTCTGCCCACGCTCGGACGGGGTCAACATGGATGAATTGGTGATCTTCAGTGATCGCGGCAAAGCCATTAATTCTTGCCTGATCAATCAATATCCAAGGGCTGTGCCCCAAGTGCACGCCGATCTGCCGGCTTTGCGCGGCAAAGGCCAGTTCTAGATCCGACATCACTTGGCTTCCATTGACAACATACTGATGAGTATGTTTCATGAAAGGGAGGCCTGTAAAGGGCAAAATATCACTTGAACATTGAGGGCGCGGATATGGAAATGAACCTTGGGCTGTCGGAGCGTGTTGCCAGGCTGCGCGACCGCGTTTCTGAAATTATCCGAAATGATATCATGCCCTTAGAGGCAGAGTATCATGCGGAGGTACCTAAGGGAGACCGCTGGACATTGACCGATCGCCAGGTCGAGATCATGACAGGCCTTAAAAATAAGGTGCGGGCCGAGGGTCTGTGGAACTTCTGGCTAACGGGCAGCGAAAAAGGGTTTGGGCTGACGACGGTGGAATATGCCTATATGGCAGAAGAGCTGGGTAAATCACCTTTGGCGGCTGAGGTCTTCAACTGTTCAGCGCCGGATACAGGCAATATGGAAGTCTTTGAGCGCTATGGCACTGAAGAGATGAAAACCCGCTGGCTTGCGCCACTTTTGGCAGGAGAAATCCGATCCGCCTATGTGATGACGGAGCCAGATGTGGCATCTTCCGATGCGACGAATTTAAGCCTGAGCTGCCGGCGGGACGGCGATGATTATGTGCTCAACGGTGAAAAATGGTGGGCGAGTGGCGCGGGGGATCCACGCTGTGCGGTCTATATCGTTATGGTGAAAACCGGGGCGGAGGATGCGCCCAAACATAAACGCCATTCCATGATCGTCGTTGATGCCGCCACACCGGGGATTGAAAAACTGCGGCCCATGGAAATTTACGGCCATGATGACGCGCCGCATGGGCATTATCATCTGCGCTTTACCAATGTGCGCGTGCCTGCCGAAAATATGCTGCTGGGTGAGGAACGCGGTTTTGAGATCGCCCAAGGCCGGCTTGGTCCCGGTCGCATCCATCATTGCATGCGGGCGATTGGTCAAGCGGAGGCGGCGCTCGAGCTTATGTGCAAACGCAGTTTGAGCCGAACAGCTTTTGGCAAGCCCTTGGCGCAATTGGGCGCGAATTTTGATATCATCGCAGATGCGCGTATGGAAATTGAGATGGCGCGATTGCTCTGTCTAAAGGCGGCTTGGATGATGGATCAAGGCGATCCACGGGCCGCGGCGCCCTGGATCTCGAAGATTAAAGTTGTGGCGCCGATCATGGCTTTGAAAGTGGTGGATGAAGCCATTCAGCTGCATGGGGCGGGCGGTATCAGTCAAGATACCCCCCTTGCGGCCTATTGGATGCATCTGCGGACCCTGCGTTTGGCGGATGGCCCTGATGCGGTGCATCGGCGGCAGGTGGCCCGTGCGGAGCTGCGTAAGCATACGCAGGAAAAGATCTAACAGAGCCTTGCCATATGGCTGCGTCAACCGCAGAGTTGTGTGGCGCAATTGTGATGGAAAACAAGGATTAGGCCTATGATGAACCCCTTCACCTTTAACACCACCCCGAGCCTGCGTATGGGGGCGGGCCTGGCAGGTGAGATAGGACAGATCACGCGCCCCATTTGCGGTGATCGGGTGCTTTTGGTTACCGACCCCGGCATGATGGCCACGGGCCTTGTGCAGCAGGTGAAAGATGGGTTGCGCGCCGCTGGCGTGGCGGTCACGCTGTTTGATCAGGTGCAAGCGGATCCACCGGAATCTATTGTGGTGCAGGCCGCGCAGAAAGCGCGCGGTGCCACCGGGGTGATTGGCTTTGGCGGAGGCTCGTCCTTGGATGTCGCCAAGCTTGCCGCGCTTTTGGCCGCGTCTGATCAGCCATTGGCGGAAGCCTATGGAGTTGGAAATGCGCGCGGGCCGCGTTTGCCGCTGGTGTTGGTGCCAACCACAGCCGGGACCGGCTCAGAGGTGACACCAATTTCGATTGTGACCACCGGCGCATCGGAGAAAATGGGCGTGGTGAGTCCGCTACTATTGCCTGATCTGGCGCTGCTTGATCCGGAACTGACGCTTGGATTGCCCGCGCATGTGACGGCTGCAACCGGCATTGATGCCATGGTTCATGCGATTGAAGCCTATGCCAGTGCCAATCCCAACAACAATCCAATCAGCCGTGCGCTTGCGGTCGAGGCGCTGGGGCTCATGGGCCGCATGCTTTTGCGGGCGGTACAAAAGCCTGATGATCTTGAAGCTCGTACGGGCATGCTTTTGGGCTCCATGTTGGCCGGGCAAGCTTTTGCTAATTCGCCTGTGGCTGCCGTGCATGCATTAGCCTATCCGATTGGGGGACATTATAAAGTTCCGCATGGGCTCTCAAATGCTTTGGTTCTGCCGCATGTCTTGCGCTTTAATGCGCAAGTTGCGCCCGAGGCTTATGCGGAGCTCTTGCCACATGTTTTCCCGGATCTGCCTGCAATGAACGTGGCAGACGCGGCCATGAAGTTTGCCCAAAGTATGGCAGATTTGAGCCAGGCTTGTGGGCTCGAGCAAGGCTTGCGGGAGATGGGTATCGCGCGTGAAGCCTTGCCTGAACTGGCGCGCGATGCCATAAATCAAACTCGCCTTCTGGTCAACAACCCGCGCCCTGTGGATGAGGCTGCAGCCATGCAAATTTATGAGGCTGCTTGGTGAGACAGACTCAAAAAAAACGTTCCGATTTTCGCGCTTTCTCAACTCTGACCACGCGTTGGATTGATAATGATATCTATGGACATATGAACAATGCAGTGCATTATCAGTTGTTTGATACTGCGGTGAACGGGCATTTGCTGGAGAAAGGCGTCTTGGACTTGAAACTTGGCAAGACTGTATTTTTAGTTGTGGAGACTGGATGTCAATATTTCAAAGAATTAGCGTTCCCTGATATAATTACCGCTGGGATTCAGGTTAGTAAGCTGGGCACGTCATCGGTTACTTATGCCGTTGGATTATTTTCAGGAGAGGAAGATTTTGCGGCTGCTCAAGGACATTTTGTTCATGTAAATGTGAATCGCATAACAAGGCGACCATCAGAATTAAGTTCAGAAACGATAAAGTATTTAAACAGCTTGATGTAAAAATTTGACAGATTTAATAATTTAAAAAATACCCCAACAAAGTGGGGTATTTTCATTTTGGTAATGGTTATTAGAAATTATAGCCAATCTTTATACCGAAGCCGGTAACTGTATTGTTGGTAAATTCTCCGACGCCAAGACCTGATGTAAGTGTTATATTTCCAACTTTAGCATAGCTGTAGCCGGCAGTTACAGTTGAATTACCACTTGAATACCTTATTGCGAGTCCAATTGCATCGTAACCGTTGGTTATTGTAAGTGGCGTTGTAGAAGCCGATGAGCCCGCAGCTTCTGTCGAATAATTTGCTATGAGAGATACTGCATCGTTTATTTTACGACCAATCCCGAGGGAATATGATGTGGTATCGGTAAAACTTGAAGTTGTTGGTGTGCCGGGAAAGACTGTAATTTGGTGATTGCTCCAGTCAGCCTTTCGAATTGATCCAAATAATAATGTATCCTCAGCTATGCCACTTTGAAAATTCAAGGTCATGTAATCGGGAACCGATGCGCTTGTTTTGCCGGTTCCAACGCCTGCATTTGAAGTATCTAACGAAAAATCAGCGTCGCCTTCGTAAATTAGTTCAGCGCGTAGAGCTATTTTAGGAATTGCATATGATGCCCCAATCAAGAGACTTGTTTCAGTAGCTCCTGAAACAGAAGACGCTGGCAATCCAGCACTCTGAAATATATTGGCTGACGCATCCTGAACTTGTGACTGTTTGGCACCGCCAAGGATGCTCACATTATCAGAGAGCGAATATTTCACCAAAATGGCCAATGCGTTGATGTCTAAATCGACAACAGGTAGGGCTACAGCATAGGGACTTCCTGCAGAGGAGTAATCAAGTTGTACCGCACCCTGATTGTAGGATGTTAGGCCAACAGATAAATTGCTTGAGATATCAGTCTTAATCGCCAATGAAACGTAATCTTGTTTTGCGAGCGCACTGCCTGTTGGAGCGTACACTGTACCTTTAACATCAGGCGATCGACTTGACATACCAAGTTCAGCGTAATTGCCTTTCTCGTACATAAAGGATGTTGACAGAGAGTTAGTCTCAAAACCTCCAGCGGTCGCACTTAAAGCGGTAGTACTTAAAATCATCGTTGCAATCGCGCGTAATTTCATTTTGTTCTCCCAGAACCTAAGCTATCGCTCTCTTTCAAAAGCTTCTGCCAGACCGTGGCGTAGAAAGAGGATTATTTCAACATTTATTTTGAGACGAGCAAAGAAGTTGGGGGAAATTGCCTCAATTCTATGCAACCATATTTAGCCTCGAAATTTATAAAAAAAGCCCACTCTTCAGAGCGGGCTTTTCAAATAATATTTGGTTGATCCAAACTTTATGCTGCACCAAAACGATCTGCGTCCATCACTTTTGTCCAAGCGGCAATGAATCGTTTTACGAAGAGCGGTTCGGCATCAGACGTAGCAAAGGCTTCGGCTATTGCTCGCAATTGCGAATTAGAGCCAAACACAAGATCCACGCGGGTGGCGGTCCATCTCACGATACCTGTGGTCCGGTCGCGGCCTTCGAACTGGGTTTCATCACCAGAAACATCGACCCATTTTGTGCCCATATCGAGCAGGTTGACAAAAAAATCGTTGCTCAACGTTTCAGGACGATCGGTGAAGACGCCCTCTTTGGCGCCGTGGCAATTGGCCTCCAAAACCCGAAGTCCACCGACCAGCGCGCTCATCTCAGGTGCGTTGAGCGTCAACAGCTGGGCCCGATCTACGAGCAGCTCTTCGGCAGAGACGTTGAAGGCTTGCTTCTGATAGTTGCGGAACCCGTCAACGTGTGGCTCCAACACATCAAAAGACTCCGCATCCGTTTGCTCTTGAGTGGCATCGCCGCGCCCGGGTGTGAAGGGGACGCTGACCGAGTGGCCCGCAGCTTTTGCGGCCGTTTCAATCGCAGCCGCCCCGCCGAGCACGATCAAATCGGCCATTGAAACAGGTTTTTTGAAATTTGCCTGTATGGCTTCAAGGGCGGACAAGACGTTTTGCAATTGCTCTGGTTGGTTCACATCCCAATCTTTTTGCGGTGCAAGCCGCAGGCGCGCGCCATTGGCACCGCCGCGTTTGTCAGAGCCGCGGAAGGTGGAGGCCGAGGCCCACGCGGTTGAAACCAAGTGCGATATCGACAGGCCCGTGCCCATGATGGCCGCTTTCAGATCAGCGATATCCGCGGCATCAAGATCCGCATTGCCGGCGGGGATAGGATCTTGCCAGATCAAATCTTCCGCAGGCACCTCTGGACCTTTGTACAAAACTTTCGGCCCCATATCGCGGTGTGTCAGTTTGAACCATGCGCGTGCGAAGGCATCCGCGAAAGCATCAGGGTTAGCGTGGAAGTGCCGCGAGATTTTCTCGTAAGCCGGGTCCATACGCATAGCCATGTCGGCGGTGGTCATCATCACGGGAACAGTCTTGCCTAACCCGTCAACCTGTGGCGCATGATCCTCATCTGACAGGCCTTTAGCATGCCAAATTTGTGCGCCAGCCGGGCTTTCGGTCAACTCCCAGTCATATCCGAAGAGAAGATCGAAATACCCCATATCCCATTGCGTTGGATTGGCGGTCCAGGGACCTTCAATCCCGCTGGTTGTGGTGTGAATGCCCAGGCCACTTTCGAAATTATTCTGCCAGCCAAATCCTTGCTCGACAATGCTCGCGCCTTCAGGCTCTGCGCCTACCAGCTCGGGATCGCCGGCACCATGCGCTTTGCCAAACGTGTGCCCACCGGCCACAAGCGCCACTGTCTCTTCATCATTCATAGCCATGCGCGCGAAGGTTTCGCGGATGTCATAACCAGAGGCGAGGGGATCGGGATTGCCATTTGGGCCTTCCGGATTCACATAAATCAAGCCCATTTGCACGGCCGCCAGCGGGTTTTCCAACTCGCGCTCGCCGCTGTAACGGTTATCGTCAAGCCAGCTCTCTTCGGTGCCCCAATAAATATCCTCTTCAGGCTCCCAAACATCCACGCGACCGCCACCGAAGCCAAAGGTTTTGAACCCCATTGATTCAAGCGCGACATTGCCGGCCAAAATCATCAAGTCGGCCCAGGACAGCGCCTTGCCATATTTTTGTTTGACGGGCCACAGTAAGCGGCGGGCCTTGTCAAGATTGCCGTTGTCCGGCCAGCTGTTGAGGGGTGCAAAACGTTGTTGCCCTGCACCTGCACCGCCGCGTCCGTCGGCGGTACGATAGGTGCCAGCGCTGTGCCAGGCCATGCGGATGAAGAAGGGACCATAATGCCCGTAATCTGCGGGCCACCAGTCTTGGCTGTCGGTCATCAAGGCGGTTAAATCGGCTTTGACGGCGGCCAAATCCAGTTTGGCAAATTCCGCCGCGTAGTTAAAATCGAGGTCCATCGGGTCCGACGCGGGTGTATTTTGAGCTAGGATCTTTAGATTTAGTTGACTGGGCCACCAATCGGCATTGGAACGCCCACGGGAGGCCGCGCTGGTCGCCATTCCATGTATTACTGGGCATTTGCCGCTGTTGGATGTGTCATGTCCGTCCATGTTCTCTCTCCGAAATTTACTGGTCGTATTGTGAGTCTTGGTAAATTGCCTCGGGCCTGAGAGCAACATGTAACAAATAAGCTGGCGAACATAATCTTCAACGGCTGGCTGGGCCGTGACACGCAATCGGTGCGCCCCTGCGCCGAACTGCCGCGCTCCGCGTTAAATGGGGGAGGGGGCTTATGGGCCTTGCACAACAAATAGTGGCACAGTTTTAGGGGCCATGATAGGATTTTCGGACGATGAAAGACTGTAGCGCTGATGCGCCGATTATTTTTGACGTGACCCATGCTTTGCAAACGCGCGTGGCGGGCGCTGCGGTCTCTGGCGGACGGCGAGCACAAATTGCCGAGCTGGGCCGAGCGCTCTGCCTTTGGATTTGATCAAACCATTTTTGATGCAGATGAAAGCGGTGGATGATTTGGTGAAGTCCTTGCCGGCACTAGCAATTGAATGAGCTGCTGGACCACCTTGCCAATAAATTGAGCGTGACAAGCGGTCGGTGCTGTGGCTAAGGTGGCGTCATGAAGCATATTCCCAAAGAGACCACCGATGATGCACTTGTTCAGGAATTTTTGAACAAAGGCGGGAAAATCAGTGTTGGAAAGACCAAGCCCTTGCCCAGTGAGCTGGGCTTGAGCAACAACACATGGAACAACAAGCTCACGCGCGAAGAAAAGTCTGCCCGCGACGGAAAATGAGCGCCCGCTGCCAGTTGGAAATTAAGTTTGACTTCCCCTGGTAGGTCCGAAGCGATGACCGATATGGATCCTATGAACATTATTTGGGCGTCATGTGCGGGAAGCTGGCTGGGCACAAATTATTGACTACAAAATGCGCAATATTGTTTGTGAAATTTATGGGAAGCTGCTAACGCACCCGCGATCATAGCGAGGATGCATTCAAATGGCTAAGAGTGATTTCGAACAACGGCACTTGGAAACTCTGGATCGAGATTTAAAACGCTTCTCGACTTTAGAGCAGGCGACGGCATATGCCTCCCGACCGATGATGGGTCTTGGAGTGTCGTTGGTCTTTATACTGGTCGCGGGACTTGTTGCATTTTATCTATTTGGGCAAACGGGCAATACGCTTGTTGTGGTGATCGCCGCTGGTTTTGGGGCTTACATGGCGCTGAACATCGGCGCGAATGATGTCGCCAATAATATGGGCCCCGCAGTGGGGGCCAACGCTTTGACCATGGGCGGTGCAATTGCGATTGCAGCGGTGTTTGAAAGCGCTGGCGCCTTGCTCGCGGGGGGCGATGTGGTGTCGACCATCGCAAAGGGAATTATTGCGCCTCAAAGCATGCAAACCGCCTCTATATTTATCTGGGCAATGCTGGCGGCGCTTTTGTCGGCGGCGCTGTGGGTTAATCTGGCCACATGGGTTGGCGCGCCGGTTTCGACCACGCATTCTGTTGTGGGTGGCGTCATGGGCGCAGGCATCGCAGCTGCGGGTTTTGCCGCTGTGAACTGGCCAACGATGTATAAAATCGCGGCCAGTTGGGTGATTTCTCCGGTTTTGGGCGGGGTGATTGCCGCCCTATTTCTGTGGTTCATCAAAATCAAGATTGTCTACCGTGACGATAAAATCGCAGCAGCGCGTGTTTGGGTGCCGGTTTTGGTTGGGATCAT
>Ga0315322_10002153_pt1 | contig 15211 bp, 15 predicted proteins | sample M110021515metaG_FD_203461 | JGI IMG/M metagenome (GOLD analysis project Ga0315322, IMG submission 203461) | Ammonia-oxidizing marine archaeal communities from Monterey Bay, California, United States - M1 100m 21515 | ecosystem: Environmental > Aquatic > Marine > Intertidal zone | place: USA...
CTGGCTGCGGCATGTGCCATTTCGTAATGGAGGTCGTCCGGCGTGAAGACGAGGACGGCATCACCTGGTTCAAGCTCTTGCAAGGCGGATTTCCAGACGTCGGAGTCATTTTGATCGTCGTCTGGAAGGCTCCGGAAGGAAACATCCATGCCGTAGCGTTTCGCGATGAGTTGATTGAAATGCGAGCGAACGAGGGGGATCTTGAAACCATTAGATCCGGCGAGGATGATCTCGGACACTAGGCCGCGTTCACGGAGGTCAAAAAGAGTGAGCGCAACAATTCCCGCGCCTTTGTCTGATGTGGATTTGGATCCGTGCACGAGTCCGGTGACATATTCTCCGGTGCCAATGACGAGGACTTTGGGGGCGGGCATGGTGGGTTTATTCGATGACTTTGATTTGCGACTGTTTCGTTAAAACAATGGAAAGCCGGCTGCCGTTGGTGCTTTTTCGCGCCCGCCCTTTGACTTCGATCATTTTGCCGATCAGTGATTTGAGGTAGGCTTCGTTTAGGTCTGCCTCCGCTTTGCTTTTTTCGACCTGACCGGTGAACTCGGGGGGCGCTGGTTTGAATTGGAGATAAAGGGTTTTTCCTGACTGTGATTTGGTCACTTCCTGAACCACCGCACGAACCGGGATGATCTGGCCGGCTTTGGTGAACTGTTTCCTAATCTGGGGTTCATCATCGATGGTGTAGTAGTCCTGCAGGAGGTAGGTGACTATGAGGTCATCAGGATTAACGATTCGAAGAACAGTCGGGGACGCTAGGAAGCCCCGTAAGGTGACCTTGTTTCGGAGAGCTGACTTGACCAATTTACCAGACGCTGCTGGTGCTACGGCGCGAATTTCAGAATCGGGAATGATTAGACGTCCTTTCTCGTCGACCTTTTTGGGCGTCGTTTCAAAAGTGATCCATTTGCCAATTTTGTTATCGAGCGAATAGGGGCTTGTTGGATCGACACTGGCAAAACCGGCAGAGTTCTTGGGCCGGGTAGTTATCTTAAGCTCTGGGACTTCTTCTTTGACAAGTTTGACTGGAGCAACGGGCTGGGCAGGAGGTTTCTCACTGCCAGGCGTATTTGTTTCCGGAGTGCTTTCGAAGGTGATTGGCTTTTCCTCGGTCGCGGGTTTGCGATAAGCAAGCTTCCATCCGAAGTAGCCAATCGCGCCGAGCATGAGAATAAGAATCGGAAGGACTTTGAGTGAAGAAGAGCTGGCAGCCGAAGGAAGAGCAACCGATTGCCCGGATTGTGATGGAGGCGCTTCGAGCGAAGTGAGCAAAGGGGTGGAGATGAGTCCGGCCTGGCGTCTAAGGTAGGTGGTGAGCGCTTTGTATTTCGCCTGAATGTCGACGAGATCAGCCGGATGAATTCCGTGTGCAAAGGCGGCGAACCACGAATGGTAGTCGATGGAAAATGTGTCGACGGTTTGTTCTCCCTCGCCGCAGGTCACAATTGATGCCGGGGTGAAGGCGACGGTCCCTGCGATCGGGCCAAGGGCATCGATGAGCGATTTGGAATAGGCCTGAATCCGGAGGCACTCCTCTTCGGTCAGATCGTGGTCGCGCACGCGATCGGTCAGGATAACTCCATCCCACCATCGGGCGGCGACCCATGGGTAGCCGTCAACAGGATCGAGCCCCCCGTTCACGACAGAACGGAGGCAATTGTGGTTGAGCTGCATGAGCTGCGCAAGCGCACCCTCGAAAACTCCACCCCTAAGCTTTGTAAGGATTTCGTCATCGTATCTGAGACGCACAAGTGCAAGGGGTATCTGATCACGTGTGGTCACGCGGTAAACTACGAGGTTCCCGGTTTGGTGAACGAGATCCTCAATGTGGTAGTCAGGCTGCATCAGAAGGCACAAAAGGCTGACCGACTCTGTGGTTGAAGCCAACCGAAAAGGGTGGCGACTTTGAGTCGTCTCTCAGTGACGGCTCTTCTCTACGTCAATTTTTTCAAGGTCACATACCGCTCTCTTTTCGTTTGCGCTTTCTAGTCTTCTTCGTGAAGTGGTTGGGCGCGGTGAAGTGAGGACTTGGCCCGTGTTGTTTGATGAGAATCTTTGCAAGATTTTGAGCAACGTCCGGATGGCTATTGGCGATGTTGTTTTCCTCTGACGGATCCTTGGAGAGATCGTAGAGTTCGACCGGGTCTTTCAAGCCGCGACGGTAGCCTTTCCAATCGCCGACGCGAACGGATTGCTGAAAGGGACCTTCGTAGATTTCAAAGTAAATAAACTCGTGTTTTATTTTTTGTGGTTTGCCAAGAAGGGTGGGGAGGATGGAGATTCCATCGGACTTGATCGGGACTTCGGTCTTGGCAATCTCGGCGGCCGTTGCCATGAGATCGACGTGTGTGGTGAGAAGATCCGATTGAGTTCCGGAGGCAATTTTTCCGGGCCAGTGGGCGATAAAGGGAGCTCGAATTCCGCCTTCATAAAGCGATCGTTTAACCCCGCGCAAGATGCCGTTGCTTTTTAGGGTTTTAGCAAAAGAGGCATTTGCTCCGTTGTCGGAGGTGTAAATAAGGAGAGTGTTTTCTGCGATGCCGAGCTTCTTGAGCTTGTCCGCGATGCGACCGACTCCTTGATCCAGGAGGCTGACCATTCCGGCGTAGTTTTTATCTTTTTGGCTCCAGGATTTGTTCTCGTATTGGAGGTAGTTTGGGTCGTCATGTGGGATGACGTAGTCGCCGTGAGGCGGGGTCCAGGCGGCGTAGCAGAAGAAAGGTTGGTCTTTATGGGCTTCGATGAATTTGAGCGTTTCGTTTTCGATGAGGTAGTGGGTGTAGCTTCCTTTTTTGCCATTCTTGTTTGCTGGCAACTCTTCACGTTTACTGTTTCGGACGAGGTATTCCGGATAGTAATCGTGCGCGTGGACTTGATCGTAGTATCCATACCAGAGGTCGAAACCCAGCTTCTCGGGAACGCCTGCGGTTTCGGGGTTCCCAAGGCCCCACTTACCGAAGCCTCCGGTGGCGTAGCCTGCTTTTTTCAGCATCGAGGCGACGGTTTGGGTTTTGGCAGGAAGGGGAATGAGCCCGTTTCGGGATCGGTTGGCCCGGCGGTGGCAGTGTCCGGGATGGAGGCCGGTCATGAGAACGCAGCGGGTCGGTCCACAGACAGCCGAGCCGGAATACGCGCGCGTGAATTGCATTCCCTCTGTGGCCAATTTGGCCATCACTGGAGTTTTGATAAAGCGACCACCGTATGGTGAAAAATCGCCAGTCCCGGCGTCGTCGACCATGACGAAGACGATATTCGGCTTTCTGGCGAAGGTGGCCAGAGGCAGCAAGAGAAGTAGCAGGAGTAAGCGCACGGTGGCTTTTATGGATAAGGTCAGACGAAGACAAGCTCTCCGTTCTAGCCTTGTCAGGCAGCCTATTTTGAATGGCGGCTTTCGGAATGATTGTCATGCCGAGGCCTCCGGAGGCCATGGCGAGTGAACTTTTCAGCGGATCAAGGCAGCTCCTTTAATTCAACAAATTCCTCAGCCATGATGGTAGAGATTTGTTTGGTCTCGTGTGGAGGTTGCGCTAATCATCTCGCCAGAAGCGTGATTTGGGTATCACCAAGCGAAAATGATGGGGGCGCCCACGGTGGTTGGGTTACCAGGTCCGTTGTTTTTGCTGATCTCGATCGATGATGCGAAGCCATTTTCAAATTCTACGACGATCTTGGATTTTTCTTCGTTCGTGGTGTGAGTCAATTGGCGATAAATCTGGCCGGTGGAGGGATCACGAACGGTATTAAAGTGGCTAACGGTATGATACTTGATGAACTCCCAAATCGTGGTCTGCCCCTTTGCGGTTCGCTTTACTTTGGTTTTGGTCGGGCGGGTGTGGATTTGGCTGACTTCCTCGGGAGTCATTCCGATCGCAACTTCTTTCTTTTCGATAAGCGCCCGGACAAGAAGTTGTCGGGCGTGGACCTGCTTGAGTTTTTCTACAAACTTGGGGTCTTTAGAAGAAAAGGAAGCTGGTGTGACCCAGCCGGAGACTCCGATACCATTATCACGTTTACCCCTCACAAAGTAGGCCTTCTCGGTAAATGAGACGAGTTCGACGTCGATACCGATCTTGAGCGAGCCGCGTTTGCGGCCACCCTGTTTTGTTGAGTAAACCCAACCTGGTTTCTCGACCTTAAGTTTGATTCCTTTCGGAGTAAATTCTTCAACATAAACCACGCCTTTCTCAGGCTTATCGGGGAGAGCCATTGCGGGAAATGCAAGGAGGAGGATAAGGGAAGCAATCGTTTTCATGCTAGTATCAGTGTAAAAAGTGTTTTGGGTTTGTCGACAAATGTCTGACGGACGTAATTCTAACGATATTCAGATTTATTTGATTTAAGGCTTGGTTCCTTTTCCGGAGTTTTGGGAAAATTCTGTTGATCGCCTTAATTGCTTTAAGGAAAAAGTCCGCGGGTTTTTTTGACGCGAGCGACGTTTTTGATGCCGGTGGCGAGTGCTCCGAGACGGGTTCCGCATTTGTGGCGATCGCAGAATCCGAGGAGGTTTTCGAAGGCCTTTTCGAGCTTGGTTTCGAGCTTGGTGAGGACTTCGGTCTTGGTCCAGTGGAACCGCTGGAGGTTTTGAACCCACTCGAAGTAACTCACGGTCACACCGCCAGCGTTGCAGAGGATGTCGGGGATAAGAAAGATATCCCCACGTTCTTCAATGATGGCATCGGCTGGTTGGGTGGTGGGCCCATTTGCGGCTTCGGCGAGAATCTTACAGCGGAGATTGGGAGCGTTGCTCTCGGTGATGACACGCTCAAGCGCAGCGGGAACCAAAACGTCGCATTCCCGCAGGAGCATCTCATCGGGGTCGATTGATTCGGCACTTTCGAATCCGGCAACGCCACCGGTTTGGGCGACGTGTGCGCGAAGTTTCTCAGCGTCGAGCCCGTTTTCATTCCAGATCGCTCCGGTAATGTCGGAAATCCCCTGCACTTTCATGCCGTATGCTGACATGGTTTCCACAGCATATGAACCGACGTTGCCGTAACCTTGTACGATGACGGTTGCTCCCTGAACAGGGAGGCCAAGCTTGTTGAGGGCTCGAGTGGCGAGGAAAGAAACACCATGACCAGTGGCCTGGATACGGCCCTCACTGCCTTGCAGCTCGATTGGTTTTCCGGTGACGATTTCAGGAACAAAACGGCCTGTGTGAGTCGAATAGGTATCGAGAATCCACGCCATATGCTGGGCGTTGGTGCCAACATCCGGTGCCATAACATCGATTTCTGGTCCGATGAAAGGAGTGATTTCCTGCGCGAAGCGCCGGGTCAATCTCTCTTGCTCGGTCATGCTAAGTTTGTTTGGGTCACAAGTGATACCGCCTTTGCCCCCGCCGTAGGGGAGTCCCATCAGAGAGCATTTCCAGTTCATCCACATTGCGAGAGCGGCGACTTCCCCCACGTTGACCTTGGGATGAAATCTCAGCCCACCTTTCACGGGGCCGCGAGAAAGGTGGTGTTGCACGCGATAGCCAAAAAAAACCTCGGTGCGGCCATCGTCCATGTGGACGGGTAGGCTGAAAGTCAGAATTCGTTTAGGCCACTTGCAGCGTTCCCTGACTGATTGGTCGAGGTTGAGAAAATCGGCCACTCGGTCGAATTGGCCCGCGGCCATCCCAAAAACGGGATCGTTGAGGAGTTGTCCCTTCATATTGATGGGAATCTAACCGGAGCTCGCATAATTCAAAAACGAATTTCACGAATTCGACGTTGTGACGGTAAGAATAGAGGGCTTTAGGGGATTTATTCGGGGTTGTCGTCGAAGTATTCGTCGGCAGGATCGAAGGTGGGGACCGGGATGTTGATGATCTTCATCTCCCCGATAGCGCGGTGGCGGCAACCTGGCTTGATCAGGATGGTGGTCATCGGCTTTACGGGGATGACTTCACCGTCGAGCTCGATTTGCCCTTCGCCTTCGAGGACGAGATAGATCTCGGTCATCCTCTTGTGATAATGGGTGCGAGCCTCTTTGGAAATTTCAACGATGTGGATACTGGCGATGGGGTTTTCGGGAATACAGAACGCGCGCCGTGAAGTGCCGCAGGGGCAGGGGGTGCCGGCGAGATCGTCGAGTTGCTCAATGAGGTAGTTTTTCATAGCTTGGATGGTGGCGGGAGAATTTGGGATGGGGAAATAAAAAAGCCCGGGGCGGATGGGTCTGGGCAGGTTTCAAAAGCAGAAAACAAGTGCTTGTTTGATTTTAGCGGTGACGTGTTTTTGTTCTCAGCTTAGAGGGCTGCGAGCTTTTGCAGTCGGCCTTCTTTTTTAAAGGGAAGAATTTTTGTTTCGCTGACCCATCCGCTTACTTGCACGCGTTCAGTGAATGAAGTAGAACTTGAGGACGATGAGCGAAGTTCCAGCGGTAGAGGTCAAGAATTTGGTAAAAGACTTCAAAGGGGCTTTGGGGGTAAAGGACGTGCGCGCCGTGAAGGATGTCTCGCTCCAGATTGCTCCCGGAGAGGTTTATGGACTGATTGGTCCGAATGGTTCGGGGAAATCTACGACGATGAAGGCCGTGCTAGGGCTGGTGGCGCCGACTTCGGGGTCGACTTCAATTTTCGGGCGGAATTCCTTGAAGGTGGATTCTCGCAATGAAGTTGGTTTTCTTCCGGAGAATCCCTATTTTTATAAGCATCTTACTGCGGCGGAAACGGTTCGATTCTACGGAAAACTTTGTGGCATGCGGGGACGCAAGCTAAAGGAGCGAATTGGGGAGTTACTTGAGCTGGTGGGGCTGCAGGATGCCCGTGATCGGCGACTGAAGGGGTTTTCTAAAGGAATGCTGCAAAGAATAGGGCTGGCACAGGCGATGGTTCAGGATCCGCGGTTGTTGGTTCTTGATGAACCGACGGCAGGGGTTGATCCCACGGGATCCCGCCAAATTCGGGATCTTATTTTGGAGCTGAAGAATCGTGGGATTACGGTTTTTCTCTGCTCCCATTTGCTTGAGCAGGTTCAGCAGGTTTGTGACCGGGTGGGAATCATTCATCAGGGTGTTTTGGTGAACGAAGGGCGTTTAGATGAGTTGATTTCGGTGGAGAACCGGACTGAGATCATTTTGGAAAATGCCAGCGAGAATTTGTTGGATCAAATTCGCTCTTTGGTCGATGTCACTCATCAGGCTGAGGTGGTTTCGGAGGGAAATGCTCGGACCACGCTCGAGGATTTGTTTCTTCGTGAAACAATGTCGGATGCAAAGCGAAAAGCAGTCAGCAAGTAAGAACCCAGGGACCTGAACCATTTTATGATATTATGAGCCACCGAGCCTCCATTTCCTTTTTTTCTTTGCGTCGTATTTTCATCCTTGCTCGCAGCACCGTGACTCAATTGGTGCGAATGAAGGTGTTTTATTTTTTAGCACCTATTGCACTTCTTTTTGTAGGGATCCAATTTTTTGACCTGATCTGGTATCAAGGTGCGGAGACCCTCCAACCGGAGCAGGAATTGAGAATGCATAAGAATATCTGCCTTGGGACAATGATGGTTTTTAGCTCAATGTTTGGTATTGTTGCCACTGCCTTACTCATTCCAGGTGATATTGAGGATCGCACCCTTTACACGATTCTTTGTAAACCGGTGCCTCGGCTCGATTATCTGGTGGGTAAACTTCTTGGTGTTATGGCGGTGATCTTTATCGCAATGGTTGTGATGGATGTGTTGCTGGTGGCGACCTTACATTTTCGAACTGAAGAGAAATTGGCTGAAGCTACCCAAGTTTGGGGGAAAAGGGGTTGGACGGAAGTTGAAATTGCAGCAGGTCGTGCTGAAATTGCAGCGCATGGTCCAACCTTAATCTTACAATATGGTGTGATGGCTCACTTTTTGAAGGCATCCGTGATCGCAGCGGTGGCACTCTTAATTTCGACTTTCTCGACGTCGACAATTTTCACGATCGCGACCAGTTCGATGATTTGGATCATAGGGTCTTTTCAGTCAGTGGCGCGGGAGGCACTTTTCAATGATACTATCTCTGGAGGGGATCCGAATATGGCGGAACGAATTATGAATACTTTTGTTTCACTAGTCTTTCCGGACTTCAAACTTTTCGAGTCGATAACCGACGGGGCAGTGCGGGCGGAAAATGTTTTACAGGCCGATATGACGCAGCTTGGAGGACTTGCGGCGATTTACGTTGGGATCTACGTGGTGCTCTCGTGGTTTGTCTTCTCGGATAAGGAATTTTAAGAGGCGTAGGAATGAGGAGATTTAAGACCACTCGGAACCTGATCGTGATTGCCATAGTTTTGGCGGGGACAGGGTATTTGCGAATGCCCAAGGAGCAGAAATTCATGGAGGATCTCCGTGAGCGAAAAATTGCCCATCCTCAAATTGATTCAGAAATATGGAGTAAGATGGGACAGACCAGTTTGGCGGGAACCTTTGGTGGTTTGCGTTCTGTGATGGCTTCTTTCATGAGTATTGGAGCATTTGATCACTTTGAGAACAACAACTGGTATGAGCTTGAAAAAGACTTCGAAGTCATCACGGCTCTCGATCCCTACAATGCGTATTATTGGAACACTGGTGCTTGGCACCTTGGCTGGAATGCCGCGTCGTGGGCAAGACGTAACCAACGAAGCGAAATTGAAACTGCTTTAAAAAATGGAAATGAGGATTTCAGCCCGACCAAGCAGCGACTTCTTGAGATGGAATTTCTTGAGAAAGGAGACGCAATGTATCGTGAGGGTTTGAAATACAATCCAGCCTCCGAGAATCTTTGGTTCGACCGGGGTGCGATGTGGTCGAATGAATTCAAAAGGCCTGATTTGGAGCGTGCCGCGGAAGCCTTCAGAAAGCTCCGGAATTCACCTAACCCGGTTTACCGCCGACGTTACCTTCTCACCATCGCACGAATTCCGGGAAGAGAGATTGAGGCCTACGAGGAAATGGTAAGGTTGGTGAGCGATTCAGATCCTCGTCATTTTTCCACTCCCACGTTTCGCGTCCTCGTGTTGATTCTTGGGAGTAACCCTGAGCTTCCTGATGGTGCTCTTCGCCCCCCGGTAGATGTGGTTTATAACAACCTCGAAAACAACCTCGAAAAGGCCTATGAGGATCTCTATAATTACTGGATTAGGATTAAAAATGATGGTTTTTACGCTGGGAATTACGATGTGCTCATGAAGCAATTAATTGATAGATTGAAGGTTCCAGATTCCCTCAACCCTTTCGTAACTGAACCCAAACGACCGCTCTATCCTAGTGTCTGGCGGAAGGAGTTTGAAAAGAGAGATAGAGATAGTTCGCCTCAATGAATGAAGGGCGGCGGGAGCTCAAAACCAGAGTGTTATCTAACTTTTTCAGTTGGCGAAGGGCTGGCAATCGTTAATATTTCTCTCTCGCTTATGCGCATCGCTCTGTTCGGAGATATTCACGCCAACCTGGAGGCCCTTGACGCCGTCTTAGTGGACGCTGCGCAACAGGGGTGTACCGACCACGTTTGTATGGGTGACATTGTCGGCTATAACGCGGATCCTTCTGCTTGTCTGGAACGGGTGCGCGAAAATCACTGGCCAGTCGTAAAAGGGAATCATGATGAAGATGCTTCGGGCAATCATGGTCTGGATAGCATGAATCCGGTGGCGGCTTCGGCATTGAAGTGGACTAGGGAACAGCTCACAGATGAGCAACGGGATTGGCTTCGCAAAATCAGAATGGTTCGGCAGGTAGAAAATTTCACGGTCGTCCACTCTACGCTGGATCAGCCACAGTCGTGGAATTATGTGACTAACAAGTTCGATGCGATTTCCAACTTTTCTTATCAGTTTACGAATCTCTGCTTTCACGGTCACACTCATGTCCCTCGGGTTTTTGTTCGTGATTCGAAAGTGTCGGAAGTTGAGGCTGATACGGTAGTGATCGAACCGGGGATGAAGTATTTTATCAACACCGGATCCGTTGGTCAGCCTCGTGATGGCGATTGGCGTGCCTGCTATGTCATTTATGACATGCCCACTTCAACGGTGACTTTCCGTCGCATCGAGTATGACCTCGCTGCTACCCAAGAAAAAATTCGCGCTGCGGGCCTTCCTGATGTTCTCGCCGATCGTCTTGCACAGGGCCGCTAGTTTTTGTTTACGCCTTTTTGGCGACCTCTTTCTTTCGTTCCCAAGCTGTGCTGACCGTGATTTCCGGAAGTCTATTCAATTCTGATACCAAGCTCGTTGCGTGCTTTTTCCAATCCTTTCTGGCGGATGATCTCAAGCGGGTCGGTTCCGCTTTCTTTGAGTTGATGTTCGGAAAAAAACTCGGTAAGGGGGATTCGGTTGGGTGCGGGTGGTGTCTCTTGAGAGTTCATGGTAACATCCCCAAACGATTCTTTGGCGATATCGATCGATGAACCGGCTCTAATTTCCAAGAGTTGGCCGCCCGTGCCAAGAGTTGTGGCGCGTGGGACATGTTGTCCGACTTTCACGTCGATTCCTGTAAGGCCGGTATAGAAAGTTTGCACAATGGATTCGTCGGGTAGGCGGTGGCCAAGAAGAACGGCCTTTCCGTTGTAGCCATTTGGATTTCCCGTGAAAAGAACCAGTCCGGTTCCAGCAGCCTGAGCGTTATTACTATCTGAATTTGTAAACCCCCGAGCGGTGGGGAGGCGGTAGAGCTCCATGGGTGACATGGTGCTGAGGTTGGGCTGAAATTTTGTTGTTTTGAATTTGGTTGGGCTTCCACCTCCATCATCAGTGGTTGTAATCGGATAACCCGCAACCGAGTCGGCCTCCTGCCAGGTTCGCAGAGAGTGGGCGAAGTATTTTATAGGCTCTTTTTGATGGAAAACCCCAATGACAAGAAAGGTGACGCCCAGAATGATGAGGGCGGTAATAATAACCTGATGTCGTTTGATCTTCATCGTGAGGTGATTCTGGCTGGAGTCATTGAAAATAAAAAGGCACGAATCAGGGCCCTTCCCCAATCGTGCCTGATTCGTGGTCGAGTTCGCTGCGACTAGAGTTCTTTTACGTAGATGTTACGCCACTGGACGGGAGCGCCGTGGGTTTGTAACTGGATTGGCCCGGCTTTTGGAAGTGGACCTTTCTTGTCGAAATAGTTGTAAAGTTTGGCCTGATCAACAATGAGCTTTTCGTTGAGGTGGATGGTGACCTTTTCGCCGACTAGTTTGATTACAATAGCGTTCCATTCGCCTACGGGCTTGTCGGCGTGAACGAGTGGCTCTCGGCCGGGAGTGCCTTTTGGATTATTCCAAAGTCCGCCAGAACCCTTCTTGGCGCCATGTCTCCAGCTGCCCCCGGCTTCGGTGGTGTCCCAAAGTTGGACTTGGGGAATGCCACGAAGGTAAATTCCGCTGTCGGCCTTGGGGTCGAGTTTGAATTCAAGGCGAAGTTCGAAGTCCGAGTAGTTTTTCTCAGTGGTGAGGAAGAGTCCGTGGCCGTCGTTGTGGATGATGCCATCGCCGACTTTCCAGTGCTTTGCGATATTTTCGAGGCTCTTCTTTTTTTTGTCTACAAGTTTTTCTGCCGGGAGGGCGAGGTATTTTGCAGGGTTTTCAGTGGCAGCTCCCCACCAGCCGGTGAAGTTCTGGCCATTAAAAAGAGAGGTGAATCCTTCGGGGGGGGCGGCGAAGAGAGGAGTGATCAGAAGGGTGAACCCAAGCAATATTGTTTTCATACGGGGAAAATACACATTTTTGAGGAAAGCTTTATCACGAAAATGGAAAAAGTCGGGGAAGCTTGATCTGGGGCAAATTTTTCGATCGTATCGGTTCGGTTTGAAAAATATCCATAAATGGGTTAAACTCGCCCCGATATGAGAAAAGCAATTTCCCTCGCGTTGGTCGGCGCTCTCGGATTCGGGATCTACGTTTATGCGCAGGATAAAACGAAATCTGCGATGCCGGTTGCCAAGGAAGTGCCCAAAGCGATCGCCAAGGAAGATGTTGCCAAGCTGACTGATGAAGAGTGGAAAAAGCGTCTTACCCCGGAGCAGTACCGGATATTGCGCCAGGCCGGGACCGAGCGTTCGAATGGCCAGATTTACAAAGAGTTCAAAGCCCAAGGCGGTGGAACCTACTACTGCGCCGGTTGCAACACCGAGCTTTTTTCTTCGAAGGAGAAGTTCGATTCCCATTGCGGCTGGCCTTCATTTTATGATCCATCGAAGGCCAAAAACGTGAAGACGAAAGTTGATCGTAGTGGTTTCATGGTTCGGACCGAAGTGATCTGTGCCGTTTGTGATGGTCATCTCGGTCACATCTTCGTTGGGGAAGGTTTTAATACGCCAACCGACAAGCGTTACTGCATTAACGGAACAGCTTTAAAGTTTGTTCCCGCTAAAGTTGTGGAGACGGCTAAGAAGAAAGAGGCTGAACAAAAGAAGCCTAAAGAATCGAAAGAAAAGAAAGGTGAGTAGCAACCTCCCTGCTTGCCCCATGGCTCTCGTTGCAGCCAAATTTCATTTCTATTTTGCTCCCGGTGATGGGGCGCCTGCCATTTAGGTAAGCCACTTAAACGGTGAGGATTTGTGGAAGGAGATACCGACATGATAGCAGCCGACAACAGCTGGTGTTTGGCTTTTGAATCTGCTACTTGCTTCAAGTATGAGTATCAGTTCGATAATTACCGCAGCTATTTTTTCCGGTTTGTTTGTGCCTCTCAGTGCCGAGACGCGGTTGCGGGTTGGGCATGCCCATAGTCCAACGGAGGCGAAGGCGGAGCTCGCCGGGCTTAAGAAAAGTTATCCAGATCTGTTGGCTTGGCAAAAAAGGAAGGAGCGGCTGCTTAATGGGATTCTTGAAGGGGCGAAGTTGACTAAACTTCCAGCAAAAACCCTCCTTAACCCCAGGCATTCGAATAAGCGGACTTACAAAGGCTACACTGCCGAAAGCGTAGCCTTTGAAAGTTCTCCGGGCTTCTTCGTCACGGGAACACTTTATGAGCCGACCGCAAAGTTTAAGTCCTATGCGGGGCTGCTTTGCCCGCATGGCCATGGTGGCCGGTTTAAAGCGAGTCGACAGGCGAGATGCGCTGCCTTCGCACGGATGGGCGCCAAGGTCTTTCTTTATGACATGGTCGGTTACGGGGACTGGAAAGAAGCGGGATGGGATCATCGCAAGACACCGGAAGTGTTGAGATTACAGACGTGGAATAGCATACGAGCCCTCGACTTTATCTTGTCGCTCCCTGACGTGGATGCCAGGCGGATTGGCATGACCGGTTGTTCTGGTGGCGGAACCCAGACTTTCATCCTAGCTGCGATCGATGAACGGATTGCGGTCAGCGTGCCGGTTTGCCAAGTTTCGGCCCACTTTTTTGGAGGCTGTGTTTGTGAGAGTGGTATGCCAGTCCATCACGGTGAAAACCATCTTACCAATAACGTTGAGATCGCCGCGATGGCGGCGCCCCGCCCGCAGCTCCTTATTTCGAATGGTTCCGATTGGACCGTAAATACTCCAAAGGTTGAGTTTCCGCACGTGCAACATGTATACGGGCTTTTTGGTCAAAAGGAGTTGGTTAAAAACGCACACTTTCCACAAGAGAAGCACGACTATGGTGAGTCAAAGAGAATGGCGGCTTATCCCTTTTTGGCCAGCCATCTAAAGCTAGATCTTGGGAAGATTCGAAACGCTGACGGGAAGATTGATGAGTCCTTTGTGACGGAGGAAAGCCGCGAGGAAATGTTGGTTTTCAGGAAAGGGAATCCTTATCCGACAAGTGCAGTTAAGCCTAATTCGCCGCTTCCACATTAGCAGATTAATTGGTCGTCCCCGTTTCGCTTTGAATCAAAATAGTTCATCTTGAATGTGGGTGGGCTTGGTCTTGAGCAGGGGATTGACTGTTTTTTCCGTAGTCAATAATTCAGGGGCTGGTTTGAAGAATTCGAGCCCTTTGAGAAGAAAAGTTTTTTGGTCATCTTCGGTCACAATTGCGGGCATGCGATGGTGAATCGGGGAGACCAGAGAGTTTGCCTCAGTGGTGAGCATGGAGAAGCAGGGGCCGAACTCCGAACTTTCTTCCCAGAGGCCTGCGACCCAAAGGTAAGCATGATTTGGGCTCCGAAAAAGGTGGGTTTGCTTGCTCCCTTTTGGGCCGCTCCATTCGTAGTAAGAGAGGGCTGGGATTAGGCAGCGCCGGTTCTCGATCGCCTCTTTCCACATCGGACCTTCAAGATTATCGCTTCGGGCGTTGTTCACTACGCCAAGGCCTTTTCGCTGAAAGCCCCATCTCATAGAGACTAATTCACCGGTCGGAAGTTTCACAAGTGCTTGATCTGTCCGCCGGACTAACTTGCTTTCAACTTCCTTGATGGCTTTCTGGATGTTCTCAGGCTTTTTGGCAGTATTGAAAGCGTTGCACATTAGTTCTTAAACCAACGATAGTGGCCGGTGAGTTTGAAAGTGAATAGGTCATCGTCTTCTAAAGCGCCGGCACCGATATTGTGAATGACGTAAGGAATCCCTTCTGAGTTTTTTTGGTCCGAAACGACCATGATATGAGGTCTATTTCCGGGCACTTTGCAGGTGACGAGATCTCCGGATTTGAAGTTGGCGGGATCTTTGGTCAGTTTCAGCGAGATGCCGCGCCGTTCGAAGTATCGCCGTAGGTTGGGGACGCGCCGGTGATCGATGTTTTTGTCCGGTCGTTTCAGCCTCCAAGTTGTAGGATACTTGGAAAAGTTTTTCTTCATATCTTCATGGACCAGTTTTTGGAGATCGAAGTCGAGTCTGCGGAGCGCACGAATGATTACGTCGGTGCAAACGCCTCGCTCCATCGGGATATCGCCATTGGGGTATTTAAGAGAAACGTAAGCGGAGTCGTAGGTAGTGGTGACGCCGATCTGTTTGCGCGCCGCGATAGCCAGTCGGATGCTGGGTGTTTCCGGTGCAGGTTCGCCATAGGCGAGGACTGTCAGAAAAAAGAAGATGGAAGTGAGGACTTTCATTTTAAGACAAGCGGGTTTGCTTGCGGCGTTTGTTTGGGTGGATGCTGGCAGAAATCGCCGACAAAATGGGAACGGCCGGAACTTGGTGGTTTCTTGCAGGTATTTTGTCCGCACCTCTGAGTTATGCCGCTTTTCGCGTCACTGGTAAGCTTGGCATGGTTGTGGTTGTGGTTTTTGCGGGCGGGCTCTCTTTTCTGATGACACAGGCTGCCGTGCAGGAAGCCTTTTTTGAAGGGGAATTCAGCTTAAGGGTGCGGGACGAGGTTGGACGCCGATCGATCGCCCACCGGATCGCTTCG
>Ga0315322_10002158_pt1 | contig 15199 bp, 9 predicted proteins | sample M110021515metaG_FD_203461 | JGI IMG/M metagenome (GOLD analysis project Ga0315322, IMG submission 203461) | Ammonia-oxidizing marine archaeal communities from Monterey Bay, California, United States - M1 100m 21515 | ecosystem: Environmental > Aquatic > Marine > Intertidal zone | place: USA...
AGACCTATCAACGTATCATCGACAATGGCACGCCCTTAATTTTCCTTAACGACACCCTGGAAGGCATGTCGGATGTCGATATGGTTGCCTGGAATGCTCGTGAGGCTTCTAAGACAGCTATGAATCATTTGATTTCTCTTGGACGTAAGGAGATTGGTTTTGTGGGCTGGGATGATGGTCGTCGTATGATTCGTGCACGCGTCGAGGCCTATAGGAATTGCTTGAAAAGAGAGGGGATTGATCTTCGAGAAGATTGGATGCGCCTGTTTCCCCTTGAGGCGGACATCTCTAATCACGTCGTTGAGATGTTTTCGAAAAAACGTCGACCCGATGCGTTGTTTTGCGGATTGGATATTTACGGTATCCAGGTGATTGGCGCTTTGGAGGGCATGGGCTTGAAGGTGCCGGAAGATGTGGCGGTTGTGGGAATGGGTAATCAACCTGGCAGCGAATTCCCCAGTATCAGTTTGTCGACGGTGAACAGTCCAAATGAAAGTATTGGCGCAAAGGCGGCTAGTTTAGCGATTGAGCTAATCGAGCAGAAGCAGAGCTGTACTGGATCTCGCCACCTTCTGCATGGCGACGATCTCGTGATACGTCGTTCCACGAGCATTTAGAGAAGTTATCTGATCTTTTGGGTGTGAGCGACAGGGTTTACTTAATTGTTTAAGTAACAAGTTTTGACGGTTTGTTGACACGGTAAAGCTATTGGTTTTGAACTAAAGGCTAGATCGACCTAGTAATTATTTTCTGCAATCAAGCCATACCCCTTCGAATACTCAAATTAAGCGAATCCACGAGCGTTGGCTTTTGAGTTTCTACAATTCGGAACAATTTTAACCTGTTGTAATTTAGTTACCGATGAACAATGAGATGAAGGAAAAAAACACAAACCATAAATAATACTGCTATGAAGCTACCAAAACAGACTAGAAACATATCGATAGCTTTAGGGCTATCCGTGGCGATTTTATCGCCAGCACTGGCCCAAGAGGATAAAGACGTTTTCGAGTTGAGCCCTTTTTCGGTGACAGCAACTGACGGTTACACGGCTACGAACACGATTTCAGGAACGGGTTTGAACACGCCTCTAATTAACGTTCCCATGTCGATTAACGTAATCACATCGGATTTTCTCGAAGATAGCCTCATAGGCGATTTCGTAGAAGCTCTGGATTACAATGCTTCCATCACTCAAACTCAGCGCGGCAATGCAGGCAACGCTCGTCCCTCCCCATTTGCAATCCGTGGATTTCGCAATCGTAATTTATTGGTCGATGGCGTTTTGGGAGGTGTGTATTTGCCCCCTCAGATGGTTGATCGGATCGAAGTTGTTAAAGGACCGAATACTCTGTATGGACAGTCGGACCCAGGAGGACTAATCAACGTAATTACTAAGATGCCACTCGCTCAAGAAGGTGGATCGGTAACTGCCAAAGCGGGCAGCAATGAATGGCGCCAAATTCGTTTGGATTATACGGTTCGTGCCATGGACGACAAACTCGGCTTACGGGTTATGACGGACAACAAAGAGACCAACGGATGGAGATGGGTTGATGGCCAACGGACTAATTTTATCGGCCTCTCTGGTAGATATAAATTGGGTGAAAACACCGACTTTGATTTTTTAACTGCTAAAAATAAAGTGAATGGTTTCCCCTCGCAGCGGGCAACTTGGTCATTTGAACGTATTCCAACAGACCTAAATGGAGACGGCGATTTTGATGACAATGTAAACGGAGTTAATGAAAAGAATACTCGGTACAATAATACCTTTATTCCGGATGAGTATGTTACTTCGACGAAAGATAATGTCTTCGAGTCTGATAATGACAACTTGGCGTTAGGTCTCCGTCATAGCTTCAGTGATCGGCACACGTTGCAGTATAAGTACAATTTCAACGATACGCATCAAATGGTCTCGTTTAGAGAATTCAATACCTTTGATCAATTCGGCGAGTCCAATTCGAACATGTCGCGTAATGACAGTCGTGCTCGTGATGAGGTGCATACAATCAATGATATTATCGGTTTCGATACGGGGGAAGTAAAGCACCAATTGCTTCTTGGAGTGCGGAAATCCGAGGATATTAGAGGTGGAGATGGAACTTATCGTCTAAGGGCCGTGAACGGAGCGGAAGCAATAAAGCTTAGGCAGCTCGAGGCGGATTCGGGGAAAACATTCCGTGACTATTTATACAAAGATGACATCGTAAATGGAGTTCCTATTTGGGAAGATGACGTAGCGAGTCCTGCCGAGATTCGATCGTATGGGATTCGTAACAATCAGAACGGTCGTAGTTATCAGGACATTACAACCTACTATGCGACGGATAATATATATTTTAATGAGGGCAAATTCAATATTCTACTGGGAGTTCGCAAAACGGAGATTGATCAACGTTCTACGCTCCTCGGCGGAGCTACAAATAGTACTCTAAAAGATAGTGACACCAATTTTCAGCTTGGCGGCGTCTACCGAATCAATCCGAATTTAAGTGCTTTCGCCAATATCGCGGATGCGTTTGAGCCGCAAAACAGGACCGATCCAGACACTGGAGAATTCATTGGTCCTCAGACAAGTGATGCGAAGGAAGTCGGAATCAAGTTCGACGGTCTCTACGATGGCAAACTCAGTGGTTCTGTAGCATTGTTTAATATTCAAAAAAACAAGGTATTTCGTAGCGACTATAATCCGGTGACCTTCGTGAATGACCAGGCCATCACTAACGATGAGAGCGAAGGAATCGAGTTCGAGCTGTTCTACAACCCAACGGACAATTGGAATATCGTGGCGGCTTACAGCCACATCTCTGCCCAGGTAGTTGGCGATGTCGCGACCGGACTTCCTTTAGAAGGTGCTACACCCGACCGTGTCACTCTGTTCAGCAGCTATACCGTTCAGGAAGGACCTTTGGAAGGTGCCCGTTTTGGCGGTGGCCTCGTTTGGGCTAACGGACCGATCCCACAATTTGGAAACATAGCCAATAGGTACGTAACAGAAGATGGATACACGGTCTTCGATTTCTTTGCTCGTTTTCCCGCGACCATCGGAGGACGCGACGTAACTTTTGGAATTAATATCGATAATGTAACTGACGAAATATTCGTTCGCTCTCGTGCGGCGACGAATGAAGCTCGTCAGTTCATTTTCTCCGTTTCCACAGATTTGTAGTAACGTTTGTATAAGTGTAGATTGTTAGTGATGAATCCCTCTGCCGAAAGGCAGGGGGATTCTTTTGGTTTTGGATGTTTCCTATAAAATTAGGCAGTAGCTTTTTCAGTCCGTTCTTGTCTGTTTGTAGATTTCATTTTGAATGATCCGATATGAATCGACCATTCTTCCAATCGAGCGCCTTCACTGTATTTTTCGTTTTGTTAGCCGGCTTCTTTGTTGCGAGTTGTAGCCGCCAATCCGATACGATTCGCAATGGACAGGGAGAGAGAAAACCTAACGTTGTGTTTATCCTCGTTGATGATCTAGGGAAGGAATGGGTAAGCGCTTATGGAGCGGATAATGTTGTAACGCCTAATATCGATGCTCTCGCTGCTACGGGCATGAAATTCTCTAATGCATATGTCATGCCGCAGTGTACGCCGACGCGTTTGAGCTTCATGACGGGACAGTATCCGTATCGTCACGGATGGGTGAATCACTGGGACGTTCCGCGTTGGGGTGGCGGATGTAGCTATGACTGGAAACGTAATCCAAGCCTCGCTCGCGTTATGAAGGATGCCGGATACGCAACCGCCGTTGCGGGGAAGTGGCAAGTGAACGATTTTCGCGTTCAGCCCGAAGCGATGGTCGATATTGGTTTTGACGAATATTGCATGTGGACCGGAGGCGAGGGCAACAACCCTCCGAGTGACGAACGCTATTGGGATCCATATATTCATAACAAGCAAGGCAGTCGAACTTACGAAGGGGCTTATGGACCGGATGTTTTCACGGATTTTCTATTGGATTTCATCGAGGACAATAAGGACGGGCCGTTTTTCGCTTATTTCCCAATGGTGCTAACGCATGTCCCTTTGGTTACCACTCCGGACCAGCCAAACGCTTCGAGCGGTATGGATAAGCACCTGGCCATGGTCGACTACACGGATAAGATTCTGGGTCGATTCGTTGCCAAGCTCGATGAATTGGAAATTCGCGACAATACGATCATCGTTTGGGTAACTGATAACGGAACGGACAATACGATCACAGGGAGTTTGGATGGACGTGAAGTTGTTGGTCAAAAAGCCAGTACGGCAGAGCCAGGCTTATGCGTGCCATTCATTGTGAATTGTCCCGGTCTTGTTCCGCAGGGCGTAAAGACCGATGGACTCACAGATGTTACGGATCTTCTACCGACGTTCGCGGAGTTGGGAGGAGGGACGCTCCAGCAAGGTTACGTGTACGATGGCAAGTCGATCGCCAGTCATATTCTCGGAAAAAGCGACGATACGCAACGGTCGTGGATCCTTGGCATGGGCGGACAGAATAATGCTAAATTGACGGATGCCGGTGTCGAAAATCAATTCGTTTTCAGAGATCGGGTTTTGCGGGAAAAACGTTTCAAGCTATACGTTAACGCACAGCGGCAAGCAGAACGCTTGGTGGACGTATTGGCGGATCCTGAAGAGACGATGAATTTGATCAACAGCTCGGATCCGGAGGCTCGTGCGGCTTTGGCTCGTCTGAAACCGCTTATAGCGACATTTCCAGAGCACGACAACGACCCTATTTACACGCCGCTCCCTGAGCGGGCCTGGGATGTTCCAGTAACGGCCAAGAGCCAGGTATGGAAACGGTAGGGAACTAATAAGGTGTAAGGCTGAAGTTTTGGTTGCGGGCAGCATCTTAGATGCTGTTGAATATGCCGTGTATCCAAAGCAGGGGTGTTTGTGCGGTAATCGCTGAAGTTGCTAAAGCCTAGCCTACGGGGACGCGACATTCCTACGTTGAAAACGTTTCTTCAAATAGACAGGGAAGATAGACGGGTGCGAAGTCGCTGATGTTGCAATAGACTGCAGTTCACTCGCTGCAGCGTGAGCCAAGCCCGGAGATTATGTTCAAACTGAAGCGTGCGAGCTGCCTATTAAAAAGCCTCTCAGGCAAATATTCTAGGATTAGGAAAATAGGACTGGGATGTGTTTGAGTCCGATTTTTTCTTTAATCCTTACGCCTTTAGCCTTTTTCCTTATGCTATCAGGGTGCGTAATTCTGCTAGATGCTTCGGGATGGCTTTGCGAGGATCTTCGGACCCTTCGTATTCAAGTGTTATATACCCGCTGTAACGCACTTTGCGTAGAATATTAATGATACGTTCAAGATCTGAGTGGACTTTTTTCCCGTTGACGGGAATCTCGACTTTGATCTGAGCGTTGACCGAGTAGGGAGCTATCCGGGCGAGTTCGCGATAAGGATCGGCGGTGGGTGCAATGTTACCCGAGTCGAAATTGACTCCGAACCAAGAAGAGTCCACTGCTTCGATGATTGGAAGCATTCGATCGATATCGGTAAGAAAATCGTGATTCTCAATTCCGAGAATTACACCTTTTTCACCTGCGTAATCGCAGGCGAGTCGCATGTTGGTGATGATATTCGAGACAGCGCGTTTCTCGCTGACTCCTTTGATGGGTTTTCCTCCAAATACGCGTATCACTGGGGCACCAAGGGCCGCGTAGTGGTTGATCCATGTTCGCGTATGTTGCATTTGGCGGCGTCCTTCGTCGCTGCCGGGATCGTGAGTGAAATTGTTTCCGATCGCCCCGCCACTGATGTCTAGACCGTTTATGTGAGCGTGAAGCTTCAGCTGGTTGATTGCGTCACTGTTTAATGGGTACGGCATGAAATAGCCGGTTAATTCGACGGCGTCTATGCCAAGCGTCGCTGCGTAGTCTATAAATCCAAGCATATCTAGCTCGGCGACGGCTTTAGGATTCTTGCGCGTGTCAGGAAGGTAGTTACGCATGGAGTAAGCCGCAAGGCTGAGCTTAAAGGGCGATTTACTCGTTCGCTCAAATGGTTTTATTGCCTGGGCGAAGGGAGCGGCGCAAAGGCCGGTCAAGAGAGCGCCGGTAGTGGCGATAGCCTTGCGGCGTGTTATTGATGTAGGTTGAGTGGGACGGAGGTTCATAATGGATGGGTTAGGCTACATGGTAAACAGAGTTAATTATTGGTTCAGATCATAGGTATCGCGTTGGCTTAAGAAAGACCAAAATTCGCGAGCTAGGGAATATGGGTGCGTCCTTGAGTAGAAGGTTGGTATTGAAAGGACTCCGTTTTCGGAGCAGAAAGATTCATCGCTTTGCATTATGTGTTCACCTTCAACTTTCTATGTCCCTATGAGATTGTGTCGTGTTTATTTTCGTTCGGTTTTGATGTAGCCGATGATTTTAGTATCCGGGAGTCCGATTGCTCACGGGCAACAGGGAAACTAACTGCTTAGTGCTGAGAAGGATCCGCCTGTTGTGGATTCTGTTGTAAATCCAAGCGTGCCTTAAAAACCGAACGATACGGTGTTCGTACCCTCAGCAGTTCCAAGTGTTGAATGGACGCTTCGCAAAACCGCTTGATGGTGCACGAAAAGACGGGAACGAGCAATCAAAAGGGGTGGAATGACTTCGGTGTTAATGCCTGCTTTATTAGTCGAAAATCAACCTGTCTGTAAGCTGTAGGATCGGGTTTACCCCGAGGTTCTTCATTGCCATTTCGTGTGAATCGACACAATCGCGGGGTGGACCCGTGCCTACACTCGCATATTAGAGTGTCCCTTATGGACCTTCGGAATTGTTCATCTTTTTAGGGGCATGAGAAATTGAGCATAGTTATCATATCGCTTTGTTTGTTATCCGAACTAATTTCGTTGAGATTCTGCTTCGTCTAGTCCTTTCTGTTTCTTGAGAAGTGTCTCATATTCAATTCCGCGGACAAGGTGCTTCCGCTGTAATCTAATAATAGACGATTTATGAAAGAACTTATTGGAACTCAGATGTATCCATGGCTTCAGTACTACAAGGCCGAGGGCAAGGACTGGAAAAATCACTTGCCAGAAATATTGGATCAGGTGAAGGAAGCGGGGTTGGACGCGTGGGAGCAATCAATTGATTCGGAATCGGAGGCAGATCGACTTTCCGTATTGCTGGAGTACAGGGACTTGGAAATGGTGTCGATCTATGCGGGCAATGAACTGCATGGAGACGATTTCGAAGAAGAGGTGCAGTCTATTCTGGCTCAAGCTCGATTGGCGAAACCGCTAGGGGTGCGTTATGTCGTATGCAATCCGAAGCCGATTTCCTGGACCGAACCGAAAGGGAAAAACGATGAACAATTGAGCCGGCAGGTGAAAGCGCTCGAGCTTTTAGGCGAAGGGCTGATAGAGCAGGGAATGCAGCTTTCGTATCACGTCCACACACCGGAGCTAAGCAATGGTGCTCGGGAGTTTCATCACATGATGTTAAATGTTAGCCCTAAAGCGATGGGACTGTGTTTGGAGACGCATTGGATTTATCGAGGTTGCGGCGGTAGCAATCACGCCGTGCTCGATGTGATGAAGCTCTACGGAGAGCGGATCAATACGACTCATCTGCGCCAATCGCAAAACAGAATTTGGGATGAGACTTTCCGAGATGGCGATGTGGATCATCGCGAAATATTCAGGAGACTGCGGAAGCTCGATTACTCGGGTCCATTAACGCTTGAAATGGCGATCGAAGAAGGAACGCCGAATACGATGAGCCATTCCGAAGCGCATCGGCGGGCTAAGAAGTACTTGACGGAAATTCTATAGTGCTGGGAATTCCTGAACCGAGAAGTAAATACAGGAACTGATTTTAAACAATAGAACGAATGAAGAAAGAAAATATAAATCGTAGGCAGTTTGTGGGAGGCTTGGCCGCCACATTACCTTTGATGACTACATTCCCTCAGGTCGTTGCGGCTAAGACTTTAGGCCTAGGTGGAGCCGTTGCTCCGTCGAATCGCATCAATCTTGGTTTTGTCGGGTTGGGAAGGCATGGCCGTGGCGTTAACCTCTGGAACTTGGCAGGGTTTAGCGACTGTTATACTAGAGTGCTTTGCGACGTCGATCGTGGGCAGATACCCCTTGCATTGGAGACGATGAAGGAAGTTGGAGCAGAGGCGGTTTCCAAAAAAAATATTACTCAAGATTGGCGAGAGGTGTGCAGCCGGTCGGATATCGACGCGGTGGTGGTGTCGACTCCAGATCACTGGCACCTTCCCATCTCTATGGCTGCGATACGGTCAGGAAAAGATGTGATTTGCGAGAAAACGAGTCATACGATTGCAGAAGGTCGTGATTTGGTGAATACGGTGGACCGATACGGAGCCGTTTTTCAAATGGCTATGGAAGATAGAGCTTTGCCGGAATATCGCCGAATGGCAGAAGTCGTTCGTAATGGGGATATCGGAAAACTCCAGCGTATCGAGATTACGATTCCCACTGGTACGACCAACCAGATAGCGTTGAGAGAAGATCCGGTTCCCGATGAAGTTGATTGGCAAATGTGGCTCGGTCCTGCACCTGAGGTTCCGTTTCAGAAAGAACGCATAATGGCGGACTATAAGGATTATATAGGTTGGCGTACGATACGGGATTACGGTGGAGGGCTGTTAACCGATTGGGGAGTGCATTTAGGCGACACCGCATTGTGGGCAATGGACGATTGGGTGAATCAATCCTATTCGATCGTCACGAACAATGAATATTTAGGCGAGGGGCTATTCGATCATGCGAAAGTCAACGATGTGCTCTATCGCTTCGAATCGGGTATTGAGATTTCAATCAAGAGTGGCGGCCCGAGTCTTAAGTTTATCGGCTCGAAAGCATGGGTCGGAAATAGCGGTTGGAGAAAACCGGTAGAGAGCGATAGTCAGAAAGTCATGAATCGAGTCTACGGGGCTAACGATTTGCGCTTGAAGGTGTATGTTGGAGAGCACCGCAATTTCGTGAATGCGATTCGAAGCCGAGGAGAGACCATGTACTCGGCGGAATATTATCATCGGATTTCTACGTGGTTGATTTGCGGAAACCTGGCGGGAGAACTCGATCGAAAACTGTACTGGAATCCTCGTCTCGAAGCCTTTGAAAATGATGCTGAAGCCAATTCGCTTCGCTCGAAACCTGCCCGTGGCAAATGGGCAATTTAATTCGAATATCTGTTTTTTTGTAATATGAGTATTGTGAATACACTGAGTAAGCTCCTTGGGGCGATTGGATTGTTGGCTAGTATGCCAGTTATAGCTTGGGCGGCGAATTCGGGTGATGCGAAGTTGGAAAAGTTGTTGTCTGCAGAAGCGAACCTTAAAGAGGGGAGAAGCGTCGCTGCGTACAGAGCCTACGTTGAGCTGGCTGATGCGGTTCCAAAAGATTCCCCGATGAAGGTCGTTGCCTGGCGTGGAGTATTTTTTAGTAGTCCCAATGGAGATGAATTAGAGAGACTGCTGAGGCGATTCCTGAAAAACGAATCGGTAGACGTTAAGCGAAAAACGTTATCGGTTTTCAGGGGGTTGCGTCGGACGGACGATCGCCTGGATGATTTGCTGCTCGAGAGCATTGGGGGAAGCGATACTTCTGTAGGCGTAATGCTAGTCGAACTACTGAGCGCTCGAGGGGCTGTTGATATCCTTCCTCGTCTGGCTGAGCGATTCTATGATTATGACGATCAGGTCAAAGGAGCGATAATCGAAGTATTCTCAACCGGTTCGGGCAGTCATGATTCAGGGTTCTTGGAGAAGCTGGTGTTTGAGTCTGAAAAATGGAGCGAACTTGCAAGCGAAAGCTGGGTTGCTATGAACGATCCGTCGGTGGACGACTACCTTTTACAGTTTTGTCTTAAGAATCATAATGTCTCGCCTGATAATCAGACTTTGGCTATCGAGCTTTTAAGGAAGCGGGGCGCCGTTGCTTTCAAAGACGATTTCTATCGAATGATCGTCGGAAGCGAAGCCTCGGTGCGGTCAGCTATCACGCACGCTTTGCGTGATTGGGGAGAAGCGAGTGATTTGGAAACGATTTTGAAAGTAATGATGCAGTCTGATGAAAGAGCGTTGCGAAACGCTCTATCTCGATTGTTTGTATCGCTAGCTCAGACTGAAGTGAAAGACGATTCATTTGCATTAGCTGCGTTGAATGAAGCTCTTTTGACTGCGGATGCTTCATTGAAGACGATGTTGCTAAAAATGAAGGAAGCGATTGGCCGCGAGTCGAAGTAGGGCTGTCGCTTCCGATTGAGCAATTTGAATGTTTTGTTGAACAATGCCCTTGGAGCAGATCTCGCAAGCGGGACGAGAATATTCCTTCAGAATACAAGGATATAGAGGAGGATAGATTCTTAAGGGGTAGGGCGGCACACGCCGAGATCGATGTGGAGCCCAAGGAAAACCTGGATTCTTCTGTGGCCTCAGTGTTTGGTCCATTCAATGGGCATATCGGATCGATCATGCAGCGCGATCAAATTACTGAAGCGATTCTTCGTCCGAATGCGACGATCTCTCAGGGCTTTCAAACGGCTTTGGTCACGACGAAGGATGGTGGGACTCACGTTGGCTTTGTGACCAGTCGGAATTCCGATGAAATTACTATGCACGACATGACCGGTAAAATCTCGAAGGTCGCGGTTTCCAATGTAAAGAGCGAAGATCACCTGCCGACATCGATGATGCCGCCAGGATTGGCTAACTCATTGTCGCTCTAAGAATTCGCTTCTTTGGTCGCTTTCTTGTCAGCCCAAAAGTAGATCCCACACACGTAAGTCGTACACGGAAATCAATCAATGAGGGTGATTGAGGTAGTGGTCCTTCAGCAGATCTCTGCCGAAGTCGCCGTCGAAGTCGCGCCAAATGGTGTGGACGTGGTTGGCACTGTTTTGAACGTTGTCGTATTCGATTAGAAAAGTGGGGCCTTGGATACGGTAGTAATGGGGCTCTCCGACTTCGGTTCCTCCCGCCCAGCCAAAGCGGATTTTGTGCATACCCGCTTCGTGTAACTGATTCATGCGTTCGTTGGCCAGTTCTTTGGGCATCGATGAGGCGTAAGTTTCAATGAGCGTTTCGAGTTGCTTTTGTTGATCCGAGCTCAGGCGACTGGCTCGAATCCCTACGGGACTAAGGGGACCGACTTCGGTGGCTCGGTTTGTGACAATTTCTCCGTAGGCTATGGATTGGAAATGGGCTGTCTTTTGCTGCTTCGTATCAAGCGATTTGAAAAGCTCGCGAGCTAGGTCTTCTTCTTCACCTAAAGCTCGTAGTCCTTTTCGGTCGCCCTCTGGAACTTTGGCTGGATTGGAGCCGAGGAAACGAGGCGCTGTAGCGGTCATCGTGCCATCCACTATCGTGAAGTTGAGGGAAACGTGATGCCCTTCGAAGCGCCAGGCCCAGTTCGACTCGATCGACGGTTCGCCGAAGATCATGATGGAGTAGAGTTCGGGAACTCGAATGTCCGATCCGGTGAGTTCGAGCAAGACGCGTTCGAGGTCTACAATGTTGCGGATCTTTTCGTTGCCTGCTTTGCTGAGACCGGATTCAAGCAAGTCGTAGGCGAACATTTTTTGCTTTTTGTCGAGTTCTGTGAGGGCAATGCCTTTGCGTTTGATCATCGCGGCGGGTAGGAACTCCCAGCTGACGCGATGCGGGTGATCGAAGTCGAAAGTCGTTTTGTTTCGCTGTTTTTCGTTTAAGGAATGAAGGAAAGACGCCGCGGCATTGGACATAGCCATATTCGCGAGATGTTCTCCGGAGTGGGCGGAAAGTTTTTGAGGAGCGATCGCTAGCGATCCGACTATTGCCAGGTAGCTAAGGGTTGAATAGAATCGGTTGGAAAACATAGTCGGTTTGGATTGATGGGGAATGTGCGAGGAGTATTGGGCAGACGGTTTGGATTTCAATTCAATCTATTGATTTATCCGGTTTCCGGCATGAAGGTCGGAAAAACGATCCCTTTAATCTGAGGGGGCGGGCCTAGGCTTTGGGCGACGTGCAGTTCGCAATTGCGGGCGCCGAGCTGATACATGGCTTTTACGAGCTCTGGTTGGTTCGAAGGGATGAGCAAAACTGGACTGCGGCCGCGATGTTGGTTGAGCTGGGCTTGTATCAGGTGCTTTGCGACGCTTGAGTCAGTCGCGATTCCGGGGCCAAGCAGATTGCTGCCAGGATGGTTTACCGATGCGAGCGCTCCTAAGATTTCGCCATTAGGATTTTCGGCCACGGTTACGCTCCATATGCGGCGTTGGTTTTCGATAAAGTAAGCCCAGTCCTTTTTGCGAGACGTACTCCAAATGGCCCGTTCCTGTCGATCGATTGCATCGACATCGTCACAGGTAGCGGGACGCGTTGAGATTCCGAAAATGGGTTCGATTGGAATTCCTGTTTCGGGTACATCGAGGAACATGTCCTGATAAAATGAGTACGGAGCGAATCCTTGTTTGGTGTAGAGGGAAAATGAATCCAAATTGAAAGCGCTGGAAACGAGTCGTAAGGTCATTTGCTGGCGTTTCGCGACTTCGATGATCTCTGTTAGCATCGCTTTGGCCACTCCCTTGCGATTGCTACCCGGATCGGCATTCATAATGCCAAGGGACATGTGGGTTGAGCGCGGGTGATAGAAACAGGAACCGATTATTGCGTTGGTCTCGTCGTCTATGGCGACCAGACAGCAACCGGGATCGAGGTCTTCGTAGACGTCGCAGAATAGGAGACAATCGTCAGGCTGGCCGGAGAAAATGGCTCCAAAGCCTTTCGATTCGTACCAGTGATTCGTCGATTCGAAAATAAGCTGAGCGACCTGCGGCGCTTCGGAGGGGAGCATCGGACGGATGGAGAATTGTTGGGGCGATGGCATGTTTTTTGGGAGGCTATTTCAGTCGGGTGTTTTGGCTACGCTGCGTGGTCGACGCTGCTTGGGACCAGCCCTACTGTGAGGATGCGACACTAGCAGTTTATTAGAGAGACTCTTGGAGTTCTGGGCTACCTTATTTTGATTGGATTGTTTAATTTGGCGCTTTTTGCTAGATTGACCTCGTGGGAAATTTTCGATTTAGGAATAGTCATGAAATTGGTATTCGTTTTTGCCGCTCTATGTTCGATGCTTGCTAGCCATTCGGTGTTTTCGAATGACGCAGAAGAAGCTTGGTACAGTATTTCTTCGAGTAAGGGCGAGGCATTTCGCTATGTCGAAAATCAACCGGATTTGCCAAATGTATTGATTTACGGAGATTCTATTTCGATCGCTTATACTCCGACTGTTCGGGCGGAACTTATGGGTAAGGCTAATGTGTACCGGATTCAAGTGAACGGGGGCGACTCATCTTCGTTCGTTTCGAAAATGGATACCATGCATGAAACGATGAAAGCTTATTGGACGCATGATTGGGATGTCGTTCATTTTAATGTGGGGCTGCATGATTTGAAATATGTGGTGAATGGGAAACTCGATCGCGTGAACGGAAAGCAAGTGTCATCGCTCGCCGAATACGAAGCGAACTTAAGGAGTGTCGTAGCGTATCTCAAGAAACGCGCTCCGAAAGCTCGGCTGATATTCGTAACGACGACCCCAGTACCGCAAGGGGAGGCCGGTCGTATTGCCGGCGATGCTGCTAAGTACAATAGAGTGGCTTTGAAAGTGATGAATAACTTTCCCGAAATCGAGATCAACGATCTCTACGGTTTTACAAAACCTCATCATTCCAAGTGGTGGTCGAAGCCTGGGAATGTTCATTACAATACTGAGGGTAAAACAGCCCAAGGAAAAGAAGTAGCGAGGGTTCTAACGAAGCTGATTCCGTAAGAGAGCGTCCCTTAGATGAAATTTTCGTGTTAATCGAGCTATAGGGCGAAGGCGATGAAACGCCGATGATGAGAAAGTAACCTCGGCGAGACGACCTATAATAGAAAATTCCAATGAAAGATGGGCGTATAGTTGGTTGAATACGAATAATTAGACACTTTCTAAGAAAGCCTCCAAAATGGGGCTGAAATTTTAAAATCATTGTCCTGAGGCGAGAGAATGTCTGGAATTCAGATTATGAGCCTTTCTCGATTTGTTCTCACCATAATCGCCAGTTTTATTCTCTCCGCTCTGGTTCGGGCGGAAGATAAGCCAAATATTCTTTGGATTTTCGCAGAGGATACTTCTCCGTGGATGGGCTGCTATGGCGACCCTGTGAATGCTGGGCACACGCCGCATATTGATTCGCTGGCGGACCAAGGAACCTTGTTTTCTCGGGCCTACGTGCCGGCGCCGGTTTGCTCGGCTTGTCGGTCGTCTTTGATGGGTGGGCAAAACCAAATTCGATTTGGGGCTCATGAGCATCGGTCTTCTCGCGGACCGAGCAAAAACACTTTGCCGAAAGGGATGAAGCTGCTTCCTCAGATAATGAAAGAAGGCGGCTATTACACCTTTAACTTGGGCAAGGATGACTATAATTTCGTTTGGGACCAGAAGGCTACGTATTCGCTCCAGCAAAAAGCTCGAAGCCCGTTGCCTTGGGATTTGATCAAAAAAAATCAACCCTTCTACGGACAGATCCAAACAGCTGGAGGAAAACAAAATGTGAAGAATTTTCCATCGGAGCGCAAGACCGATCCGGCATCGGTGACCGTTCCGCCGGACTACCCGCAGAATCAGCTTTACCGTGAGGTCGTGGCGGAGCACTACGATTCGATTCGCAAGGACGATGATTTCATCGGGGAAATCCTGGCAGGGCTAAAGGAATCTGGCCTTTGGGAGAATACGATTGTGGTTTACGTTTCCGATCATGGGGCGAACAATTTGGTTCGCCACAAGCAAATGCCGACTGAAGGCGGACTGCACGTGCCATTCATTGTGCGAGCGCCAAAAGGGATAGTGGCGAAGTCGCAAATCCGCGATGATTTGGTTAATATTCTTGATTTGTCGGCTACGACTTTGGCTTGGGCTGGGCTGAAGCAGCCGGATTGGTATGAAGGACAGGATTTGTTTGGGGCCGGATTCTCGCCGCGCGATTTCGTGGCGAGTGCTAAGGATCGTTTGGATTTTACTATCGATCGCGTGAGGACGCTTCGAACAGAGCGGTTTCGCTATACCCGCAACTACAAGCTCGATCGGGTTTTCTTGCAGCCACAGTATCGCGATAATCAGGAATATACGAAGAATCTAAGAGAACTTTACGCACAGGGCGAGTTGTCGCCGCCGCTTACGGATATCTATTTTGGAGA